>Ga0209040_10000521_pt1 | contig 29621 bp, 48 predicted proteins | sample BogFormECP12_OM3_FD_188240 | JGI IMG/M metagenome (GOLD analysis project Ga0209040, IMG submission 188240) | Bog forest soil microbial communities from Calvert Island, British Columbia, Canada - ECP12_OM3 (SPAdes) (version 2) | ecosystem: Environmental > Aquatic > Freshwater > Wetlands > Bog ... | reverse complement strand
ATCGCCCGGCTGCTCCGGCTCCGTCGGGATCGTCTTCGAATACACACTCTGAGCTGTCAGGAGCTTTCATGCGCGCCAACTCACGCGTTGCCTTCGCCGCCGACACGTACCCGCTCCCTCGAGCGCTAGGAGCCACAGGCGGTCCGTGGGTACAGGTTGGAGGCGTAGTCCAGACCGTAGATCCGCTGGCCAGCGTGCAAAGCGGTGTGGGTCACACGGTCGGTCCGGGTGTATCCGTATGCCTCGGCGGATCAGGCAACATCATCAGCGGCCCTGGTGGAGCCGTGTGCCTCGGCGGTTTCGGCAACACCGTCAGCGGCTCCAGCGCGTCCATCATCGGTAGCTTCGAATGCGAAGCGAGCGGCACCACGTCTACATGCATCGCGAGCAACAGCGCGACGGCCAGCGGCTTCTGCGCGGCGTGCATCGCGACGTTCGGCTCGGCCACGGGCCAGTTCTCGGCGGCCATCGGCGGCACCGGAAGTGCCAACACAGTCGCTTCAGGCAATGGCGCCGTCGCCCTCAGCGGCGGCAATGCGGCTGGCGAGAACTCGGTCGCCATCGGCCTGGGAGCGAGCGCGCCCAACACAGGTGACGTTGCCATCGGCGCCGCGAGTGGCACACAGGTCGGCTTCTTCGGCGCGACGTGCGTCGGGCAGCAGCCGGGCGGCGGAACGGGCACAGCAGGTCCGGCATACACCGCGAACGAGCAGCAGATGCTCCAAGCCGTCTACAGCGCGCTCGTGAAGCTCGGGCTCATCACCTAGCCTCCGTGGCTTCCCTGTCGTTCAGCAGTTCGACAAGGGAGCCACGGAGTGGGCTGCTACGCGCGCGTGTCGTTCGCGATGATACGTCGTAGAGGCGGTGCGGCAGGTGTCGCAGCGGCATCCGTCGATGTAGCGAGCGCGCGTCCCGTGCGGCTGCATGACGTTGCGGCACGCGACGCAGGTGTAGCGCTGCCCGGCTGAGAGCCAGTAGCGACCTACGCGTCGACCGCATGCAGTGAAGGCAGCGCCGGTCTCGTTACGCGCGAGGTGAACGAGCTTGCCTCTATGAGGCATGATGCGAGCCGGAAATTGGTCGACGGTAGGCATGCTCGAAGGCTACCTCCCGATCGCGCCGGTAAGGCGCAGTTATTGAGGGTGGCTGAGACGCTCGACACTACTGGTGAGGGAAGCGATGCAATGCTTCCCGTCTACTCACCAGGAGGTCGAGACATGGGTTGGATCAGCAAGCGCAAGATGGAGACGGGTGGGAGCATCGGGCGGGGTGGGCTGAGCGAGCGCAAGAAGGGTGCACCGCTGCGGAAGGTGGTGGGCACGATCGCGTACTACGGCAACATCTTCCAGGCCGACCGCGTGCTGCTCGAGTGCGGGCACGAAGCCGAGAGCTGGGGAGGTGTGCGGGCGCGCTGCGTGACCTGCAAGCTTGAACGCGACGCCGCAATTCACTCAGATTTGACGGTCTAATTCGCCGCTGTTAGCTTCCGACTCGGGTGTCCGCTCGCGTGGGCTCCTTCTCCGCAGCAGGTCGCTCTCGCAGCCCGGTCGTCCCCTCGACCGGGCTGCACCTTTTTGTGGCCGGAAATTTCCGATGCCCTGCGCCGGGTTGCGGGCGTACGATGGATTCTTCGACCAATCCGCATGAGGCGGATGCTTGACAGTTTCTTGGCGGCTGCACTACAAGCGAATGACCATCTCGACAGGGACTGAACCTGCGGCCGACAGCGCTCCAGGTTGATCGAGATGAGCGATTCTGGGGTTGGTAGAGAAGGAGCAGGACATGCCGTACAGCGCGGCCGATGTGCGCGCGCGCGAGACGATCGCGCGCGTGCTGATCTGTGGTCTCCCCAAAGCAGGCAAGACGACCTGCGCGGTGCTCACAGCGCCCAAGCCCGTATTCGTGTTCAACACGGATGGGCGCGGTGCGCTGGACCCGGTGATGCTGCTCGGCGGCGAGTTCGCTGCGGAGGACATCACCGATTTCGGCAGCTACACACGCGCGATCCTGTGGCTGAAGCAGAACATGCCGAAGTTCTACGACCCGACGAAGGGCGTACGAGGCACGGTCGTCTTCGACAACATCAGCACCTTCTCGGGTCAGATGCACGAAGAACTCAAGAAGGACTTCAAGGATGGCCGCCAGCTATTTCCCGAGCTTGCGCAGCGTCTCACGCGGGTCATGAGGGACCTGCTCGCGCTTCCCATGCATCTCGTCGTGCTCGGGCACCTCAAGCAAGGTGAGAAGCTCTCCGGCGAGGCGACGAAGTTCCTCTCGGTGCCCGGCACCGGAGGCACGGCGATCTCTGCGCTGATGCAGGACTGGATCGGACTCGAGGTCAGCCTCGATCCGAACACCAACGAGGTGAAGCGCGAGTTCCTGCTCGCGCCCGAGGGCTCTTGGCAAGCGGCTGTGCGCTCGATCAGAAATCTCAAGCGCATGCCCGCCGACATCAGCGCATTCCTCGAGCTCGTCAAGCAGCAGCACTTGCTGCCCGACGCTCCTCTCGAAGAGGAGACCGACGAAGCCGCGTCCGAGGAGACCGACGAGGCCGCCGCTTCCGAAGAGGCCGAGTCCGAAGAGACCGCTGCCGAGGCGCAGAGCGACGAGACCGCTGCGAGCGAAGAGGAAGAGGGCGAAGCCGCGCTCGACGAAGAAGAGGCAGCCGCAGAAGCCGAAGAAGAGGCCGTCGCTCCTGCCGCTGCGCGGCCTGCTCCGAAGCCTGCCGCAGTGAAGCCTGCTACGAGGCCAACGGTTCGCGCAGCCGTGCGCGCACCGGTACGATCCACCACCCGTCCGACTGCGCAGCGATCCGCAGCCGGAGCACGTTCACGCTGACACGCAGAGAAGACCCCGAAAGGAGATCATACAATGAGCAATTCTGGTGCGGGCTACGGGCAAGAGGGATTCACCGACTACGAGGACCAGCTCAACTGGGACACCGTAGGGTCGCCCGTGCCGCTCGGCGACTACGACGTCGAGGTGGTGAAGGCCGAGTACAAGCCGACGAGCGCCGGCAAGCACATGGCGAAGATCCAGTTCAAGATCGAGTCGGCCTACGATCAGGCCAACGAAGAGAAGAGCAAGGACCGCCTCGTGTTCGAGAACTTCGTCTTCACCCAGGAAGCCGGCTTCCGCGTGAAGAACTTCGCCGAGGCGGCGGGCATCGATCTGCCGACCATCGTCAGCAAGCAGGTCATCGAGGAGTGGGCTGCGAGCATCGTCGGCGTCAAGGTCGGCATCAACGTCAAGCACCGCGAGTGGCAGGGCAGCTTGCAGGCCAGCGTCGGCAAGTGCTTCCCGTACCAGTCGGGCGGCGCCGTGGCGCAGGAGCAGCAGACCGAGGAGCAGCAGGCGGAAGAGCAGCAGGCCGAGCCCGAGGAAGCTTCGGCCCCGGCTCCCAAGCCGCAGTCGACTCTTCGCCAGGCAGTCCCGCAGACCAACAAGGCCAACGGCACCAACGGCGCGCACAAGCCCGCTGCCGCGAAGCCCGCAGGCACCGCTCCGAAGCCGGCCGCCAAGCCCGCCAAGCCTCAAACTCGGCGCTAGCCATGGTAGCCGCGCAGGTCGCGCGAGCAGAGCCCTCGCGCTCAGGCATGCCGGCCGCACTCCGCTATGCGGAGCTCGGCTGGTCGATCATTCCGGTAGACGGCACGAGCAAGCAACCGCTCGTGCCGTGGCGTTACTTCATCGACCGCCGGCCCTCGATCGAACAGATCCAGAGCTGGGCAGCTCGATACCGTAACGCTGGCATCGCGGTCATCACCGGACCGGTATCGCAGCTCGTAGTTCTCGACGCTGATGGCGCCGAGGGCGTTGCCGAAGCCGAGAGGCTTGGCATCCCCAAGACTCCTACAGCGCGTACGCCTCGCGGCGGCGCTCACTACTACTTCCTGCTGCCTGCGGACCTGCCGACGGTGTTCAAGAACGCCGTCAAGCTCGGAGAGAGCAAGAAGCTCGATGTGCGCGGGCACGCGGGCTACGTGGTCGCTCCGTACACACGACGCTCCGACGGCAAGCGCTACGAGTGGGTGCTTGCCCCGGAGAACGTCGAGCTGGCCTCACCGCCAGAGTGGTTCTTGAATATGCTGCGCACGAACGCTCGCTATCCGGCGGCCCAAGCGAGCCGACCTATCCGTGGCTCCCTTGTCAGTCATCCCGACGCGCAGCAGGTGAGTAGCGAGGCCGACAGCCTCATCGAGAAGCTGCCGGGGTACATCCAGACGATGGTCCGCGAAGGCCACGATCTCACGCGCTTCAAGAGCAAGAGTGAGTGCGACTTCGCGGTCATCGTCGCGATGGTCGCGGCGGGCGCCGACGAAGCGCTCATCGAGGAGATCTACAGCAACTTCCCGATCGGCGAGAAGTTTCAGGACCCGAAGTACGGTCCCTACTACCTCAATCGCACGATCGAGCAAGCGCTCGGTCGTGTGCGCATCGTGCGGGTCAAGTTCGCTGATCCCATCGCGTACGAAGAAGCGCGTTCTGTCGGCATGCCGCCAGGCGCTCGCGTCCATCTTGCGCTCATCATCGAGGATGCAACCGATGCCGGTCGCATGATTCGGTGTGGTCTCACGATGCCCGATCCTTCGCGTTCCGCAGGTCTTGCGGCGCGTTGGCGCCGCTTCTTCGAAGCCGCTGGGATGGCCGTGCCGACAACGTACGAAGAGACTCGCATGGCGTGCAAGCGCCTCATCGGCAAGCGTTTGCGCGTCGAGCTCGGTGGTGATCGTCACGCGCAGAATCCGATCTCCGCGTTCTACTGCGTGTGAGCCAGTTCAGAAGTTGAAGATGCGCTGCTGTTGAGCGCAGGAGAAGTCCATGAGTGATAAGGAGAAGGAGTCACAGGTATGGCTGTCGTTCGCGTGCGCAGCCATCGCCGGCTACTCGCCTGACGAGGAGCTAGAGACGTTCGATGATCTGGTCGAAGACATCATCGACGTCTCGACCACCGTAGCCGACAACATGCTGAGCGAATACAGCGCTCGCTACGGCGCGCGGGATCGCGGTCCTCGTTCGCCATCCAAGCGTGCGCGCAGCAGCAAGGGCGGCGGCGGGCGCAATCGAGGAGGCAACGGTCGCCGTTCGCCGAAGGAAGAGGAAGAGACCGAGGAGTAACCGGTGCGGAAGATCACGCTCGCTTCCAATCTGCATCTACCGCTCGAAGCGGTAACGCAGACGTTTGCCGTGCTCGGCAAGCGCGGCAGCGGCAAGACAAACACGTCTGGCGTGATGACCGAGCAGATGATCAAGGCGGGCTTGCCCGTCGTGGTGGTCGATCCAATCGGTGTGTGGTGGGGCCTTCGCCACGCCGCAGACGGCAAGAGCCCTGGACTGCCTGTCGTCATCCTCGGTGGCGAGCACGCGGACGTGCCCATCGACGAGTCGAGTGGCACCGTGATCGCCGACTTTGTCATCGAGCACCGCACGCCCGTAGTCATCGATCTGGGTCTCCTCAGCAAGAGCGCGCAACGTCGCTTCATGGTGGACTTCGCCGAGCGGCTCTACGTCAAGAACCGCAATGCGCTGCACGTCGTGCTCGATGAGTGCGACACGTTCGTGCCGCAGCGGATCGACCACGGCGGAGAGCGCCTCGTCGGTGCCATCAACGATCTCGTTCGCAAGGGTCGCGCACGCGGCATTGGTGTGACGCTCATCAGCCAGCGTCCGGCGCTCGTCAACAAGGACGTGCTCACGCAGATCGAGGTGCTCGTTGCGCACCGCATGACGGGTCCGCAAGATCGCGATGCCATCGAGCGTTGGGTTGAGCACAACGCCGACAAGGACCCGAAGTTCCTTGCATCGCTTCAGGTTCTCGAGATCGGCGAAGCGTGGGTGTGGAGCCCGGGTTGGCTCGAACTCTTCAAGAAGACGCGCATCAACTTGCGTACGACGTTCGACTCGAGCGCAACGCCCAAGGCTGGCACTCGTGTACGCACGCCGAAGAACGCTGCGCGAGTCGATCTCGAGTCACTCAAGACCAAGCTCGCCACTACAATCGAGCGCGCGAAGGAAGACGATCCGCGCGAGCTGCGTCGACAGATCGCCGAACTCGAGAAGCAGCTCAGAACGAAGACGGTCGTTCAGCCTCCTCCGCCCAAGCCTGTCGAAGTGCCTGTTCTCACCTCGAAGGAGCGCAAGGCGATCGAACAGCTCACGAAGGCAACCGACGGCTTCGCGGCTGCTGTAGACAAGCTCAACCAACGCGCTCAGGCAATCGTCAGCAACTCGGGCACGATCGCGACCGCGTGTGCGAAGCTCGTGGAGAAGAAGCCTGCGCTGCCCAAGCCGCAGGTTGCTCCCGCATCGGCAGCTCGGATTGCTCGGACTGCGAATGGTGCCTCGAACGGTACGAGACGCAAGCATCACGATGTCGATGCGAACCTTGACGGTCCGATGCGCAAGATCCTCGCGGCCCTCGCGCAGTTCGGTCCGATGGACAAGAAGAAGCTTGCTCTGCTCTCTGGGTACTCCTCCACCGGAGGTGCCTTCAACAACCCGCTAGGACGTTTGCGGTCAGAGGATAACCAGTACATCACTCCGAAACGAGTCGAACCGATCGCGATCACCCAAAGAGGTCTGGACGCACTCGGCGATTACGAACAGTTGCCCGGCGACTCGGATGCGCTTTTCGATCTCTGGATGCAGCACTCGTCCGTCGACGGTCCGATGCGCAGGATTCTTGCTGCGCTGCGTGAGGCTGGTGGTTCGCTCGACAAAGTGAAGCTGGCTGCTCGTTGCGAGTACGAACCGACGGGCGGGGCGTTCAACAACCCGCTGGGTCGTTTGCGGCGGCTGGGCCTGATCTCCAAGAGTGGAGCCCCGACGCTTGTAGGAGGACTGATCTAACGCTTCTCGAGTGTGCACGAGTACGGATCGGAGATCACGCCAATGATGAACATCGCGCCCGTTACGGCCATCGCCGCCACACCCACCTTCGTTGATCGCTTCTACACGAAGTCGGGCATCGATCCGCTCAACGAGGTGCGGTGGGATACGCGTTCGGCGAAGATCACCGACGCAACCGGCGCGATCGTCTTCCAGGCTGACAACATCGAGGTGCCTGCGCACTTCAGCCAGCTCGCGACTGACATCGCTGTCTCGAAGTATTTCCGCAAGGCGGGTTTGCACGGCGACAAGAAGAAGGGTGAGACGAGCTTCCGACAGGTCGTCACACGCATCACGAAGTCGATTCGCAAGGCGGGCGAGGAGTACGGGTACTTCCGTGGCGACGAAGCGGATGCGTTCGAGGCCGAGCTCGCGCACATGCTTGTTCACCAGATCGGCGCATTCAACTCGCCTGTGTGGTTCAACTGCGGTCTCTGGCAGGAGTACGGCATCACGAACGCGGGCGGCACGTGGGCGTACAACCTGGAGCTGGGTCATCCCGAGTCCGGTGGGCCGCAGGACAGCGATGTCGTCCAGCTCGAGAACTCCTACGAGCGCCCGCAGTGCTCAGCGTGCTTCATCCAGAACATCGACGACGACCTCATGTCGATCTTCGAGGGCGTGAAGAACGAAGCACGCCTCTTCAAGTACGGTTCAGGCACGGGCTCGAACTTCTCCAAGATCCGCAGCCGCTACGAGAAGCTCTCCGGCGGCGGCTACAGCTCGGGCCTCATGGGCTTCCTCGAAGTGTTCGATCGCGCCGCAGGCGCCATCAAGAGCGGCGGTACCACGCGTCGCGCGGCCAAGATGGTCTGTCTCGACATGGACCACCCCGAGATCGTCGACTTCATCGAGTGGAAGCTCCACGAGGAGCGCAAGGCGAAGATCCTCATCGAGCACGGCGGGTACTCGTCGGACTTCAACGGCGAGGCGTACCACACGATCAGCGGCCAGAACTCGAACAACAGCGTGCGTGTGACCGACGAGTTCATGAAGGCCATCGAGAAGGACGGCCCGTGGCATACGCTCTCGCGCACGACGAAAGAAGTCGTGCATAACTACAAGGCGCGCGATCTATGGAAGAAGATCGTCGAGGCTGCGTGGCACTGCGCAGACCCGGGTGTGCAATTCGATACGACCATCAACGAGTGGCACACGGTCCCGAACAGCGGTCGCATCAACGGAAGCAATCCGTGCAGCGAGTACATGCATCTCGACGACACGGCGTGCAATCTGGCATCGCTGAATCTCTCGAAGTTCTTGCGCGATGATGGCTCGTTCGACGTCGAGGCGTACCACCACGCCATCCGCGTCTTCTTCATCGCGCAGGAAATCCTCGTCGACTTCAGCTCGTACCCGACGGCGCCGATTGCCAAGAACAGCCATGACTACCGCCCGCTCGGTCTCGGCTACGCGAACCTCGGCGCGATGCTCATGCAGCTCGGCATTCCATACGATTCGGACGAGGGTCGCGTGTACTGCGCGTCGCTCACGGCCATCCTGACGGGCTACGCCTACAAAGTCTCGGCCGAGATGGCGGAGCGTAAGGGACCGTTCACAGGCTTCGCGAAGAATCGCGATGCGATGCTCAACGTCATGCGCATGCACAAGGAGGCGGCGCAGAAGATCCCTGCGTTGGAGGTACCGAAGTCGCCGGCGACTGCGAGCGCGACGTACGTGCTCACGAAGGCGGCGCAGAAGGATTGGCAGGAAGCTGTCATCTTCGGCGAGCGCTACGGCTATCGCAACGCGCAGGCCACTGTGCTCGCACCGACGGGCACGATCGGCCTACTCATGGACTGCGACACGACCGGGATCGAGCCCGACTTCTCGCTCGTGAAGTACAAGAAGCTCGCGGGTGGCGGTGAAGTGAAGATCGCCAATCAGTCCGTCGGGCTTGCGCTCAAGAAGCTCGGCTACTCGGCCTCCGATGTCGCCGAGGCGCTCGAGTACATCCGCGAGAACGACACCATCGAAGGATGGTCCAAGTTGGGCGCCAATGCGGCTGTGTTCGACTGCGCGAACCGTTGCGGCAAGAAGGGTGTACGCATGCTCGCGCCGATGTCGCACATCAAGATGATGGGAGCCGCGCAGCCGTTCCTGTCCGGTGCCATCAGCAAGACCGTGAACCTGCCGAATGAGGCGTCGGTCGACGAGGTGCGCGAGATCTACGAAGCGGGCTGGAAGCTCGGGCTCAAGGCGGTCGCGCTCTACCGCGACGGCTGCAAAGCCAGCCAGCCGCTCAACGCAACCGACGACAAGAAAACGCTCACACTCGACAAGCCTTCGGCGCATCCAAACGGCCATCGCATGCGCCTGCCCAAGCGCCGCACGGGCTGGACGCAGGAGGCGCGCGTCGGCGGTCACAAGGTCTACTTGCGCACCGGCGAGTACAAGGACGGATCTCTCGGCGAGATCTTCATCGACATGCACAAGGAGGGCGCGACCTTCCGCAGTCTGATGGGCTGCCTTGCGATGGCAGTAAGCGTGGGCCTTCAGTACGGCGTCCCGCTCAGCGCCTACGTCAAGCAGTTCACCTTCACGCGCTTCGAGCCTGCTGGACCGGTCGAGGGCCACGAGAACATCAAGATGGCGTCGAGCATCGTCGACTACATCTTCCGCACGCTCGGCATCGCCTACCTCGGACGCGAAGATCTCGCGCACATCAAGACGCCCAAGAGCCTCATCGTCGATCCATCGGAGGACCGTCACGAGGACCCGACGTCGGCCACGATGCGCACCGTACCGCCGGCTGCCTCGAGCGACTCGGACACGGCCTACGCAGAGATGTCGCGCGACGCGCCGGCGTGCGACCAGTGCGGGCACCTCACCATTCGCAACGGCACTTGCTACCGCTGCCTGAACTGCGGCAACAGCATGGGATGCTCATGATGCGTACCCAGATCGAGCTGGACATCGACGAGATCGATGACAAGGAAACGACCAAGCTCAACGGCCGCCCTCCGCAGCTCGTTCTGCGCGAACACCTCCTCAAGAAGGGCTTCATTGTGCTCGCGCAGGGCGATCACTCGATGACTGTGTCGTTCGGCGATCTCGAGACCGCCATCGCGGCGTTCGGGATCGGATCTTCACGCTCGAAATATCCACGTCCTACGCCCGGAGGCGGCACCGGATGAGTAAGCCCACCAAGTTCCCTCTTCAGGCCGAGCGCGCCCTTCGCGTTGCCTACGCCGAGCAGCTCGATGCCATCGGTGAAATCTTGGTTCGGGCCAAGGTCATCACCAGACGTGAGATCCATCGGCAAGGCGTCCGGTTCGCGATCCGCGACAAGTTCGAGCCGCAACGAGGGACGAAGAAAGCATGACCGTCGGTTACGTACGCACGAACGAGCTCGACCCGTTCGTGAAGCGCGTGAATCAACTACGCGCTGAAGGTCTGTCGACACGTGACATCGCTCGTCGCCTCGACATCCCGGTCAGCACCATGAACGAACGCCTACGCAAACATCGCGAGCAACAACATGATGCCCAGCAAGGAGATGGAACTGTACGAACCGCTGACTCGAACGATCGCTTCGATCGAGCAGCTTCGTAGGAACGTACTGGCTCGCGTAGATCAAGCGCCCATCTTCGCCGAAGGGCATCTTCACGATCTCGGGAATCTGCTCGCGCGCTGTGGAGAGTTTGAAGGCTACCTCGTGTCCCTTCTCGGGGACTGCGACACACCCTCGATGAGGAACCCATGAAGTTTCGGTGGCAGAACCTAAACGAGCGTCCACGCGCGCGCGCTGATCGTTTCTCTCCGGCTCCTACGGGGCTACCGATTCACGGTCGCTGCTGGCTTGGACCCGACGATGACGATGACGATGACGATGACGGTCCCGGCTACCCGACGTCGCTACGACTCGAATGGCATGTGCTGTCCACTCGGTGCGCGCTTGCGCTCGAAGTCGATCCGCACGATGAGGACCACCTCAAGCTCCACTTCGGCTTGCCGCCTGTCGATCTCTACCTCTCACTGACGGATCGGCGTCTGGGCAAACTTCTCGAGCGCATCGTCAAGCAGCCGAGCGATATGGGCAACAACTACAGCGGCCGAGAGCTGTCGTTGCGCATCCACGACTGGTCTCTGTGGTGGAAGCTGTGGGTCGACACATCAGGCTGGACACACGAACGTCCCAAGTGGCGCGACGGCAACGTGAACTTCCCCGACACGCTCCTGGGCAAGTTCAAGCACTCCGAACGATTGCTCGAGCGTCGCGACATCGAGATCCGCATGCCGGAAGGCGTCTACAAGGGCGTTTGCGAGATGAAGGAAGGCACGTGGAAGCGTCCTCGCTGGCCGTTCCCTGTGCACGTCGTGCGAGCTCACATCGACATGACCCAGCCAATACCGATTCCTGGCAAGGGTGAGAACTCCTGGGACTGCGGTGAGGATGCTACGCACGGCTCAACGTTCCCAGCGCGCAACGTCGCCGACGCTATCGGCAAGCTGACGGGAGACATTCTGAACACGCGGGAGCGTCGCGCCGGTCGCAACTGGCAGCCTGCGAGAAAGCAACAAGCATCATGAGCTCCGTTCTCAAACAATGGGTCATGGATATGGGCTGGAAGATGCAGTCCATCCTCATCTCCGGCCTGCGCGCACCGGACGTTCCGACGTTCGCGACCAAGAAGATCTGCCGCTGGATGCGTGCCGAGTGCCAGAACAACGCCGATCCGTCCAAGGGCTACATGGAGCCTCAGACGCTCTCGGACAAGCTCATCGAGCAGTGCATGGACGAGCTCGAGTATCTGCCCTGCCACTATGTGCACCACTTCGCGGATGCACTCGCGGTCGTTGCGTATCACCACCCAGACGAGGAGGCGCGCAAGTTCGCGTACCGCGTCCACTTCCTCGTCGCTGAGGAGATCTTCCACTTCGAGCCCGAGAGCCGCGAAAAGTTCATGCAACGCCACGTCGACAAGACGGAGCACTCGTGAACTTCACGTGCGAGCAGTGCGGCTGCGTTCCTGATGAAGAGGAACAGAAGCGCATCCAAGCCGATCTGGCTGCTCACGGCGGTAAGCCTATCGGTTGGACCTGCATGAAGTGCGAACCCGATCTCAAGCTCGTCACGAGCGGACTGCGTTTCGGCGTCGTTGACGTGGTCGGTAGCTCGCCGGCACACGAGTACGAACCCACGGAGAGAGGCACATGAGTTACGAAGCCAAGATCATCCTCGACTCGATCGGTCCGAACGGTTCACGCCTGACGACCTTCGAGCTCACCTATCCGCGCTTCGTGCATGCGGAGCTCATGACGCACCGGATGTTCTCGCGCAACAGCGCGAGCAGCCGCGCCATCCCGACCGAGAAACTCCTCGAGCGCATCGAGAACGATCCGGCGCTGCCTGTCTGGTGGGGCAAGAACCAGAGTGGCATGCAGGCTCGCGAGGAGCTCACCGGCGTGGATCTCTACAACGCCAAGCACGAGTGGCTTTCGGCGCGCACGCAGATGGTCGGAGTAGCGCGCGAGCTCGGACGCTTCGGCCTCCACAAGCAGATCGCCAACCGCATCGTCGAGCCGTGGATGTTCATCACGGTGATCGTGACGACCACAGAGACGGGCAACTTCTTCGGCCTGCGCGACCACGCTGACGCGCAGCCAGAGCTTGCGTTCGTCGCGGCCAAAGCCCACAAGCTCTTCAAGGAGAACAAGCCGCAGTACCTCCGCTCGGGCCAGTGGCACCTGCCGCTCGTCACCGGCAACGATGAGGACACGCTACGTAACGACGGCTTCGATGACGACAAGCTGTGCCGCATCTCCGTCGGCCGCTGCGCACGCGTGAGCTTCCTCACCCACGACGGCAAGCGCGATCCGCAAGCCGACGTAGGGCTCTCCTCCGATCGTCTTCAGCCGAGTGGGCACATGTCCCCGTTCGAGCACGTCGCGCAGGCCATGACCAAGAATGAGTGGGAAGCGTACGGCGCAATGCTCATGAAGGAGTGGATCGACAACCGTACGCCGCCGGGCAACCTCTGGGGCTGGAAGCAGTTCCGCAAGACGCTCAAGAACGAGCACGACTTCAGCCTTCTCAACGTGGGGCGAACATGATCACCGCACAACCCAGTACCTACGCCGTCATCGGCGTCGACGAAGCATCGCCTGCCATCTTCGTACTGCCTGTCATCGGCTGGGTATCGGCGCACGGTCGTGCTGCACGAGAGCCCGGTCAAGGAGGCGAGCGATTCGACCCGGTAGCGATCGTCAACATCGGCCTCGAGACTGCTACCAAGTCTGCCATCTATGCAGGAGAAGCACTCGCGTTCTCGCGCAAGACGCAGGCAGGCAAGTTCTCGGTCTACGTCATCGACATCGTGATCGGCGACGAGCCGAACGCGGACAGCTTCAACGATCGCTTCAAGATGATCCTCCGCGACAGGAAGGTGAAGTGATGAGCGTCCGCGACCGAGTCTCCCAGCACGGCACCACGAACGACCCGGAGATGCCCTTCGAACCGTTCGGCGCAGCTCGACGAGAGGGCAACGAGATCGTGAACCCTGCGGCCTTCCTCAAGAAGAAGGCTCCGCAGCTCTACAAGTGGCTCATCGAGCTCTTTCGCGGCGACTACGGCATCAACGCGCACATCACCGTGCGCAACCGCACCGAGAAAGGCGGACCGCTCTGGCTGTCGATCTCGATGTGGGGTCACAAGCACGAGTACGTCCTCGGTGTGCGTCTGCCGTCAGGCAAGATGGTCCCACGCATGGTGCGCGTGAGTCGAAGAAGCCGCACGATGGGTCCATCCAAGACGAAGCTCACGCGCGACACCGGCTACATGGGCCTCGGCTCCGTCGCCCGCGCGCCGTACGCCGGCGAGCAACACCGCCGTGGCAGTGACATGTGGGATGGCGACTTCAGCGAGAAGACCTGGCGCGGAGTCGTATACGACATCCTCCGCGACACGCTCGTCGAGCTGCACGAGTGGGCGCGTAATCGGCGCGGAGACGGTCCCCGGCCCATCCTGCGAGGTCGTGAACGCAAGCGCCGTCGCAGCGCCATCAAACGTGCACGCAAGCTGAAGAACGCCGCCTAATCCGTGGCTTCCCTGTCGAACCCGAACACCATGAGCACAGACCTCACCCTCCGCGAGCTCCAGACGCAGCTCCCGTGGACTATCCACTACCACCACGATTTCCGCGCGAGCCCGATGGCGCACAAGGACTTCGGCCACGCGCTTCTGCACGTGATGAAGGCTGCTGGCAAGCTCGCTGCGATCGTGAACGACGCTGAGCATGGTGGTTCCGACTTCAAACCAGAAGACGTCGATCCGTACGTCGCAGACTTCGTGGTCTGCGCGCTCAGGATGGCCAACACCTGCCCTGGACGGATCATCGATCTCCAGCGCGCGGTCGAAGACCGCATCGAAACCAAGAACACCGTGAAGCTCAACCGACCGTAACAAGTAGAAGGAGAAGGACAATGGCCTCAACGACATCAGCCAAGAAGCCGAGGAACGGTGCTCCGCCGCCCGCGCCCACGCAGGAGGAAGAGGAGCAGGAGATCGAAGAGGAGGTCTCCGCAGAAGAGCAGGCAGCCGCCGCTGCCGAGCCGTCGCGCACGCTCCAGCTCCAGAAGGTGCAGTCGCGCATCGTCGGACTCCTCGAGCGCACGCTCGGCGAGGACGAGGAAGGCAAGCGACGCGTTATCCGTGCTACGGAAGCGCTGCTCGGCATCGAGATCTAGGAACGACAAGGAAGCCACGGAGGGTGGGCTGATGAGCGTTCGTAGTCGAGCCCACCCTTGGTGGATCACGAGCCAGACGTTTTCGCAACGCTGCGCCGAGATCATTCACGAGCGTGACGTCAGGTCGCAGAAGTACACGTTCGAGCTCCACGAGCCAGATCTGTTCTGGACCTTTCGCGCGATGTTGTCCGAGCTCTTCGGCATTCTCTGGGCAGATTGGAACAAGCTGTGAGCGGTAGCATCGGACGCAACGATCCATGCCCTTGCGGCAGTGGCAAGAAGTACAAGCAGTGCTGCTTGAACAAGTCTGCTGGATACGGGCCGTGCCAGGGTCCTGGCCTCGTGGAAGGGCGCTGCGGGCAGCCGAGTTGCGGTGCGGGAGAGTGCAAGATGTGCGGCAAGCGTTACGCGCACTGCCATTCGCACCGTGAAACCGTCCAGATGATGATTCGCGGCCACGTGATGCGAGTGCATCCCGAGGCCATCTCTACCGAACAGTTCGACGAGCTGCTGGCCGACGAAGCCCAAATGGCGCACTTGTACGAGCAGCGGCTTCAGGCTCCAGAGCTGTGGGAACGGTTCTTCGCGTACGTCGAGGAGCGCCGCAATGGCAAGCCCGCCGGCAACCCCGAGTTGGACAAGATCGCTCGACTCCTTCGCAAGGAGGCTCCGAAACACACCTATTTCAAAGGTGCTGACCGTCACGTCGATGGTTACAAGGTCATCCTGAGCTGCGGCGCTGGCAAGGAGATGGAGAAGATCAGCGAGGAAGCAGCGAAGCTAGCCGCGAGATTCGCAGGACCGGGCGGTGCGCAGGCAGAGCCTGTCGATCCAAGCGTTGTGTACTGGCACTTCAGCGCGAGCTGGCGGCGGCCTGGTACGCCTTCTGAGGCATCCGTCAAGATGCTTCAGGAACTCCTCGTCGCCGTGGGTGTGCCCGAGGACAAGCGCGAGGGCGCGCAGATCGGCCATACGACTCGTCCAGATGGGACGCACAACCCGCAAGTCACCCATTGGATGTGGACCGAGAAGCAGCATGATGCCTGAGCAAGTACACATGAAGCCGTCGGAGGGTCCGTGCGAGGCCCACGATTGGCCGACTGATGGCATGGCGCGTCGTCTAGTCACTGCGATGCGTGAGCGTCACGGCAAAGGTGGCATCAACGTGTGCGTGGAGTGCATCGCGCGCGCAAAAGGTGACACGAAGAAAGCGATTTCACAGAACACTCCTTGACGCTGCACTACAGCGTGCATTACATAGGTTCGTTCCTCGAAACCGAAGAAGAGGAAGGCAATTGGACAAGAAGTCTCCGCAACCGTCCAAGACGGTTGCCAAGCCCGCTGCATCTACAGCTATCGCGAAACCGCCGGCAACTGCCGTCGCGAAGCCTATGCCTCCGCCTCCAACGGGTGGTGCGTGGTCTAGCTACCAGAAGGACGTCTTCGCTGATGTCGCTTCGGGCGCCGGCCATACCATCGTCGAGGCGTACGCCGGTAGCGCCAAGACGACCACCATCGTTGGCTCGCTGGGTATGGTAGGCGGTCGAGAGAAGGTGTTCTTCTCGGCATTCAACAAGCGCATTGTCGACGAGCTCAAGGACAAGGTGCCTTGGACCGTGGATGTGAACACTCTCCACAGCTACGGGTTTCGCGCCATCAAGGACAAGTACGGCAGCGACACTCGCCCGAACACCAAACGTGTTCGCGGGATGCTCGACGAGATGTGCGACCAGAAGACGTCGTACGAGACGCGCGGGCAGATCGCGAAGCTCGTATCGCTCGCCAAGAACTCCCTCGTGCACGATGCAGACGGTCTCGATGCGCTCATCGACAGCTTCTCACTCTCCGTCGGCTGTGACGGCATCCACGTGTGCTCCCTCAAGGAGTGCAAGAGACGCGAACGGTTCGTCAAGCACGCGCTCGACATCCTCGAGCGGTGCAAGACCGAGACGTTCACTGGCGAGATCGACTTCGACGACATGATCTGGCTCCCGATCGTCAACGGGATCGTGCTGCCGAGATTCGACCGCGTGTTCGTCGATGAGTGCCAGGACTTGAACCCTGCGCAGGTTGCGCTCGTCAAGCTTGCTGTCGGGCCACGTGGACGCTTCACGGGCGTGGGTGACGAGCATCAAGCGATCTACCTGTTCCGTGGCGCAGACAGCAATTCCATCCGCAACCTTCGTGCGCACTTCAATGCGAAGGTGCTCCCGCTGCCCATCTGCTACCGCTGCCCGGTAGCGGTCGTGGAGCTAGCGCAGGAGGTCGTGCCGGGCATCCTACCGGCTCCAGGAGCGTCACAAGGCGTCGTCGGCGACATCTCCGCCAACGTGATGTACGAGGAGGCCCAGCCCGGCGACTTCGTCCTATCGCGAGCAAACGCGCCGCTGCTCAAGCACGCGATGAAGCTCATCGCGAACAACAAGCGCGCGATCGTCTACGGCCGCGACATCGGCAACATGCTCATGGCGTTCGTTCGCCGGAGCAAGCAGACGACCGTCCAAGACCTCATGAAGTACACGCGCGAGCACGTCAAGGCCGAGCGCGAGCGACTCCTTCGCTGCGACCCGCCGCGCAAGTCCGATTTCCAGAACGTGCTCGATACTGCGATGTGCATCGAAGTCGTCGCCAGCGAGTGCGACTCGGTGCAGGAAGTGCTCGAGAAGATCGATCGCATCTTCACCGATGCCGATGACAAGAACAGCATCGTTCTCTCGACGGTGCACAAGGCCAAGGGACTCGAGGCCAACCGCGTCTTCGTTCTCGTCGACACCTTCAAGCACCGCCGCGAATACTGGGAACGGTTCGCGCGGACGGAAGGATGGCTCCAGCAAATGCTGGACGAGAACACGACGCGCGAGGAACTCAACATCTGGTACGTCGCGATCACGCGCGCCAAGAGGGAGTTGATGCTCACGCGATCTCCTGTGAAGTCGATCACCGCCATGGAAGGCGAGTTCTAAGATGGTCGCCAAGAAGAAGACCACAACGCTGGACGCGATTCCCACGAAGGCCACCACACCGGCTTTCAACGAAAAGCTCGCCAAGGCCGTGTTCGACAAGTTCCAAGAGCTCGAAGTACCCGCCGAACTCGAGAACAAGCTCCTCAAGATCGCTTCGGAACCGCCGAGCGCGATCGTGGTGCGCAAGTTCACGTCGGAGGATCTCTCCGAAGAGCAACACACCGCCTTCGGACAGATCATCGAGTGGGTCGAGTACAACCGCCACGGCGCCCCGACCATGACGTTCGGCGGGTTCGCCGGTACCGGCAAGACCACAGTGCTCGGTGTCTTCGCGCGCGAGGTCGGCATCGTGCCGCTCGCGTTCGCCGCTTTCACGGGCAAAGCGTCAAGCGTTCTGCGCCGCAAGCTGAAGGAAGCCGGCATCGGAACCACGGACAAGACGCTCAGAGCCAGCGAGCGCGACGAGTTCTCCAGCCGAGGAGGCAGACCGTTCTGTGGAACGCTTCACAGCCTCATCTACGCGCCCGTGGAGCTGTGCCGCTGCACGGTGTGCGGGATGGAAGGCGTGGATACGAGCGGTGCCTGCCCGCAGTTCGACGCCAAAAACGAGCCTTGCAAGGGCATGTTCGAGCCCACGGGTCGAGTCGTCGGCTGGGCCAAGCGTGAGGTGCTCGATCGCGAGTACCAGCTCATCGTCATCGACGAAGCTTCGATGGTGTCCGACGACATGCTCGAGGACTTGCGCACCTACGGCGTGCCGATCCTCGCCGTGGGCGATCACGGCCAGCTCCCGCCGGTCAACGGCATCGGGACGCTCATGAAGGAGCCTGACGTCCGACTCGAGCACATTCACCGCCAGGCCGCCGGCAACCCAATCATCCAGCTCTCGAAGGTCGTTCGCGAGACAGGCCGCCTCGATCCGAAGCTCGCAGACGGCAAACACATCATCTTCGACCGTCTTGCGAAGCTGCCCGAGTACATCGACAAGCGCTACAAGGGCGTGGATACGGCGAAGCTCTTCGATCTCGGGATGATCTGCTACACGAACGATCGCCGAGTGAACCTGAACCTCGCCGCGCGCAAGGCTCGCGGCTTCGAAGGCGCTCCGCGCAAGGGCGATCAGGTCATCTGCCTACGCAACCAGAGCAGCGCTCGCGTCTTCAACGGCATGCGCGCGCTCGTCACGAGCGCCGTCTACAGGAAGGTCCCGCCGAAGGGTGCCACACCCGAGCAGCTCGAAGACGCGCTCGAAGATGTTGGAGGCGAGTGGAAGCCGCCGTGGCAACTGTTCGCGCAGCTCGACTTCGTCGAAGACGACGTGCACGGCGAGTTCAGCATGTGCGCCAACCAGTTCAACCGGAAGTACACCTTCAAGGACTACGACGAGCTTCTGGAGCTCAACATCCGTGTCGGCAACTGGGCCGATGCGGGCGGGCTCTTCGACTTTGGCTACGCCCTCACCTGTCACAAGGCTCAGGGCAGCCAGTTCAACGACTTGCTTCTCATTGTCGATGGCCCAGGGCGCATGGGCTTCGACGAATACAAGCGATGGCTCTATACGGCCGTCACTCGCGCCTCCGACCGCATCACCATCCTCATGTAAGGAGCATCCATGGCAAGCATCGACAGCATCAAGAGCAAGATCAGCAGGCAGCGCGAGATCAAGAAGGACGTCTCCGCGACTCGCCGTGAAGTCGCCAGCGAGTACAAGGCAGCGCTCAAGGAGCAGAAGCACGCCGACAAGGCCGTGGAGCGCCTCGAGAAGCAGCTCGAACGCATCGATGGCAAGATCAGCACCGCCGACCAGAAGCTCGAGGAGCTCGGAACGGCTCTCGAGGAGAAGAAGGCCGGCAAGAAGGCGGGCAAGGCGCCCAAGGCCAAGCCGGCGAAGCGCGGCGGTCGCGCGAAGGCTGCACCCGCTGCCGAGGAGAGCGAAGAGAGCGGCGACGAGGGCAGCGGCGACGACGACGAGGAGTAGCCACCTCCGTGGCTCCCCGGTCGTTCCGCTAAATCCGACTGGACTGTCGAGCGATCGTGGTTACGAGGAAGCAAACGCAGGAGACACTCATGTCAAAGATGATCGAGAAAGTGTGTGGGCACGCTCAATACGTGCTCGTCGCGGACAGTCGTGATGCCCGCGAAAAGACCGAGGGTGGGCTCATCATCCCCGACTCGGCGAAGAAGACGGAATGGTTCAAGGTCGTCTCGGTCGGCCCCGACTGCACCAAGGGATACACCGCATCCGACGGCACCAAGAAGTCCCTGAAGCCTGGAGATCGCGTCCAGTTCTATCAGGGTGTCAACGTCGACATCGACGGCGTCCGCTATCAGGCGGTGCCCGAGAACAACGTCATGATCGTTCTGCCCGGAGAGAATCTGTAGCCATGAACACACTCAGAGAAACACTCCAAGCGCTCACCATCGGCTTCGTCGACTCCATCGTGGATGCGATTCGTCGCACGCCCATCGAGGAGATCGATGGCGCTGCCGGAGGCGCGCCCCAGAAGTCCGTGAAGGTCGCTACGGTCAAATCTGCCGCGCGCGCTATGCGTCCCGACAAGGGTGCGCGTCTCGCGCGTCGTTCGGCCGAGCAGATCGATCAGGTCATCGACCAGATCGTGACGGTGCTCCGCAAGCATCCCGAAGGGCTGCGCGCAGAGCACATACGTCAGGAGCTCGATCTCGACGTGCGCGAGGTTCCGCGCCTCCTCCGCACGGGTGTCGAGAGCAAGAAGCTCGTCATCCTCTCGGGCCAGAAGCGCGCAACGACGTACGGCCTGCCGGGAAGCCGCAAGGTCGCGAAGGTCGTCAGCAAGCCGGCTGCCAAGAAGGCTACTCCGAAAGCGAAGAAGCCTGCGCCGAAGGCGGCCAAGAAGCCGATCAAGAAGGCGGCGCCGAAGCCGATCAAGAAGGCAGCTCCGAAGCCGCCGACCAAGAAGGCGGCGTAGCGTGCACTGGCAACCGAGTGACGATCTAGCTCGCGTCAAGCTCGGCTCTGCTGAGGAGGAGCGCCGCCGTGCCATGCAGTGGCTGGACACGGCGGCGCAGCACTCCCGTAATGAAGCGTACTGGCGCGTGCGCGCGCTCAAGGCTGAAGGCGCAACACTCAGCCCGGACGACGAGGTGCTGCTCGAGGTGATGAACAAGTTGCCGGCGATCACGCACGAAGGCGATCAGACGATCGACGTCGGCGTGCGCGATGCTCTCATCGCGTCGCAGCTTGCCCGCGCGAAGGTTGCGTTCCTTGCTTTTGGTGAGGAGCTCTCGGCACATCTGCCCGCAGGGCACTCAGACGATTGGGACACGCTGCCCATGTACGAGAAGAAGATGTGGGTTCGGATCGCGCAGGCGGTCATCAGCTCGCTCACGCCAGGTGAAACATGATGAGAGACGTCCTTCGATTCCTGGAGCTGCTCAACGAGCGCATCCCGCCCATCGCGCCCACGCGTCACGGCCTGGGTTTGAATCGTGAGGACGGTCGTCTGACGGTCTCGCTGAGCGCTTTCTTTCCGTTCTTCATCGATGAAGAGGATTTGGACAAGTCGCCGAAACAACTCGTCGACGATCTGGCCAAGATCTGGAACAGGATGCCGCAGAGCAAGTGGACGAGCTTCCCAGATCGGCCAACACCGCCACCTTCACCTTCTGGTCCACGAGGATTGTGAGATGCACGAAACTCTGATCAAGCGAACGCTCTACGTGTCCAAGTGCCCGAACTGCCAAGACAGCAAGGAGTGCGATAAGAATCCTCCGCGCGAGCGCCTGTGCGTGTGCGGTACGTGGGTACCCTACGTCGAGCAGTCTTTTACGGGACCGGACACTTTCGGCAAGAAGTAGTTCATGAAGCATGTCTTGCTACTCGACACGGAGACGACCGGTCTGTCGCCCAAGCAGGGCGCACAGCTCGTCGAGGTCGCATGCATGCTCTACGACGTGGAGTACGCCTCGCCGGTGGCGTCCTTCGCGAGCATCGTTCGAGTGCAAAGCAACGGCGCCGAGCACGTAAATCACGTGCGGCCCGAGATGCTTCGTATCGCGCCTCCGATTCAGAGGGTCTGGCCAACTGTTCGCGAGATGGCTGCTGGAGTTGATGCAATCTGCGCGCACCGCGCAGAGTTCGACATGCAGTTCATGCCCGAGGACATCCGCGACAGCGCACCTTGGATCTGTACGAAGGTCGATGTCGACTGGCCTGGTGACAAAATTGGCGAGGATCTCGTGCATCTGGCGCTCTCGTATGGCGTTGGCATCGTGACCGCTCACCGTGCCATGGCCGACGTCGACATGATGGCGCGCATCCTCACGCGCGTCGCGGAGACGGGTACCTCGCTCGAGGAGCTACTTCTGCGGGCGTTGAGGCCGAAGAAGAAGTTCGTTGCGATCGTCGCTATGCACCAGAAGGACATGGCGAAAAGACGCGGCTTTCTGTGGGACGAGGAGAAGCGCGAGTGGTACCGCTTCATGCCTCCCGAGGATGTGGACAAACTGCCCTTCAAGGTGAGAGCTGCGTCATGAGGTTGCGCGCGCTCCAGTTGAACGTTTCGTGCGATCGTTGCGAAATCGATGGCGAATACGACTACGTAAGCAGTCAAGAACTTCTCCGCTTGATAGCGGAACAAAAGATCAAGTGCGAAGATTGCAAGAAAGATGTCGTTGTAGCTGAGTTCGAAGTCGAGGTGTCATGTCCATACTGTGAAGAGCTAGTCAGTGTTGGCTGTGGCAAGCCGATGGATGACTACTTCGGGCCGTGCTCGAATTGCAAAGCAGATTCTACGCATGTGCAGGAAGTGCAGCATGGCATGTGGGTCATCCACTTCGGGAACCCGTGTACTGAAGCTACGAAGTTGCGGCAGCTCGCTGGTGCTGACGAAGGCAGCGACGACGCGTTCATTCAAGCTGTAGTTGATCGCTTGTCGAAGGAGGCGTGAGTGAGAGTCACGTTCTGCGGAGCTTCGGGGACGGGGAAGACGACACTTGCCGAGTACGTCGCGAACAAGCACGGCCTCGAGATCAACCCCGTCGGTTCGCGATCAGTCGCGAAAGAGATGGGCTTCGACTCCCCGTACGACGTCGACAAGGCCGGCAAGCGCGGTGAGTTCCAGCACCGGCTCATTGCGTCCAAGCGCGCCTGGGAACGGTCGCACGAATCGTTCGTATCCGACCGCACCACGTTCGACAACCTCGTGTATCTCGTCCTTCACGATGTGCGCGCCGTAGATTCCTCGCTCATCTACGACGCGCTCAACGGACTCGAGCGGTACACCCACATCATCTACTGCCCGGTGAAGGTCTTCTTCGCTCCCGGCGACGATCCCGTGCGCATCAAGTCGCAGGACTACCACACAATCTTCGACCTCGTGCTCGTGGCCTTTCTGGAGCGCTACTACAACCGCCCATCGAGGCTCCTCAAGCTCGATGTGTCGGCGCTCGAGACGCGCAAGATCGCGATCGACAAGTTCCTGGAGGACGCTCGGTGAGCTTCTTCGAACTACTCAGCGACGCGCTCAGTCGCGGTGAGTCCTCTGCTCCACGCACGCTCTGCTGCAACGTGCCGATGTTCGACATGTGGATGCATGCCGACGACTGTCCCAACGCCAATGCGACGCGAGACAAGATCAAAGCGTGGCGCGCAGCCAATCCGAACGTACCGCTCACTCAGATGCCGCGTTCGGTCGACGTACCGCCTCTCGGCAGTCACTCGAGCATGTGTCCTCATTGCGGGTTCCCAACTGGCTTCTTCGGCATCTACGTCGTCGGCGAGAAGTGTTCGTGGTGCGGCTACCTGGAGAACCGAATCCCATGACGACCGAAACCGTCGAAGTCACACGGAAGGTCACATTTCACCTGACTGACTCCGGGCGCGCGTCGGTACGCAGCCTGAGCGAGCGCCTGGACATGCTCGTCGACATGTATAAGCAGACGAACGCGCCAGAAATCGCCAAGTCGCTCGCTGACACGCGAGAGCTTCTCGGGCTTCTGACAGACGGCAAGATGGCCGACTACCTTCTCGATGTAGCCGAGGGTCTTCATGGCTACGTCGAGCCTTCTGGAGACGAATCGTGAGCGCCGACTCGACCATCAAGCAGAAGCTCACTGGAGGTACCGTCGTGAACGCGCACATCGCAGCCGATCTTCCCCGCAGCGCGGCACCCAAATCCAAGCAGATCACGGTCACGCGCCTTCCAGGTGGCTACAAGGCCGTCGTCGAGGTTCAGACCAAGGCTGGACTCGTCGAGCTCGAGATCGATGCGTCGACAGCTCGCGCCATCGCTGCGGTGTTCGGTGAGGAGCCAGAGCCGTTGGGTCGCAAGTGCGGCAACTGCGGCGGCTACGGTCACAACAGCCGTACGTGTCCGGGAGAGGGTGCCGTCACCGAGGTCGCGGTTGCTGAACCAACTCCAGCTTCGGCGAAGCGCAACAAGTGCAAGAAGTGCGACAAGACAGGTCACAACAGCCGCACGTGTCCTCTGAACGCATCATGAAGTACGGCGAAATCCCCGAACCTATGCGCAACGCTCTCGGTACTCACGAGATGCTGCGCCGGCTCGGATTTCCGACCGACGACATCTTCTGGTCCCTTCGTGTCGACAAGATGATGCAGATCGTGCTCCAGACGCAGGGCAAGGACTTCACCATCGACGTCGGCTTTCTACCTCGCATGACGCACGAGCAGTGGGAGAAGCGTTGGAGGAGCGTGATGGATGCGCTTCTTGCCAACCAGATCTCCAAGCACGACTACGCGCGGCTGCTCTCGGAATGCGAGGCGTATCAGCACACCGCCAATCTCGTGGTCGCCATCAAGAGCAAGGGTATCGAGATCCCGGCCCTCGACACGGCGAAGAAAGACTAAGGAGGACACTATGGTCATTGCACCGCCCGAAGCGGGAACAGTTTTCGTCGGCCTGAAGGGAGTGCGAGTGCGTGTTCTGCGCATCGAGGGCTCGAAGGTGGTCCTCTGGAACGAGACGCTCAAATGCGAAGAGAGAAACCGTTGGGCGCTTCTATCGCCCAGCAACGGTTGGTCTCGCGTCAAGAAGGAGCGCACGACTGTCTTCACGCTCGGGCTACTTCAGCGCGAGCATGAACCGTGGCGCCTGCACAACTTCGGCGACCAGCCCGCACACCAACCTCTTCTTGGCATCATCGAAGAGCTTGGAGAGCTCAGCGATGCCAAGACGCTGGACGACATCAAAGACGGCCTTGCAGACACTGTCGTCTTCATGGCGCACTTCAGCACCGTCTTCGGCTACGACCTCGACGAGATCGCGACCTGCGCAGAGAAGCTCGGCTACCGTCCCATCGAGCGCAAGGCGATCGGCAAGCTCGCTCATCACTACCTGAAGAGAGAGCAAGGCATTCGTGGTACCGACGCCGAACACCGCGAGAAGATGCGCGAAGCGCTCATCGAGATCTACTCCATCCTCCACGACACAGCGAACGAGCACCACGTCGACCTGATCGAGGCCGTCGAGCAGACATGGGCGCACGTCAAGCTTCGCGACTGGAAGAAGAACGCTTCCACAGGTGTGTGACGCTGCTATACTGCCGCGATGCAAGATTCTTTCGCGATCGGCTCGGCAATGTGGCCGGGCATCTCCAAGCTGATCGAAGAGGCCGGTGAGGTGCAGCAGGTGTGCGGCAAGCTCCTGGGCACAGGTGGTGCCGAGGAGCACTGGGATGGCAGCAACTTGCGTACGCGTCTCGAGGACGAGATCGCTGATCTGACGGCAGCCTGCGCCTTCGTTCGCATCCACAACAAGCTCGACATCGATCGGATCGAAGCGCGTGCGAAAGAGAAGCTACGGCTCTTCAAGCAGTGGCACGAGGAACAAACCCATGCAGATCTTCATCAGCGTTGACGTCGAGACCGATGGTCCCATCCCGGGACCGAACTCCATGCTCAGCCTCGGAGCTGCGGCGTTCATCGAGCCGCACATCAAGGAGTTCGATCGCGAAGCGCGAAAGCTCGACGTGACGCTTACCGATGGCGCGTCGACAGGCAAGTACGATCCCATCGGTACGTTCTCAGCGAACCTGGAGACGCTTCCGGGTGCCGAAGCCGATCCAGAAACGGGTGCGTGGTGGAAGACGCAGCCCGAAGCATGGGCTGCATGCCGTAAGGACGCGCAGCCACCCACTGTCGTCATGAAGAACTTCGTCGACTGGGTAGCAAACCTACCTGGCATCGAGAAGAAGTCCTCGGGAGCTGCGCGCAACGCCGTCTTCGTCAGCTACCCGGCCGGCTTCGACTTCACCTACACGTACTGGTACATCAAGCGCTTCAAGCTCGAGAGCCCGTTCAGCTTCAGTGCCGTCGACATCAAGACCTATGCGATGGCACTCCTCGGGCTGCCGTTCCGCGAGTCGACCAAGCGCAACATGCCACCGGAGTGGTTCCCCAAGGACCATCCGCACGACCACATCGCAGTCAACGACGCGATCGAACAGGGCATCCTATTCATGCGCATGCTCGAGGCGCGAGCGAAGATCTTCTCCAACCGAAGCATGTGATGCCGACCGAAGAAGAGAAGTTCAAGGCTGACATTCTGAGCGGCCTGTGGTCGTTCAACGAGGTCTTCACCTTCCGCGAAGGCGACGCCTGGATCGCTGCATGGCGTAGCTACAACATCGTCGCGCAGGGTTCCAGCGAACGCATCGCGCTTCAGCGTCTTTGCATGTCCATAGCCGCGCATGTCCTATGGGACACGCATGACGGTCGCGCACCGCTTTCGAACTGTCCGAAGCCGAGCGACGAGCTGATCGTGAAGTGGGCCATCGAGCACGCAGCAAGTCACCCAAGGAGTGAATAGAACATGCCGGACATGGGCAAGATCGGATACGAGGCGTACGCGAAGTTCACTGGCGGCAAGACGTTCGACGGGCGCGATATGCCCAAGTGGGACGACCTGACCGACAACATCAAGAACGCATGGCGCGCAGCCGCACACGCCATCCTTGGCGGCTCATGATCGATGTCAACGCGTGTCGTTCATTGCAAGAGCGGGCAGCCATTCGACGTCTACGTCGGGCGACCGTCGCCGTTCGGCAACCCGTTCAAGCCGGGACCTGACGGCACACGCGCCGAGGTGATTCTTCTCTTCGAAGAGTGGGTACGAAAGCAGCCCGAGCTCATCGCGCGCATCAAGCAGGAGCTTCGTGGGAAGGTGCTCGGCTGCTGGTGTCGCCCAAAGGATCTGTGTCATGGACGAGTGCTCGCAGCCATCGCAGACGAACCGTAAGGAAGAGACATCATGCACGCACACGATCGAACGCTTCTCGCAAGCCTTGCCTTCGCCGATCCAGACAAGAAGGATAGGCTACACGATGCTGCGTGCAGGTACCTCACTGAGGAGCCGCAGGCATCCGAGATCGTACGATTGGTTGAGACCAAGCCGGACTGCCCTGTCGATTCTGTCACTATCTATAACCGTTCTATCGAGCAGCCGATCTCTAAAGGCCAAGGACAGTACCGTACAACCATTGGCTTTCTGGACGGTGTCATCGAATACAGAATAGGTGAGTTGGGCAACGACACCAACCGAGTTCTGCTCGAAGTCAAAATCAGTCGCGTCGATGCGGCTGCTATTCTTCGACAGCTTCGACTGTATCAACAGTACGAAGGAGCGTCATTCTATGGACAATCGTGGGTCGTTGCAGTTGCGTTCGACATGAACGAGTCTGCTACCAACATGTTGATTGAACATGAAATCCACGTCGTGCGTCTCGGCACCAAGTTCCGCGAGTGGATGAAGGCTTCTCAACTCAAGAGCGCCAAGCTTCAGGAGATCTGACGAGTGCTCGCAGCCATCGCAGACGAACCATGATCGACATCGACATCATCCGCAAGCGCATCGCGCCGCCCGTACCGACGAGGACACCCATTCCAAAGGGCAATGCGTTCTTCGTGCCGGAGCCGCGTTGGATCAGAGAAGTCGAAGCCCACAATCGTTGGCTGGACGAGTGGGAGCAGGACCGCAAGGATCTTCATGTGGCGCTCAAGGAGCTGGAGGAGCTGCGCCAAGCGCACCCCAGTCCGTACCGATGAGTAGCAAGCGTATCTACCCTGGCCAGGCAGCCTTCGAAGCTGCTCGGCGTAGCAGCCTCCTCTTCTGCGGTGAGGATCTCAACCCGTGGGACGGGCTCGATCCGAAAGTGCAAGCAGGATGGGAAGAGGTCGCGAAGGCTGCCATCGAGGCTCAGTTCATCAAGGGACCATGTCCGTTCGTGGGATGCGAGCAACCGTACGCGCTGCACCGCGAACCGTGCGAGCCGTACCACTGCCCTGAGTGCAACGGCCCGTGCCAGGGTCATCTCGCGTGCACCCACCCACCCGGTAGTGGCCGATGCGAGGTGTGCATGTTGCTGCCGGGTGACACGACTAGCGCTCAAGCTGCTGCGAAGCGTTGAGAAACAAAAGGAGGATTCATGGCCGAGCTCAAGGAAAAAGTCACCATCGAACGCGAGGTTCCTTCGAACATCGCAGACCTCGTGTACTTCGCGAAGTCACTCGCCGGTCATGATCCAGGCACCATGACCGACAAGGAGTTGATCGCGAAGGCTCGTGACTTTTGGGACTCGCGGCACGGAGAAGAGTGAGTGGGATTCCATCTCGAACAGTGCGACGAGTGCGGTGAGTTCGACGGGCGCCACCGCGCGCCCGAGCGGAAGGTCACGCCAGCATGTTCGCGATGGGAAGACCCGGAAACAGGCCCTTCTCAAGAAGACATGGACCGCGCCAAGATCTTCCTCGACGCGCAACCAGCCGACTTCGGCGATGGCCGAAGGTCTAACGATATACGTGACATTCGATCCATCGCTCGACTCATCTTCGACATTCGTAGGAGAAACCGTGGGCGCACATCTGATTGACGGCGAGTTCCAGTCCGACAAGTACCCGACCACGCCTCGTGGCAAGGTCCCACTGAGTTGCAAGGACCCGACTGCTCAGGACTTGCTGTGGGAATATGCGCAACGCCGTCGCTCGGTGGATGCCGAGTTCTCTGCCGATCTGGAAGAGGCGCTGCGTCTGGCCGGGTACGTGCCCAAGGCCGTCCAATGCACGTGCGGAGCCGGCACTATATCTCGATGCCCTGAGCACGGGTGGAAGTGATCATGATCAACGTCAAGCGCTACAGCTTCTTCAAGGGTCCTCGCGGCGAGAACATCCGCTTCACCGAGCATTCGCCTCACGTGCAGGAGCACGACCACTCCGTGTGCAATTGCACGAAGAACGTAGCTGAACGCCCCAAAGGCGTGCCCAAGCAGGTGACGCAGGAGGTCATCTTCATTCACGAACCCATCGGAGAGCTCCGTCACACGTTCACGCTCTGCGATCAATGGCTCACGTTCTTCTGGGGACCGGAACCCGAACGTACCGAGTCGGGTCACATCATGGCTTCGACGCCGTATTCGCATGCGAACTTTCGGTTCCACCACAGAGAGCGTGGAGTCGAGATCGCAATCGTCCCCAGCGACGTGGGCACGATCGAGCGCATCGGGGATGCGTTCTTCGCCGACCTCTTCGTAGGCAACCGCATCGACATCAGCACCCTCATGAACGGCCACTCGCCATCTAGGATCGTTGACCTCTCTGCGATCAAGGACAGCGACGTGTGGGTGCACAAGTGCTTCTTCGGCGATGAAGCGATCCGTGTGTTCGCCGACGGTGAAGAGGCGCGTACGTGGCAGCGTGTGATGGCCGACATGGAGTTGATCTCGAGTCGCATGGACCTTTATCGAAAGGACTTCAGCGATCCCATCGTCGAGCTCCGCCAGCGAATCGAGAAGGACACGCTACTGCTCGACACCACGAGCTCTGTCATCAAGACCCTCGCACCGATCGTCGAGCAGGCGAAGGCGCACTCGATACCGGCGTTGCTCGACCACACTGAGCTGTTTCGCCTTGGCAACGAAGTGAAACAGAGCGTCTACCCGAAGAAGGAGAAGAGTCATGGCAACCAAGAAGCGTCGTAAGAAGTTCGCCCGTCGTCGACCGCTCAGCGCCAAACGACGCAAGGAGATCGAAGCGCAGCATGTGCTCGACACCTCCAACATCGGCTTCCTGCAAGTCGTGGCCTTCGG
>Ga0209040_10000520_pt1 | contig 29657 bp, 25 predicted proteins | sample BogFormECP12_OM3_FD_188240 | JGI IMG/M metagenome (GOLD analysis project Ga0209040, IMG submission 188240) | Bog forest soil microbial communities from Calvert Island, British Columbia, Canada - ECP12_OM3 (SPAdes) (version 2) | ecosystem: Environmental > Aquatic > Freshwater > Wetlands > Bog ... | reverse complement strand
TGTGGTTCCGGTCCCCGGTGCCCTGGCGGTTCTGGCTCACCGCGATGACGGCCATGCTGGACTCGGCCGCCCTCAACGACGCGCTGTGCCCGGCGGCGGCCCCGCGCCACGGCCGCATCTACCTCCAGATGGGCACCAATTGCCTGCGCGGGCTGGCCCGGGTCCTCCGGGTCCCCTACGACCCCGACCCGCTCCCGACCACGCCGATCCGGCTGACCTACGAGGAGTACCTCGAGGGGATCGACCGCCTGCGCGAGGTCGGCTACCCGATGGAGCGGACCCCCGAGGAGGCGTGGCCCCATTTCTCGGGCTGGCGGGTGAACTACGAGCCGCTCGTCGACGCCCTGACGACCATGGTGATGCCTCCTCCCGCACCGTGGTTCCTGCCGAGACCGCGCATCGGCCCGACCCACTTCCCGCGGGTCCTCGACCGGACTCCCACCGACCCCCACGCCACCCGGTCGGCCGAGGGGGGCGACGACCTTGGAGGCAACGCGCCTGAAGGGGTGGTCGCCGGGCAATTCGAGCGCGAGGAGCGGGAGGAGCGGGGCCGGGAGCGACCGTCGCCCGACTGAACGACCCGCCCGGAGGGCTCAGGCTCGCGGGTCGAGCATGACCTTCAGGACACCGTCCTCGTGGCGGTCGAAGACTCGGTAGGCCTCGGCCGCCTCCGAGAGGCCCAACCGGTGCGTGAAGATCCCCTCGGGCCGGAGGCGGCCCGCCACCAGCAGCGCCGAGAGGGCGTCCCAGGTGGCCGGAATGGCGGCCACAGTGAAACGGATCGTCAGCTTCTTGAAGAGGGCGGCGGCGGCGGGGAAGGGGAGGGCCATGTTGACGCTCACCCCGACGATCGACACCGTGGCTCCAGGGGCGGCGCACCCGACGGCGTCGACGATGGTCTCGTCCCGCCCGACCGCCTCGATCACGGCGTCGGCTCCCCGCCCGCCGGTGCGCTCGAGCAGCTCGGCCACCCCGGTTCCGCCGGTGGCGTCGATGGGCTCGGCCCCGAGTCCGGCGGCCCGGGCCAGCCGGTCGGTCACCGTGTCGAGGGCGAGGACCCGGGCCGGCCCGAAGAGCTGGGTGCACAGTAGGGCGAGCACGCCCACCGGTCCGAGGCCGATGACGGCGACGGTGGCGCCCGGGCGAATGCCGGCCCGCTCGGCCGCCAGGTAGCCGGTCGGCAGGATGTCGGTGAGGAGTACCGCCTGGTCGTCGTCGATCCCTTCGGGGATTCGGCGGGCGAACGTGTCCGCCGAGGGCACCCCGGCCGCCTCGGCCTGGCCCCCGGGGAGGTCGGGCGTGGTGCCGAACACCGACATCGACCGGTTGGCGCACAGCACGGGGTCTCCGGCCACGCAGGCGCGGCAGCGGCCGCAGCCGATGACCCCAGAGACGAGCACCCGGTCGCCGACGCCCAGGGTGCGCACGTCGGGCCCGGCCTCGGCCACGGTGCCGATGAACTCGTGACCGAGGTGGACCCCGATCGCCGGGATGTCACCATGGTAGAGGTGCAGGTCCGAGCCGCAGATCGCCGTGCGCTCGACCGTCACCAGCACGCCGTCGGGCCCGGGGAGCCGGGCGTCGTCGACGTCCTCGACGGCCACCGACCGTTCCCCTGTCAGCACGACCGCTCGCACCGCCGCACCCTACTGCGGGCGCCGCGGGCTCCCGGGGCCCGGTCCTCTACAGTGACCCGGGGGCGGGCCGCCGGGCCGCCCCCGGCCCCGAGCGGGCCGCCCGCTCGAGGAGCGAGGAGGCGTTTGGCCATGGGAGTCTTCCAGCGGGCCCACGACATCGTGCAGGCCAAGACCAACAAGGCGCTCGATGCGGCGGAGAATCCGAGCGAGATGCTCGACCTGTCCTACGAGAAGATGCTCGAGCAGATCACCCAGGTCCGCCGGGCCTTGGTCGACATCGCCGCTTCCAAGAAGCAGCTCGAGCTGCAAGAGGACCAGCTGCGGCACTCCGCCGACCACCTGCAGGAACAGGCCAAGGCGGCTCTGGCCGCCGACCGGGAGGATCTGGCCAAAGAGGCTCTCTCGCGCAAGGCCACGGCCCAGGCCCAGATCGACGGGATGGAGCCCCAGCGCGTGGAGCTCGCTGAGCAGGAGGACAAGCTGACCAAGACCCTGGCTGCCCTCCAGGAGCGGGTCAACGCTTTCCGGACCCAGAAGGAGACGATGAAGGCGCAGTACACGGCGGCCAAGGCCACGACCGCCGTCAACGAGAGCACGGCGGGGATCTCCAAGTCGTTCAGCGACTCGGGCGCCGCGCTGCAGCGGGCTCAGGACAAGATCGCCACCATGCAGGCCCGTTCGGGGGCGATGGACGAGTTGCTCGAGTCAGGGGTGCTGGAGGACGTCGGCGGGGGCACCGACGACATCCAGAAGGAGCTCGACCAGGTGGGCAAGGACGCCCAGGTCGACCAGGAGCTGGCCGCCCTGAAGGCCGAGGTAGCCGCGCCGCCGGCCACCGCCCTCGGCACCGGGGACGGGGCGGAGGGCGCTCCCAAGGGCTGACCGCGCATCGGCCGACCGCGGGTCGGTCAGCGCTTGTCGTCGGCGGCCACGGTCGCCTGGTCGGCTCCGGGGACGACCGTCGGACTGCTTACGCGACCGCCGACGCCGAATCGGCCGGCACCGGCACCGCACCGGCGTCACCCGGACCGCCCTCCGGTGCGCCGTGCCCGCCACCGCCGCTCGGGACGAAGTCCTTCTGGCGGACGAGCACGAACGAGGCCACGGAGCCGACGAAGGCGACGACCGCCCCGATCACCAACAGTTCGTTCAACGTGCTCGAGAACGCGACCCGGTACGCCGTGAGCAGGGCCGAGCGGGCCGGCCCGTAGCCGATTGCCTGCGCCGCCTGACGGACGGCGCCGGCCTGAAGGGCCTGGTCGAGGGCGGACCCGCCGCGGGCGGCGACCTGGTGACCGATGGCGGTCGCGTGCAGCGCCGCCTGGGTCTTTTGCTGGATCTGGCTGGCGAAGATCGCACCGAGGGCGGCGATGCCAGTGGCGATGCCGACCTGGCGGAAGGTGGAGTTGGTCCCCGCCGCCATGCCCGAACGCTGGAACGGCACCACGGCCACCGAGGCGCTGGCCAGCACCGGGTTGACCATTCCGATGCCGGCCCCGGCCACGATGTAGCCCGGCAAGAGCTGGGTCCAGCCCGAGTCCGGACGGGTCGTCGCCATCAGAAGCAGGCCGCAGGTCACCAGCAGGAGCCCGGTGCCCAGCAGATAGCGCGATTGCCAGCGCACCGTGAGCTTGCCGGCGAACGGGGCGACGACGAAGGCCATCACCGTGATCGGGAGGAACCGGATGCCGGCGGCCAGGGGGCCGTAGCCGAGGTCGTCCTGGATGTACAAGGTGAGGTACAAGAACATGGCGAAGATCGAGGCCGAGAGGGTGAAGGCGGTGAGGGACACGCCGACCATGGCCGGGTGCTTGAAGAGGGCCAGGTCGAGCATCGGGTCCTTCTGCCACCACTCGGCGAGCAAGAAGGCTGCCATGAGCACGGCGGAGGCGACGAACAGACTGATGATCTGGGCGCTTTCCCATCCGACGCTGTTGCCCCGCACCAGGGCCAGCACGAGGAGGAACAGCGACAGCGAGAACGTGACGAACCCGAACCAGTCGATCCGCCGCCCGGTGGGGTCCTTGGACTCCTGCACCCTGGTCAGGGTAATGAACACCGCAACGACCCCGATGGGTACGTTGACGAAGAAGATCCACCGCCAGCCGATCCCGCTGGTGAGCGCACCACCGATCAGAGGGCCTACGGCCACTGCGCCGCCGAGGACGGCCCCGTAGATGCCGAAGGCGGTCCCCCGGTCGCGGCCGTGGAAGGCCGAGGCGATGAGGGCCACCGAGGTGGCGAACATCACCGCGCCACCCACCCCCTGGACGGCCCGCGACAGGTTCAGCATGGTGGAGCTGGTGGAGAGCCCGCAGACCAACGAGGAGACGGAGAAGATGCCGAGCCCGATGGCGAAGACCTCGCGGCGCCCGAACGTGTCGCCCAGGACGCCGGCGGTGAGCAGAAAGGCGGCGAGGGTGAGCGAGTAGGCGTCCACCACCCACTGCAGGTCGCTGAACGAGGCGTGCAGCGAGGACTGGATGTCGGGCAGGGCGACGTTCACCACGGTGATGTCAAGGAGCAGCATGAAGGTCGCGGTGCAGACGGCGATCAGGGTCCACCACTTGCGTTCGAGCACCGGCATACCGCTCCCTCCTCTGGTCGTCGCATTCAGGGTCCGCCCCCAGTATCGACTCTTCCCCCAGCACCGACACGGCCCCCAGGCCCCACAGCACCGACCCGGGTCGTATCGAAACTAATGGTGCGCCAGGACTTCCGGCGCGGCGGGGACCGGGGCGCCCGGAGCAGGCCGTGGCCTGCCATTTCGGGCCGGCCGTGCCCTAGGCTTGGGCGCCCGCAGGGGGTCGGGACGCCGCATGCTTGAGCACCGCAAGGCCAACCAGGAGTGGAACGAGGGGGCACGGGCGCTCGGCTTCCGTCGCCCGGGCGAGCCTCCGGCTCCCCACGACCCGGTCCGGGCCCGCATCGCCTTCGCCTCCTGTGTGGCCACCGACCCCGGTATGGCCGACGGGTGGCTCGGCCTGCACGCCGTGGGGTTCGAACCCGACCAGGCCCTCGACCAGATGACCGAACATCTGGGCCGACTCGGCGAGCAGCGGCGGGCCAGCGGGCGCGACCTCAAGTCACGGTTCTTCGCCGGCGCCTACTTCCGCTTCGAACTGGCCGAGTGGGAGGACGTCTACCTGGCCCAGGCTGCCCGGTGGCTCGGCCACGGCCGCATGGACCTGGCCTGGGGATTCATCCACCGTTGCTCGACGGACCGGGTCCAGCGGGCCCTCGTGGTGGGCCGGCTCTTCTTCTACCAGGGCGACTACGAGGCCATGCTGCCGATTATGCAGCGGCTGTCGGAGAACCGGGTCGTCGCCCCCGAGGCGAAGCTCTACATCGGGATCGGGATGGCCCGGCGCGAGCTGTTCGGCGAGGCCGAGCGGGTGCTGGCCCAGGCGGCCGAGTCCACCGACATCACCGAGCTGGCGATGGAGGCGGTCTACTTCCGGGGCCTGGCCCTGCGGAGCATGGGTCGGGCCGAGGACGGCCGCCAGTGCCTCGAATGGGTCTACCGGCACAACCCCCGGTACCTGCAGGTGGCCGAGCTGCTGGCCGACCCCAACCTGCTCGGGCTCGAGACCCGGCCCCTGGCCCCGGCCGCCCGGCGCCCGGTGCCCCCCGAGGGGCTCGACGAGTTGCTGGCCGAGTTGGACCGCCAGATCGGACTCCAGGAGGTCAAGGACCAGGTACGGGCGGTCGCCGCCCAGGTTAGCGCCCGCAAGCTCCGGGCCGAACGGGGGCTCCGAGTGGTTGGGTCCAGCAACCACCTGGTCTTCGCCGGCCCGCCCGGCACCGGCAAGACGACGGTGGCCCGGCTGGTCGGGCGCATCTACGCGGCGCTGGGCGTTCTGGAGGGCACTGCCTTCGTGGAGACCTCGCGGGCGGGCATGGTGGGCGAGTACGTCGGGCACACTGCGCCCAAGACGAACGCCAAGATCGACGAGGCGCTCGACGGCGTGCTCTTCATCGACGAGGCCTACTCGCTCAACCAGCCGGGCGCCGACGGCGGCGACTCCTACGGCCGCGAGGCGGTCGAGACCCTGCTCAAGCGCATGGAGGACGACCGCGAGCGCTTGGTCGTGATCATCGCCGGCTACCGGGAGCTGCTGGAGCGGTTCATCGACTCCAACCCCGGGCTGCGCAGCCGGTTCACCACCACGATCGAGTTCGACTCCTACAGCACCGAAGAGTTGGTGGCCATCGCCGCGCGCTTCGCCGAGCGGTCCGGCGATTCGTGGGCCGGCCGTTCCCTCGGCCTGTTGCGGGAGGCCGTGGCCGAGGCAGCCGGGCGCGGCTGGATCGATGAGCTCGGCAACGGGAGGTTCGTCCGCAACCTCTTCGAAGGCGCCTGCCGGCAACGCGACCTGCGCCTCTTTGAGGTCACCCGTCTCGGGACCGAGCAGCCGGACAACCAGCAGCTGTCGACGATCGAGGAGGGCGACATCGCAGCCGCCATCACCGAGACCCTGGCTCCGTTGCGCCGGCGGAATGCCGAGTCGGCGCCGATCCTCCGACTGACCGAGCGGTCGTAGCCCCGAGGGGCGGCCCATGTCTCGGCGAGCCGAGTCGCGGGCCGGCGGATCACCGCCGGCGTTCGGGGTGGTCGCGCTCGCGCTGGTGCTCGCGCTGGTGGTTGCCGGGTGCGGCTCGCCCACCCTGAGCGGCACCGAGCGCACATTGACCTACTGCGCCGGCCCCCTCGCATCGGGCACCCTCGATCTCTTCGAGCCCAGCCCGGCACCAACCGGCCCGGCACCCGTCGCCGTCTTCCTCCACGGCGGGGCCTGGATGTTGGGCGACGCGGCCATCGGCCCGGGCACCTTCATCGGCGACCTCGAGTCGTCGCTGGTGGCGAGCGGATGGGTGTTCGCCTCGGTCAACTACCGGCTGGCCCCCGGGTCCCGGTGGCCCGCCCAGATCGACGACGCCAAGTGCGCCGTGCGCTACCTCCGGGCCAACGCCGCCGCGCTCCACGTCGACCCGACCCGGGTGGCGGCGGTCGGGGCCAGCGCCGGTGGCCAGCTGGCCAGTCTCCTCGGGCTCACCGGCCCGGGGGCCGGCTTCGACGTGGGCCCTTATCAGGGGGTGCCGAGCACCGTGCAGGCGGTCGTCGACGAGTTCGGCCCCGCGGACCTCAACGCCACCTCGTGGTCGACCACACCAGTCGCCCGGCAGGTGACCCCCGAGGTGTTCGGCGTCCCGGCCCAGCCTCCCTCGCCGGTCCTGGCCGGGGCGAGCCCGGTGAGCTACGTGGCGCCCGGCTCGGCGCCGTTCCTGGTGATCCAGGGAGCCGGTGACGACGTGGTGGTGCCGAGCCAGTCCGAGGAGCTGGTGCAGCGTCTCGACGCCGCCGGCGGGCGGGCCACACTGCTCTTGGTGGCCAATGCCGGGCACGGACTCGTGCCGACCGGGGGCGGGCCGCTGACCCCGAGCATCCCGAGCCTGGCAAAGCAGGCCGCGACCTTCCTGACGAACCAGCTCGGGCATTAGGCGCCGCCCGACGGCCAACCCGGTGTGCAGTGTCGGAGGTCCGAGATGCCCGGTGACCACGTTTGGCGCCTTCGGCGTGGGAAAATTGCACCGCCATGCAAGCGCTCGGTGACCGCGGACCGCCTCGGCGACGGCGGGTGTGGCCGGTCGTGGTCGGCGTGGTAGCCGTGGTCGCGGCGGCGGCGGGCGTGGGCTACGTCCTCGGGCACCACCGGTTGCTGACGGGTCTTGATGCGCCGGCCGCCCCCAAGGCCACCACGACCACCAGCACCGTCCCGCCGCTGACGGTGGTCTCGACGACCCCGGCCAACGGCTCCACCGGTGTCGCGCCCGATGTCAGCGTCGAGATGCGCTTCTCCCGGCCCCTGTCGGTGGTCACCGCGACGCCGACGCTGGCGCCGACCGTGCCGGGCTCATGGACCCAGCCCGACCGTTCATCCCTCGTGTTCACGGCCACCGCCCCGTTCATCCCGGCGTCGACCGAGGTCGTCACGCTCCCGGCCGGGCTCGGTGGGGGAGCCGGCCGGTCCGAACCAGGCTTGGCAGTGGCGGACACGATCAAGTTCACGGTGGAGTCGGGGAGCACCGAGCGGCTTCAGCAGCTGCTTGCCCAGGCGGGCTACCTGCCTCTGTCCTTCACCCCGGGCGGCGGGACGCCCGGGGGTAACGAGATGGCCAACGTGCAGCCCGGGTCGTTCGCCTGGAAGTGGCCGATGCCCCCCAGCCTGACCAGCCTGTGGACCGAAGGGCTGCCCAATGTGATCACCCAGGCGGGGGTGATGCAGTTCGAGGCCCAAAACCGCCTGGGCGTCGACGGGGTAGCCGGGCCGTTGGTGTGGACGGCACTCCTGAAGGACGTCGAGGCCGGCACCACCGACCCGAACTCCTACAACTACGTCGTGGTCTCCAAGGTGCTTCCCGAGAACCTGACCATCTACGTGAACGGGAACCCGCAGTTCACCGGCATCCCGGTGAATACCGGTGCTCCGGGGGCGGACACGGCGGACGGGACGTATCCCGTCTTCGAACACGTCCCGAGCTCGGAGATGAAGGGCACGAACCCGGACGGATCAACCTACGACGACAAGAACGTCCCGTGGGCCAGCTACTTCAACGGGGGCGACGCCCTTCACGGCTTCGTCAGGGCCACCTATGGGTCGCCCCAGAGTAACGGCTGCGTCGAGATGAGCATCGCCGACGCGCAGACCCTCTGGCCCCTGACCCCGATCGGGACGCTCGTGACCGTCACTGGACCCGCGGTCACGTAGGCGGCGGTCGGGCGTCTCGGACCACGCCCGGCCACGTCGGAACCCGGGCCGCGGTGGCCCTCCGGCCCTCCTGACATCGTCCGCCACAAAACCGAGTAGACCAGCGTGGGGGGGACCCCTTCGAGAGGAAGAGGGACCGATATGGCCGACAGCCCCCGTTTCACGACGACCGACGCAGGCATCCCGACGACGAGCGACGAGCACTCCCTGACGGCGGGCCCCGACGGCCCGATCCTCTTGCAGGATCACTACGTCATCCAGAAGATGGCCCAGTTCAATCGGGAGCGAGTCCCGGAGCGGGTGGTGCACGCCAAGGGCGGGGGTGCCTTCGGCAGGTTCGAGGCTCTTGAGGACGTGAGCCAGTTCACTCGGGCCAAGGTCTTCGAGAAGGGGGCCCGCACCGAAGTGCTGGTGCGGTTCTCGACGGTGGCGGGCGAGCTGGGATCGGCCGACACGGTGCGCGACCCGCGCGGCTTCGCGATCAAGTTCTACACCGAGGAGGGCAACTACGACCTCGTGGGCAACAATACGCCGATCTTCTTCATCCGGGACCCGACGAAGTTTCAGGACTTCATCCACTCCCAGAAGCGGCGGGCTGACACCCATATGCGGGACAACGACATGCAGTGGGACTTCTGGACGCTCTCCCCGGAGTCCGCTCATCAGGTCACCTTTCTCATGACCGACCGAGGCACACCGCAGAGCTGGCGTCACATGAACGGCTACGGGAGTCACACGTTCATGTGGGTCAACGCCAGCGCCGATCGGTACTGGATCAAGTACCACTTCAAGACCGATCAGGGGGTGGAGAACTTCACCGATGCCGAGGCGAAGGCTCTCGTGGCCGAGGATCCCGATCATCATCTGCGTGATCTCCGACGGGCCATCGAACGAGGTGACGACCCGTCGTGGACCCTGAAGATGCAGATCATGCCGGTGGCCGATGCGGCCGACTACCGCTTCAACCCGTTCGACCTGACCAAGGTGTGGCCCCATGCCGACTACCCGCCGATCGACATCGGTCGGCTGACCCTGGACCGGAACCCCGAGAACTACTTCGCGCAGATCGAGCAGGCTGCCTTCGAGCCGGCCAATTTCGTCCCGGGGATCGGGCCGAGCCCCGACAAGATGCTGCTCGGCCGCCTGTTCAGCTATCCCGACACCCACCGTCACCGCATCGGCACCAACTACCTGCAGCTACCGGTCAACCGACCCAAGTCCTCAGTCCATTCCTACAACCGGGACGGCGCCATGCGGTACGAGAGCCCGCCCGATCCGGTCTACGCGGCCAACTCTTACGGCGGTCCGGCTGCCGATGCGGTCCGCTTCGGACCCGAACCCGGCTGGGCGGTGGACGGCGAGATTGTCCGGGCGGCCTCCACCCTGCACGCCGAGGACAGCGACTTCGGTCAGCCGGGGGAGCTCTATCGGAACGTGCTCAGCGACGTGGACCGTGACCACCTTGTGACCAACATCGTGGGCCATGCAAGACAGGACGTGACCGTCGAGGTCACGGCGCGGGTCGTCGAGTACTGGCGCAAGGTCGACCCCGACCTGGGGGCCCGCGTGGCCAAGGGCCTCAGCAGCGGGGCCTGAACGCAGCCCACGGATGGGCCGACCCGGGGTCGGCCTCAGGGCGGGGGGAGCCAGCGACACCGACGTCACCCATGCCCATGACGCGGTACCGGGACTCGCCCAGCGGAGAAGACCGCGCCGCGAGGCGGCCGGACTCGGCCGGCAATCGGGGTAGCCTCGGCGGGTGCGTCGGACCGGGACGATATCGGCGGGGCGGCTCGCCGCGCTGGGGGTGTTGACCGCCGGTTCGTTCGCGCTGATGGCGCCCGTCGTCGGGGCGTCCACCCAGTCGGTCGCCTGGCTGACCAGTCAGGCGCAGCCGACGACGACCAGGCTCCAACTCGACCAGCAGGCCATCTCGGCGATCCATGGCCACTGGGCCGCAAAGCTCAACGCCTGCAAGGGGCTGGTCCGGGACAGCCAGGCGGCCAGGAAGAGCCCGCCGGCCCCGACCCAGGGTCTGCGCTCCGCATGGAAGGCCCTCGTGGTCGCGGATCTCCAATACGCACAGGCGTGTGTGAGCTGGGCGCATTCCAAGGGCACGCGCGACGGTGGCAGTGTCCAGGTCCTCGGCCAACAGTTGGCCACTGCCCAGACGGCATGGATGGCGGCGGCCAGTGCCGCCCAGTCCCCGAACGCGCCTCCCCCGGGTGTAGCACCGACCACGACGACGACGGCGCCGGTGCAGACCCAGGTGCAATTCGAGGCCTCGTGCTCCTTCCTCATGCCCTTCACCCAGCTGGTCACCGAGTCGACGACGACCGACAGCAGCTGCGTGACCGAACAGGGCATCGTGTACCAGTACGACAACAACACGGGGGCGAGCGACATGCTGGTCGAACTCGATGACAACACCGCCGACCTGATCGACGTGCAGCTGTCGGACCCGTCCATTGCCAACGGCGTCAACACCAACGACACCATTCAGGTCTGGGGGCCGATCTCGGGGTCGGACACCTACTCGGACCAGTCGGGCAACAACGTCACGGTCCCGGTGGTGACGGCGATGTACCTGACCCTCGTGTCGGCTCCCGCCGCCGGCGGCTGAGATCCCGGTCATCGGTCTCGTCGGCTTTCCAGTTTGTCTGGGATTCCTTGAGATGCCATTGGGGGGGTTAGGCTGGCAACAGGCAATGAGGTGAAATGAGGTGAGAGGAACCAGGTGGCGGAACGCGTAGGCAGGGGAGGCGCACACCGGGTTCATCTCAGCCATTGCGATCGGGGTCGTGGCCTCGACGATCCTGTTCCCGGATTCGGTCCTGGCGGCCGGTTCACAGCCTTCCACGACGACGATCGCCTCCTCGCAGAACCCCTCAGCCCTCGGGACCGCCGTCACCTACACGGCGACCGTCTCGGGGACCTCGGGCACCCCGACCGGCACGGTCACCTTCACCGACGCCACCACTCTGTGCTCGGGGGCCACCCTGACGCCGATCAACGGGTCGTCGGCCAGCGCCACCTGCACCGAAGGCGCTCCGGCGATGAGCGCCGGCTCCCACACGATCACCGCCACCTACAACGGGAACTCGACGTATCAGACGTCGACCGACTCGATCACCCAGACCGTCCAACAGGGCTCCACGACCACCGCAGCGGGCTCGTCGCTCCCGTCGGGGTTCATGGTCGGGGTCCCGGTCACCTATGCGGCCACGGTCACCGCGGGCGAGACGGCCATCTCCCCTGGCGGCACCGTCACCTTCACCGACAACTCGTCGCCGCTGTGCACCGTTTCGAGCCCGGTCACGTCGAGCGGTGGAAGCTCGAGGTGGACATGCACCGAGCCGGGGTCCTCGATGACCCTCGGCCCCCACAGCATCGTGGCCACGTACGCCGGGGATGCCAACTTCACCGGTTCGGACAACTCTGCTACCCCCTTCATCCAGGCGGTCTCCAAGAACGCCACCATGACCACGTTGTCCTCCTCGTCGAACCCGTCGCCGGTCGGGACGGAAGTGACCTACACGGCCACGATCATCTCCGGGAGCGGCGTGACCGCCTTCTCGCCGACGGGTACGGTTACCTTCACCGACGGCTTGACCACGGTCCGCACCGATACCAGCCCCAACACGTCGGCGAGCGGGGTGTCGACCTACACCTGCCTCGAGCCCGCCAGCTCCATGACGGCCGGCTCCCGCTCCATCGGAGCGACCTACAACGGTGACGCCAACTTCACCGGCTCCAACGGGTCGATGACCCAGACGGTGAACTCGGCGAGCCAGCCACTGACGGTCAATCGGGCCGGGACGTCGATGGACATCGCGATCACGGCCAGCACCGTCGCCTACAGCACGGAGCAGGACGCCGTGTTGAGCGCCGCCGTGACCTCGGACACGACCGGGACGCCCACCGGTACCGTCGTGTTCACCACCGGCGTCGTCACGCTGTGCACGGCCACCCTGACCGGCGGGGTCGGCTCGTGCACGTCCGTTCCGACGGCGCTCGACGCGTCGGCCACCCCCTACCCGGTGGTGGCCAGCTACGAGGGCGACCGGGGGCGACCGGGAACTTCCTCCCGTCGCTCTCCCCCAGCCAGAACCTCACCGTGACCCGCGCCACGACGACGACCCATCTCACGATTGCCCCCTCCACCGTCGTCTACGGGACGGGGGGGCTGTGGCCTTCACGGTGTCGGTCACCCCGCAGGGAGCCGGCACCCCCACCGGCACCGTCACCGTTTCCACAGGATCCAAGGTGCTCTGCACGGTCACCCTGGCGATGGCGGCCGGGAACTGCACGACCACCTCACAGGCTCTCGGTGCGTGCTCGACGCCCTAATCGGTCTTGGCAGCCTACAACGGTGACCCCAACTTCCTCACCTCGGTGTCCGCGGCGCAGCACCTCACGGTGACAGCGACGACGACGAGTGTCACCGTGACCACCTCGGCGCAACCGGGCGATCCCGGTCATCGGGTGACGTTCACGGCGACCCTGACCGTCGCCGCCCCCGGTGGGGGCACGCCGACCGGTGCGGTCACCTTCTCGAGCGGCTCCACGGTCTTCTGTGCCGCACTGGTGGTCGTTTCGGGGCTCGCCAACTGCACCGAGTCCGTGCCGGTCGGCACCAGCCAGACCATCACCGCGGCGTACTCGGGGGACACCAACAATCCGCCCGCCAGTGGGCAGCTCGTGCAGCAGATCCGACACGGGCACTGGACCGTCGCCCGGGACGGTGGCATGTTCGCCTTCGGTGACGCCCAGTTCTACGGCTCGATGGGGGGGAGGTTCCTCAACAAGCCGGTCGTGGGGATCAGCGCGACCAACGACGGCACCGGCTACTGGCTGGTCGCCTCGGACGGGGGCATCTTCGCCTTCGGCGACGTCCAGTTCTTCGGCTCGGAGGGCGGCAAACCTCTCAACCAGCCCATTGTCGGCATGGTCGCCACCGCCGACGGCGGGGGCTACTGGCTGGTCGCCTCCGACGGGGGAGTGTTCGCCTTCGGTGATGCCCACTTCCTCGGGTCCAAGGGGCTCAGTTCCTCCGCCACGATCGTTGGGCTCGCTCCGACGCCCGACGGCCAGGGCTACTGGCTGGCGGCGGCCGACGGCAGCGTGTACGCCTTCGGTGACGCCCAGTTCTTCGGCTCGGAGGGTGGCCAGCTCCTCAACCAGCCGATCGTGGGCATCGGTACCACCGCCGATGGCGGCGGCTACTGGCTGGTGGCCACCGACGGCGGCATCTTCTCGTTCGGGAACGCCATCTTCGATGGCTCGACCGGCAATATCATCCTGAATGCGCCGAATGTGAGTATCGCCACCATCTGACCAAACTTACGCCCCGCGCGTCGGCTCGCCTGGGGAGCGAGAAGTTCGTAGCGGGTGAGCGTTCGAGCGGGCTCGGCCCCGGGGCCGGGGCGTCATCACGAGCGGCAGGAGTCGCTCCACGGCTGCTCTCCGTCGGCGTTGTAGAGGGTGACGGCGAGTGTGTCCTGGTCGGCTTGGGACGCGGAATTGGGGGGCACACCGACCAGGCCGGGCAGCCCGGCGAGCGTCGCCGCCTCGTTCCAGGTCGGCTGGCTGAATTGGAATGCGCCCATGTACACCCCGTTGGGAGAAACGGCGCCGTAGTTCCCTGAGGACTCAGCCTGGCGGGCGCACGTCAGGAAAAAGTTGAGCGTGGGATCGACGGTCGTCCCGTTGCTACTGGGCGGGTCGACGGGGCCGGGCAGCGGTCCGGCGACGGTCTCGGAGATCACGGCCCGAGCGGCTGCCGCCTGGGCCGCAGCCGCTGCCTGTTGGGCGGCGATCACGGCAGCCAGCTGACCGTTCACCTGGGACTGTTGGGACTGCAGCTGGCTCTCCGTCCTCTGGGCCTCATCGACCAACTTGACCGCGCCTTCTTGCAGGTTCTGGTCCGCCAACTCTTGGCGCTGAAGCCAGGATCGCTCGGCGATGAGCACGCTGCTCGCTGTGTTGAGCTGGTCGATGGCGAGCGCGGTATCGCCGAACACCACACCTTCGTATTCCTCCTTGAGTTGCGTAACGCTCTGGTTCTGAAAGAGCGGTGTGACCGCCGAGGAGTATTCAAAGTTGACGTAACTCGAGATGACCTCGCGCTGCAACCGCGCTCGATCGGCGAGGAGACGGTTCTCATCGAGGGCGACCCAATGCTGGGTCTCAGCAACGAGCTGGTTGTCCTGGTTGACCTTTTCCGTGCTTGCGAGATTTTGCTGTTCATCGGCACCAATCTCCAGCTGCTCCCTGATCATGGCCTGAGAGAGTTGGCTGGCTCGGGCTCGAAGGTCTGACTCCTGATCTGCCCACGCCGGTCGCGCGAAGAAGACCACCGGAACGGTGATCGTTGTGACGAGGGCCACCAAGAGTAGGGACCGCAGCAAAGAGCCGACACTGCCCACAACGGTGGCTGACCTCGCCGTCGAGCCAAACTCGACGTGAGTCACAGTCCAGGAATTCAAGCCGATTGAGACGACGTCACGCAACTCGTGACAGATCCACGCCCTCTGGGCAGGAGCCAGGCCTGATTCAACCCCGTAAGCACCATGCGTCCCTACCCAGACATCGCAACGGGTGCCTATCGTTTCTGAGGTGCCAGACTCGAGGCGTCCGGGGCCCTCGGAGCTACCGGTGTGGGTCGTCACAGCGAGGAGAGTGTTTTCATGTCCGGTGTGCACATCGTGACCGACAGCTCGTGCGATCTCGCAGAGCGCGAGATCGATCAGCTCAACATCGAGATCGTGCCCCTGACCATCCGCTTCGGGAGTGACGAGTTCACCGACCGCCAGGAGCTGAGCGTCGAGGACTTCTACCGCCGGATGGCGACCTCAGATGCCCTGCCCCAGACGGCCTGTCCGTCACCCGGTGCCTTCCAGCGGGCGTTCGTGCATGCAGATGACGCCGGTGCCGATGCGGTGGTGTGCCTCGACATCTCGAGCGACCTGTCAACCACGCTTCAGTCAGCACAGACCGCGGCAACGGCGTGCGCGGAAAGGCTTCCGATCCACGTGATCGACTCCAAGTCTGTGTCGAGCGGACTCGGGACGCTGGTACTCGAAGCGGCAAAGGCGGCCAATGGTGGCGCCGGCGTGGACACAGTGCTGCGCCGGGTGGGTGCCCTCATTCCGCGGACGCGGGTCTTCGCGGCGCTGAACACTCTGGAGAACCTGAAGATGGGTGGGCGGATCGGCGGAGCCAAGGCCATGGTGGGTTCGATACTGTCGATCAAGCCCTTGATCGACATCACGGGTGGTGTGGTCCACGAAGCCGGCAAGGCGCGGACCCGCAAGCGCGCTATGCAGCTGCTCTACGAGCGCATGATCGGGGCTGGGACGATTGACCACGTGGCGGTCATGCACGGGAGGGCACCCGACATCGAGGAGTTCCTTGATCTGATCGCGCCCCACTTTCCCCGGAACACCCTTCGGATCGGGGAGCTCGGGGCCGTCATCGGGTCCCACGGCGGTGCCGAGATCATCGGCGTCAGCTGGATCGACGCCGCCTAGGCACCTGGTGCAAGACGTCGACGGTCTATGTACACGAGTTGGGCGCTGCATCCGGGCGTGGTGCGCCTCGGCTGATTCGGCCAGGTCGCCTCTTGATGCGCCCCGGGCCTGGCTCAAGGTGAGACCCTTCGTCATTTTCGGCGGGTTAGGGCACCGTGAACGGAAGATCATCGAGGGCATCGCGACGCCCAACTGTCGTCGAATGGGGGAGTCGGTTCTTTCGTACCCCAGCAGCAACTATCAAACGAAGCACATTTCCCAGCCCAGATCGAGGACGTCAAGACGGCCGTCCGCTGGTTGCGCGCCCATACCGCCCGGTACGGGTACAACCCCGACAAGATCGCCGCAATGGGCGACTCTGCTGGTGGTCAGCTCGTGGGCTCCTTGGCGCGTCTGGGGGCATCCCCGCGCTCGAAGGAGCCCAGCTCGGCGACTCACATGTTTCCAGTCGGATCGCTGGCGTCATCGTGCTGTACCCCGACGGCAACTTCTTGATGGAGAACACGTGGTTGTCCGAGAATCCGGCCTGCACCGGGAAGTACGTGAATCCCAACCTTCTGCGGCGACGCGCACCTGTCCAACTTCGGGCTGTTCGCGTCCCCGGAGCGCACCCTGGTCTTCGATCTGAACGACTTCGACGAGACGCTCCCGGGGCCCTTTGAGTACGACGTAAAGCGCATGGCGGCGAGTTTCGCCATCGCCGCGCAGAACAACGGGTTCGGGAAGGCTGAGCGCCGTGCGGCGACCTGCGCCTCCGTCCGGGCGTACCGCGAAGCCATGCCGGCCTTCTCGGAGATGCACACCTTGGAGGTGTGGTACTCACACCTGTCAGAGTCCGACCTCAGGGAGGCCATAATGGCCAAGACGGCCGAGGACGGGTCCAAGAAGGAGTCGAAGCTCGCCAAGGAAGCCCGGAAGCGCGCCGAGAAGACCGCGAGGAAGACCCACACCCGCGACAGCACGCAGGCCCTCTCCAAGTTGGGCGAGGTGGTCGACGGGCGCTACCGGATCGTGAGCCAGCCACCCGTGGTGGTGCCCGCCCGGGAGTTCGAATCCGCCTATGGCCTCTCTTCGGCGGAGCTCCAAGAGGTGATCGCAGGCCAGTTCCAGGCGTATCGAAAGACCTTGCAGTACGATCGGCGTCAGCTGCTCGAGCGTTTTGACGTCGTCGACATGGCCCGCAAGGTGGTCGGCGTTGGCAGTGTCGGCACGCGGGCATTCATCGTTTTGCTCCAAGGCCGTGACGAGCAGGACCCCCTGTTCCTGCAGGTGAAGGAGGCGACGACGTCGGTGCTCGAAGACCACCTGCCCAAGAGCCGGTTTAGCCAGCCCGGTGAGCGGGTGGACCACGGTCAGCGGATGATGCAGGCGGTCAGCGACATCTTCCTCGGCTGGACGAAGGGCCACGAGGCCAATCGGTACCTCTACTGGCGCCAGCTGCGCGACATGAAAGGCTCGGTCGAGGTCGAGACCATGACACCGATGGCCCTCGAGTTCTACGCCGGCATCTGCGGGTGGACTCTGGCCAGGGCGCACGCCAGGTCCGGAGACGCCGTCGCGCTCGGCGAGTACCTCGGGTCGAGTGAGGAGTTCGATCTGTCGATAACCGACTTCTCGGAGCGCTACGCGGACCAGAACGCGCGTGACTACGACGACTTTCTCGACGCCATCCGTTCGGGTCGGCTAGAGGCGATCGAAGGTGTGTGAGGTCGAACGGTGAGCACGTGGACGGTGCGGGCAGAGACGCTTCACGGCCGACGCCCACCGACACCCGGCCCTGTAGCCAGCGTCGCCCTCGTCCGGTCAACCGAGGGCTAGTCTCGCCATGCGGCGATCCACCCGTGCTCGCAGACATGAGCGTGGCTCGCGCACCGGGTCAGTTGCCTAATGGTACGCCCGAATGGGGCGCCGGCCAGAAACCTCTTAGCGGGCGGAGCCCGGCGGGGACGAGTCCTCGAGCCAGAAGGGAGTCGGTGTGGTTCTCACCCTCCTACTCATCGGTTTAGCGATCACCCTCGAGCCCATCCCACTCACGGCGTTTATCCTCATCCTGGCGTCCAAGAGAGGCGTCCGGAAGGGCGCGGCGTTCATCTTCGGGTGGCTGCTCTCACTGGCAGCGGTGGTCGCCTTCACGCTGCTTGTCACCGACAACAAACCACCACAGCCCAGCACCGCACCGTCGCTCGCCGCGCTGGCTGTGAAGATCCTGATCGGCGCCGTCCTCGTCTTCTACGCGTGGCGGAAGTGGCGGCGGATGGGTCAACCGAAGCCGCCCAAGAAGACGCCGAAGTGGCAGACGGGCATCGACAGCATGTCGGCGTGGTACGCGATCGGCCTTGCCCCCCTCACCCAGCCCTGGGGCCTCGTCGCCGCCGGCGTCGCCACCATCACCGAGGCCAAGCTGTCGAGTTGGGAGTCCTCGCTCGCCCTAATCGGATTCTGCATTGTCGCCACTGGGGCGTACCTTGTCATGGAGATCTATGTTGGCTTCTGGCCGGACAAGGGCGGGAGGGTCCTCGGGAGTCTGCGGGCGTGGCTCGACACCCACACCGACCAGGTGATCATCATCGTCTCACTCGTCATCGGGTTGTGGCTGGTCGGAGACAGCGCCTACCTGATCGCCACGTGACCTCCGCAGGCACCGCTCGTCCGCACAGTGGTCGGTCACGGCGTGGCGCGACGAAGCGACCGTCGCGACGACCGACGTGATGACCCGGGGAGACCGACGGGACGACCGTCGGGACCGACGGTGAGGGCACTCAGCCCGGTTCCGCCGAGGAGTCTGAGGTAGTCCGAGGCGCCCACGGGCCCGTCGTTGGTGAGCAGGACGTTGACCATCCGCTGGGTGCGGCCCCAGAGGCCGCTCGCACTCGCCCCGGGTGAAACTGGTGGCGAGAGCCTGCGGAGAACAGGCCAGACCGGGGACAGGACGGGAAGCGGGCGCGACGGTGCGGCAAAGGCTCAGTCCCTGAGAGTCGCTCCGCCGATGGTGCACCTCACCATCAGGTCCGTCAAGCGTTATATCGCCCCATGACCCGATAGAAGACCGGATTGCGCCGCCTGCCCCCGAGCATGTCGGTTCGGGGTCGCAGCTAGTGGCGACGGGAGGGGGGCGAAACCCGCCGGGAAGCCGGACAGCGGGAGGAGAGCCGGAGAGCCGGGGCTCCACCAAGGGGCAACTCGGCGGGCAAAGCGGACTGGCGAGAGGAAAAAGAGGGGTGACGACCCTCGTCAGGAGCGCACAATCGGAACTGATGACTGGCGCATTTCAATCATTGGTTGGGCGTCCATGGACGGCTCAGCCAGCGGTTCGTAACTTGCTGGGAGCCAATCGTAGGTGACGACAGTCCCAAAGGCTACGTCTTCGAGACCTTGATTTCGACGGTTCACCAAGGCCAGCAGAAGTGCCGGGAAGAATGAAGCGCAGAGGAGCGCTCGAAAAAGCGCTCGCCAGAACCGAAGAGGACTCCCATCCGAACGGACGACACGTAAGCCCATCATCTGCTTCCCCAGAGTGCGTCCGGTGGACCACCATCCGGCTGTCAAGTACACGACGAGAAGGATCCACACCAAAAGTTCATTCAACCAATGCGGGGGATCCGCAACCGAAATCGACTTCGAAAAGAAGAGATCCCATGCAATGCTCACCATGATCACTCCAACGACATAGATGCAGAGAACGAGAACGACATCAGTCCCGCTCGCCACTGCCCGAGAAATGAAGCCTGCCCGAAGGCCCTGGAACTGCTGCCCTCGCTCACTGCGGATCTCGCGATGCCGACTCACGAGATGACCTCAGGTTTCGCACTCTCCGGTCGAGCAATGCCATTCCACCGGACCGCCAAGTCACGCGGTTCCTTGCGCCGGAGGATCCTGTCGACCAGTCGGGCGCTCCACAGATCCATGACCATGAGCCCGGCACGGCTAGCGTCAAGTGTTTCTGCACCCAGTCCGGTCGTGGACTCACGGATGACCCCCGCGAGGTCGATCTCATCGATTACTCCTGGGAGATCGACTCTGGCCACAACCTTGTTGATCGGCACATGATCGATCAACTGCTCCATATCCAGCATGTCGACAACCCCGACGACGACCCGATTGAGCACGGACTCAGCAGCTTCGGCCACGTTGTCTCGATTCTCCCTTTCGCTCGTGTGGGCCTCGTCCTGACGCCGTCCCAGGTGTCGCTCAACTGCGTCAAGAGGGCCCTCAGCAATCGACGCGGGTACGACGACTCTCGCGATCCTCATGGATCTGCTAGTGATCTCGACAGCCGCGAGGGTCGCCGCGCCGACCCCCAACTTGGCAGTCCCTGCGATTAGGTCGACGATCCGCGAACCCGCCTTCAACGTAGACCCCTGCGGTCCTGACGCGACTCGCCGCGTCGGCACTTGGGGAACTGCCCCATCCGGAGTCAGCGCACTCGGTTTCTGGATTGGATCAGCGGACTCAGGCACGAGGTATTGATCCATAAGCAGGTGCGTGGCTCCACTGCCACTGAGAATGGGACGCCGGACGAACGTTGCCGGTACGGGAGCGTTCCAAGAACGTAGAAGGAACGTAACGCACCACGCCGCTGTGTCCCCTCATCGTCTCTCTTTCCATATCGCCCTCATCTCAACGCGTGGTTAGTGAACCAATGAGAGCTGCGCCACCGGACTAGTCCTGCGGGGCTGCTGTCGATCGAGTTGACAGGCCTGTAGATTAACGCTGCCTTCGGTCTCTCGCCCAGTGCCTCGAACTCGATGGGGGTCTTCCCTCCTCCGGCCGCCGGTCCGCCCGGTCGGATTGTCGCCGCCGTCTGGCCGTCACCATCCGTCTGCGCTTGTCTCTGGTCTATGGGCGCTCCCGGCTCCCCGGTTAGCTGTGTGTCTAATGACCCGATGCGCCCAGGAGGGATCCAGACTCAAATCTGCTCGATCCACGGCGGGACAACGCCCGCACGTCGAAATGTGAGGGGTCCTGACGGGACCCCCCATCATTACCAGATCTCATTCATCTGGGACTCCGGGCTGGCATCAAATGGATTTGGGCTCGTAGTTTCGTGGACAACACCCAACCTCGCCCGTAATCCCATGGTCGGGGAGTCGAGCACCACTCCTAGGGGACGACTGCACGAATCCTTCGCACACGTATCGCGCACGGCCGCTCTTTTGGAGGAGTATCCACAGCATGGTAACGGCGCAGAAATGGTGTCCCTACCTGGTGTGAAGTGTGAGAGCGGGTGACGGGGATCGAACCCGCATAACCAGCTTGGAAGGCTGGGACTCTGCCATTGAGCTACACCCGCGGGCCGGCTCGGTCGCCTGACCGGGCGATGCCGAGCCGGACAGCAGTGTACGCGACGGTCGGCACGTGCCAGGAGCCCGAGCGAACTTGCCTGGCCGGGCGGTCCGAGCGTCTACCGTCGGGGCGTGCGCAATCTCTACGAACGGGTCGGCGGGGAGCCCTTCTTCGTGGCCCTGGTCGACCGCTTCTACGCCGGCGTCGCCGGGGATCCCGTGCTGCGCCCTCTCTATCCCGACGACCTGACCGAGCCCAAGGCCCACCTCGCGTCGTTCCTGGCCCAGTACTGGGGCGGGCCGCCGACCTACAGCGAGGAGCGCGGCCATCCCCGCCTGCGGATGCGTCACGCCCCGTTCGTCATCGGCACGCTCGAGCGAGACGCGTGGCTGCGCCACATGGTGAGCGCCGTCCGAGACGGGCACCTGGCCCCTGATGACGAGGCCGAGCTGGTCGCCTACTTCGAGATGGCCGCCCAGTCCCTGATGAACGCCGGTTGAGCCGAGGCCGCCGGGCCGGCGGTCAGTCGTTGAAGACCGGCGGGCGCTTCTCCTTGCGGGCCCGCACCGACTCCTCGAAGTTCTGGGTCGTGATGCGGACGAAGAGCTGGGCCGTTCCCTCGGCATCCATGTGCGTCTCGAGGCTGGTGGCGTCCAACCCGGCCCAGAGCTGACGTTTGGTCAGCTCGACGCCGGCCCGGCTCCACCCGATGATCCGTCCGGCCACCTCGTAGCACGCATCGAGCAGCGAGGCCTCAGGAAAGGTCCCGGAGATCAAACCGATGCGGGCGGCCTCCTCGGACCCGACGTCCCGGCCGGTCAGCATGATTTCCGCCGCCCGGGACGACCCGATGGCCCGGGGGAGGAGATAGCTGATCCCGAGCTCGGCTGCGGTCAGGCCGTTGTTGATCCCGGCCGCCCGGAAATAAGCGCCTTCGGCCGCGAGCCTGATGTCGGTGGCCAGCGACAGGCAGAAGCCCCCGCCGATGGCTGGCCCGTTGACCGCCGCGATCACCGGCTGGTGGAGGCGACGGAGGGTGCGGATCACCTCGTCGAGGAGCTCCATCGACCGGAGGGCGATGGTGGGGAGGGTGAGGCCCTCGACATCGGGGATGGTACCGGGATCCTCGAGGTCGGCCCCCGAGCAGAAACCGTGCCCGGCCCCGGTCAGCACGACGACCCGCGTGTCGTTGTCCCGGCTGACCGCTGCCAGCGCCTCGCGCAAGGGGATCATCACGTCGAAGGCCATGGCGTTCATGCGCTCGGGGCGGTTCAAAGTGACCAAAGTGACGTGCGGATGGGGCTTGTCGATCAGCACGAAGGGCATAGGCGGGCTCCCACCTCTCGGAGTTGCACGGGTCAGCGTAGGCGCGCTCGCCGAGCGCGCAGAGTGGAGATCGATCAGCTGGCCGGGAGCTCCGGGGTCTTGGTCCGGGGCAGCGGTTCCTTCTGGGCGAGCCAGCGCAAGCGGGCGGCCCGGGCGTCCCAGGCGTAGACGACGGCCGTGCCGCCGATCAGGTCATGCAGGGGCCGGCGCTCGCGCTGGATCAGGATCATGAGGAGGGCGAGGGGCAGGATGAGAAAGCTGAGGGGGAGGGCGAGCGTCCGGATGACCGCCTGGCGCCCCGTGACCGGCGAGCCGTCGGCCCCCACCACCTGCAAGCCGAAGAGGGCCATGCCAAGCGTCCTGCCGCCCAGGGTCCACTGGTAGGCGAAGTAGAAGAAGCCCCAGATGACGACCACGATCAGTGCCGCGAGCTGGTGTTTGGAGACGTTGAGGGGTTTGCCGAACAAGAGCTGGGTGCCCAGCGATACGGCGTAGACCCCCAGCGTGTAGAGCCCCCACACGGCTGCCACATCGACCCCGAAGGCCACGGCCCGGCTGACCACACCGGCGTAGTTGCCCTGGCGCCCCACGGTCTGCTCCACCGGCGGCGGCTGGACGGGGGCCATCAGGGACGCTCCAGTGTGGGCGCGCCGGGCGAAAGCGCCGGCGGAGCCGGCTGAGCGACGAGGAGCGGCGGACCGATCGGCAGGGTGCCGGCCTTGCGTCGGAGGAACAGGTTGGTCCACCGGGCGAAAAAGTCGTCCAACCCGACCCCTTGGCTCCGAACGACGTCGAGCACCTCGGTCAGGACTCCGGTGGTGGACTTGGCGATGATCGATCCGAGCTCGGTCTTTTCCACCAGTGAATCGACGTCCATCTGGCTGACGACGGCATCGAGGTCGACCTTCTGGACGAGGGCGTTGATGTCGACCCGGTCGATGACCGCGTTGATGTCGACCCGCTCGATCAGGGCGTTGATGTCGACCTCGGCCACCACGGCGTTGATGTCGACGTCGGCGACCAAGGCGTTGATGTCGACCTGTTCGACGACCGCGTTGATGTCGATGGCGTCGAGGACGAGGTTGACGACCCGCTCGGCGATGGACTGGGCCAGCCGTTCGAAGCGGTCGCCGACTGGGTTGGGGCTCACCGGCCGGCCCACCCCCCGGCGGGCGCCATCGCACCGGGCCGCCCCGAGACGGCCAGCTACCGGGTGCCGTCCGGCCGGTCGCCTGGTCGCCCGGGGCCCGCTCCATCCGGCCATCTTTGCCGCTTCTCGGTGCCCGTACCGGGACCCGGGACCCGGCAGGCCCGGAGCGCCCGGGAACTCGGGGGTTCCCCGGGCGTCGGGATGCCCGTGGCGCTACCGTCGAAGGAGACCGCATGCCCACCAATCAGGAGGTCAGCAATGGAGATGGAGCGCTACGACGACGGAGTGCCGTCTTGGATCGACATGCAGAGCCCGGACCTCGACAAGTCCCGGGTCTTCTACTCGGCGCTCTTCGGCTGGGACGTCCCCCCGGGGCCGGAAGAAGCGGGGGGCTACGGCATCGCCACCTTGAAGGGCAAGAACGTGGCTGGCGTGGGCCCCCAGATGAACCCGGCCGCCCCGCCGTCGTGGATGACCTATGTCAACGTTGACGATGCCGACGCCACCACCGCCAAGGTCACGGCCAACGGCGGCCAGGTCCTCGTAGGGCCCATGGATGTGATGGAGGCCGGGCGCATGGCCGTGTTCGCCGACCCGGTCGGGGCGGTGATTGGTATCTGGCAGCCCAACCAGCACCTGGGCGCCCAGCTCGTGAACGAGCCGGGGACGTGGGGCTGGAGCGAGCTGACGACGACCGACACCCGGGGGGCCAAGGCCTTCTACGGGGCGGTGTTCGGCTGGGGCGAGGAGACCCACGGGCCCGGCGAGGGCGGCGGCATGGACAACTACACCGAGTGGAAGGTCGGTGACCGGTCGATCGGCGGCATGATGCAGAAGCCCGACTCGATGCCGGCGGAGGTGCCCCCGTTCTGGATGGTGTACTTCGCAGTCGCGGATACGGATGCCACCGTGGCCAGGGTTACCGAGCTCGGTGGCGGCGTTATGATGCCCCCGATGGACATCGAGCCCGGCCGTTTCGCCGTGGTCGCCGATCCGGTGGGCGCCGTGTTCAGCGTGCTGGCAATGAAGGGAGCCCAGCCGGCCTAGTCGTGCACCTCCGGGCGACCTCCCGGACCGCTCTCGCCGGCTCCGTCTCTCAGCGGGCCGGGCAGTAGCCGTGCTGGACGAGGAACGAGGTGAGGGCGGTCACGTAGCCCGAGCCCGAGGGCCAGAACGGTGCACTCTGGGTGACGCTCCGGTTGGGGCCCAGCTTGTGCCGGGTCTGCAGCGACGAAAGGGTGGCGGTGACCTGGGCCTGCTGGCCCAGCTCGCAGCGGTCGGCCGCCCAGGCGGCGAGGACCCCGAGGTCGTCCTGGGGGTTCTGGCGGAACGTCGCCCACCAGTGGGCCGCGTCGGAGCGGACAAGTGAGGGGAACTTCCGGGTGATGGTGCTGAACCGCCCGTGATCGACGGTCAGCACCTCCACCGGGTCCCCCGAAGCGGCGTAGTCGGTGAACTCGTAGGAGAACGAATCGTCCGCCGTCACGATCGTCGGTGCACCGTTGACGTCGGTGACGACCACCCCCGGGTCGCCGATGGCGTGGTCGACGGACGTCCACCCGGCCCCGGACCGGGTGTAGGCGCGCACGATCGTGCAGCAGTGGGCGCCGCCGGTGTAGAAGCCGAGGAGCACGGCGGGGACGGCACCGCCGGGGAATGCCACCACGCACAGGGGCTGGGTCAGGTTCGACGACTGGTCGTCGGCCAGCGACTGGAGATCGACGTCCCCCGCCTCCTTGGGCGCGGTGACCGGTTCGGTCGACGAGGCCGTCCCACCGTCGGTGATCTCGAGCATGGCGTTGCGGACGGTCGGCAGACCGTACTCGGTCGCCGCCGTCCCGGTCAGGGTCGCCCGGACGCCTTCCGACGAGGCAGTGGCCGACAGCGGGGCCCCGGCGCGGGGGTTGTCCGGCGTGGTGGCGCAGGAGAATCCGGTCTGGGACCGGGTCGTGGCCGTCAGGCTGGCCGCGCCGGTGGCGCCGCCGGCCACGTGCACCCAGGTCCCGGCGTTCAGGCCGAGTGCGAGCAGGGTCGCTCCGGCCAGCCCCAGCGCTCCCCGCCGGGCCGCGCCGCCGCCCCCACCGCCCCGGCCGTCCGCCCCGGCCCGCGTCAACCGTCCCATGCGCTCGCCCCCGTCCGGTCGCCTCGTGCCCGGGCACCGTCGGTGCCGGGACCCATCATCTTCCACCCGGTCCCACCACGGTGGGCGTCGGGTCCCGCACGGTGAGCGTGCCCGTCAGGCCGTCCGGAGGGTGGCCACGACGTGGGCGAAGGCGGTGTCGTGGTGGTCGTTGGCCGGAGGGGCCAGCATGATCCCCTGGCCGAGGGCGCCGAACCGGTCGAGGAGGATCCCCGGGATCTCCTCGAACCGACCGGTGGGCACCAGGGTGTCGAGTACCTGATCGGTCACCACGGACGCCAGGTCGCTCCAGTCGTCTCGGCGGACCATGGCGGCCAGCCGGGGCGCCATCTCCTCCCAGCCGTACAGCTCGAGGGTCCGCCGGTAGGCGGGAGTGGAGTAGAGGAACGCGAAGAGGCGCCGTTGTCGCTCGCGCTCGGCCGCCAGGGCCTCGTCGTCGGCGCCGGTGATGACCTGGGTCCCGATGACCACCTCGAGGTCCCCGACCTCGCGTCCGGCCCGTTGCGCCCCGATCGTCAGGTTCGGCAGGCAGATCGACCGCAGGTAGCGCGGGTTGGAGTTGGTCGGATGGGTCACGAAGCCGTCGGCCAGCTCCCCGGCCAGCTGGCACATGGCCGCGTTGACCCCGCCGAGGTACGTCGCCGGGGGAGCGGTGCCGGGGTCGGGACCGGGGTTGAAATACGGCTGCAGGCGGGTGATCCGGTAGTAGGGCCCGTGGTGGGAGACCGGCCCGCCGGCCCCGAAGGCCCGGTAGAGGGCCCCCAGCGCCCCTAAGTAGTCGCGTAGACGCTCGACCGGGTCTCCCCAGGGCATCCCGTAGCGGTCCTCGATGTTCTGGCGGATCTGGGTCCCGAGCCCCAGCTGGAAGCGGCCAGCGGAGAAGCGGGCCAGGTCCCAGGCCGCGTACGCCGTCAGGGTCGGGCTGCGGGGGAAGGCGAGGGTCACCGCACTCCGGATCGTGATGCGCTCGGTGTGCTCGGCCATCAGGAGCGACAGGCCGAGCGAGTCGTGGACGGTCTCGGCCACGTGCAGGCCGTCGTAGCCGAGGGCCTCCACCCGCTTGGCATGGGCGATCGCCTCGGTGAGCCCGAGGCGCGGGTCCATGCCCGCGTACACCTTCATCGCTGGCGGCGGCCGCGTTCGATGATCGCCCGGCGTTCGGTCGCCAGGCGGGACTGGTCGAAGCGCTCGGCCATCCACTGGCGGGCCACACGGCTCTCCAGCTTCCAGGCGTCGGTGCCGCGCAACTCGCCCACCTCGGTGTAGATCCGACGGATCTCGGTGATGTTGGTGGCGGGGATCGACACAATGGACGCCGCCACCTCCCGGGCTCGCGCGATCAGCTGGTCGTGGGGCACCACCTCGTTGACCAGGCCCCATTGATAGGCCTGCTGGGCCGGGACGAAGTCGCCGGTGAAGCTCATCTGCCGGGCCCGGTTGATCCCGATCAGCTCGGGCAGCCGGATCGTCAGGCCGGCGCCGGGCATGGCGCCCACGCGAGCGTGGGTGTCGGCGAAGCGGGCCCGCTCCGAGGCGATCAGGAAGTCGCAGGCCAGTGCCAGCTCGAGGCCGCCGGTCACCGCGGCCCCGTTGACGGCCCCGATCACCGGGGTGCTGTGGACGGGCAGCATGCCGAGGTGCGCGGCGGGGGACTGCTGGCGCTGCTGCTGGACCGAGCGGAGCTCGGTCGAGAGCTGGCGGAGGTCGAAGCCGGCGCAGAAGGCCGGGTCGGCGCCGGTGAGGATGATGGCCGCCACGTCCTCTCTGCCGTCGAGGTCGATGAAGCACTCGTCGAGCAGTGCCACGAGCTCGCCGGAGAGGGCGTTGCGCGCCTCGGGCCGGTTGAGGGTGACCAGGCCCACCTGGTCAGCGACGCTCACCTCGAGCATCAGGGGCACCTCGGCGCCCGGCGCCTATCGGTCGGGTCCATCCGGGCGCTCAGTTCGAGCGCTCTGGGACAGGGGCCCGGCCGCCCGCCTCCGGGGTCCGCCAGTCCGGGTGCAGGCCGAGCTCGAGGGCCACCTTCTGGGCCCGCACGGTGGCGCCGTTGGCGACGCCATCGGGCCCGGCCGCCAGCCAGGCGATGACCGATCCGGGCACGCCGGGGGGTGCGCCGCGGTAGTGCCCCTCCAACCCGTTGGCCGCCGCGTTCGCCACCTGACGCTCGGTGTCGACGTACCCGGGATCGAGGTTGTACGCCCGCAGGCCACGGTCCCCGAGCTCGACCGCCAGGATCCCGGCCACCCGGTGGAAGGCGCCCTTGGACGCGGCGTAGCCCAGGCCCCACCCACCACGACCCACCGGCGCCGTCGGGTCGGCTACCGCCACGTGGGAGGTGACGTCGATGATGACGCCCGCACCGGCGTCGAGCATGGCCGGGAGGACCGCCTTGGTCATCACCACCTGGGACACCACGTTGGCCGACAGCCGGGTCTCGAGCTGCTCGACGGTCAGCTCCATGAACGGCACCATCCCGCCGGGCCCCGTGTAGATGGCGTTGTTGACGAGGACGTCGATCCGTCCCCAGCTCTCCAGGACCGCCGCCGCCGCGGCACGCAGCGAGCCGTGGTCGAGCAGGTCGGCCACGTGGGGTTGGACCCGCCCGCCCCTCGCCTCGATCGCCTCGGCCGTCTCTTCGAGGCTGCCCGGGACGGCACGGTCGTCGCCCACGTCCGAGTCGTCGCGGCCGGTGCCTCGATGCAGGGTCCGAGCCGTGACGGCGACGTCGAACCCGGCCCCGGCCAGGGCGAGGGCTGCCGCCTTGCCGATGCCGCGGCTGGCCCCGGTGACGAGAGCGACCGGGCGTCCGTCGGCGGGGCTCACCGCCTCGTGTCTAGTCGAACGGCCCGACGCCGTGGGGGCGCTAGCCGTTGGGGAGGGCGGCCATGCCGACCATCGGGGCGTTGAGCGCGCTGCCGCCCATCGAGCCGTGGAACGAGGCGTCACCGAAGGCGAAGATGCCCCCGTCGGCGGCGACCATCCAGTACCCACCACCGTCGGCGGTGACCGCCAGGCCCAGGATCGGGCGATTGAGCGGTCGTCCGCCCATCGAGCCGTGGAACGAGGCGTCACCGAAGGCGAAGATCCCCCCGTCGGCGGCGACCAGCCAGTACCCCCCGCCGTCGGGGGTCGCCGCCATGCCCACCACCGGGCGGGTGAGGGGAACGGCGCCCATCGAGCCGTCGAACCGGGCCGATCCGAAGGCGAAGATCCCCCCGTCGGCGGCCACCAGCCAGTAGCCGCCCCCGCCGCCCGCCGGGGCCATGCCGACCACCGGTTGGTTCAACGGCGTGGCCCCGGCCGAGCCGTAGAAGTGGGCGTCGCCGAAGGCGAAGATCCCCCCGTCGGCGGCGACCAGCCAGTACCCCCCGCCGTCGGGGGTGGGCGCCATCGCCACGATCGGCTGGTTGAGGTGCATGGCCCCGGTCGAGCCGTAGAAGGGGGCGTTGCCGAACGAGAAGATGCCGCCGTCGGAGGCCACCGTCCAGTACGAGGACCCAGGCGACGCCGGTGATGGCCCCGGGGGACCCGGGGGCCCCGGCGGCGCCGGGCGCGCCTCGGGCGGTCCGGGGAGCCCGGCCGGGCCCTTGAACGCGTGGACCTGGGTGCTGGAGGCCGCCAGCAGCAGGCCGGCCCCCACCGAGGGGGTGGGGAAGTGGTTGGACACCGAGCCGATGAGGTACGTGTGGACGGGGGTCCCGTCGGCGGGGTTCAGCCCGTACAGCTCGCCCGACTGGGTCATCGTCCACACCAGGCCGCCGGCCACGATCGGGGGCCCGGGCGAGCCCGTCGGGGTCTGCCACCCCGTTGTCAGCCAGG
>Ga0209040_10000519_pt1 | contig 29660 bp, 23 predicted proteins | sample BogFormECP12_OM3_FD_188240 | JGI IMG/M metagenome (GOLD analysis project Ga0209040, IMG submission 188240) | Bog forest soil microbial communities from Calvert Island, British Columbia, Canada - ECP12_OM3 (SPAdes) (version 2) | ecosystem: Environmental > Aquatic > Freshwater > Wetlands > Bog ... | reverse complement strand
CGTGTTGGCGATTTCTTTCCCGGGACGGTTTTGGCGGCGGCGGCCGCGGGCGCCGGATGCGAGGCGTGCTTGGTTTTACCCGCAGAGGGTGGCGTGGACGGTTCTTCGCGGCGGACCTCAGTAGCGGGCTTGTCTTCGCGGAGGCCCTGGAAGGCAGCCTGGCGGACGAGATTGTCGGCGGTCCAGGTAGCGAAGTTGACCTGGGCGACGAGCTCGGGCTTGACCCAGATGGCTCCGCGGCGAGCGTCGGGTGGGACGGATTCAAAGGGCGAGATGGAGCTTCGGATCTTGTCGAGGCTGGCGCGGAGCATGGCGTGGGTCTTCTGCGTGAAGCCGGTGCCGGTGCGTCCCGCATAGATGAGCTTGCCGTTCTGGTAGTAGCCGAGGAGCAGCGCGCCGATGCCGTAGATTTCGTTCGAGGGCAGGGTGAAGCCGCCGATGACAAACTCCTGCTCGTGGATGCACTTGAGCTTGCGCCAGTCGGTCGTGCGGCTCCCGACGTATTTGCCGTCGGCGCGCTTGGAGATGATGCCCTCGGCGTGCAGTTTGCAGGCCTCATTAAAGACGAGGTCGCCGGGCGCGTCGACGTGTTCGCTGTAACGGATGGCGTCGTCGGCGTTTTCGAGAAGGCGCGAGAGCAGCGCCTTGCGGTCGAGGAGCGGCAGGTCGCGCGGGTTGTGTCCGTTGAGGTGGAGGAGGTCGAAGGCGAAGTATGTGAGCGGATGCTTTGCGCCTTCCTGGAAGGCGGCCTGCAGACTGGCGAAGCTGGTGGTGCCGTTCGCGGAGAGGACGACGACTTCGCCGTCGAGGATGGCGGTGTCGGCGGGGAGGTCCGCGAAGAGAGACGCGAGGGTCTTCATGCGATGCGTCCAGTCGAGGCCGGTGCGCGTGAGGAGCTGGATGCGGTCTGAGTCTTTGCGAGCCTGTTTTCGAACCTGGATGCGGTAGCCGTCGAGCTTCAACTCGTGGACCCAGCCAGAGCTGCGCGGCGCTTCAGTCGCTTGCGCGGCGAGCTGCGGCGTAATGAAGGCAGGGAGATCTTCTTTGGGGACGCGGTCGAGGGGGGGGCCGAAGGAGATCTTCTTCGCGGCTTTTTTGCGGGCAGCCTTTGCGGGGGCGGCGCGCGTGGATTTTTTCAACCCACTCAAGCCAAAATCAGGCTTGAGTGGGGCACCGAGTGCTCTATCGGTGCGATGCCAGGCCTTGCCGGTGGCGGTGTCCTTGGAGTTCCAGACATGGGTTTCGGCGCGGGCGATCTCTTCCATGCCGCGTCCGGTGACGGCGGAGTTGGGGGCTTCGTCAGTGATGGCGGGGTCAGATTCGGCACGCTCGTACTCGTCGTGCTCCTTGATGATGAGCCAGTTTGGGTTGCGGTCGCCGGGGCGGGGCTTCATGCGGATGAGCGCCCACTTGCCGTGGAGTTTGGTGCCGTGGAGGATGAATTTGAGCGAGCCGTCGCGCAGGCCGGCGTCGACGTCGGTGTGGCCGGGCTGCGGCTCCCATGTGCCCTGGTCCCAGACCATGACGGTGCCGCCTCCGTACTGGCCCTTGGGGATGATGCCTTCGAAGCCGCCGTACTCCATGGGGTGGTCTTCGACCTGGACGGCGAGACGCTTGTCTCCGACGTAATAGCTGGGGCCTTTGGTAACGGCCCAGCTCTTGAGGACGCCGTTCCAGCCGAGGCGGAAGTCGTAGTGGAGGCGCGTGGCGGCGTGCTTCTGGATAACGAAGGGCTGCTGACCGGCCGGGATCTCTTTGGAGGATTTGGAGCGGGATTTGCCGGAGGGCTCGGCGGTCACACCGAAGTCACGCATGGAGCGATAACGCGCGAGCTGTAGATCTACCGCGTCAGCGGCATCGTCGGCAGGATGAGTTGTGCCGGCTTTGCGACGGGGCGCCATGAATATGTGTTATGCAGATTTGCGGCGCTTTGTTGGTTTGGGCGGCTTTACAAGAGCGATTCCCTCCTCAGGCGGCGCGGATTGGGAAGGTTTCTTCGCGGCTGGCTTCTGGCCGTCGGCGATGCTCTTGCGGAGAGCGTCCATGAGATTGATGACCTTGGCGGATTTGGGCGCGGGCTCTTCCTGCGGGATGGGCGCGTGCCGGACCTTGGCTTCGACAAGCTCGCGGAGAGCGACTTCGTACTGATCCTTGAATTTCGAGGGATCGAATTTGGCGGCCTTGCGCTTGATGAGCATCTCGGCGAGCGAGAGCTGCTCTTCCTCGACTGCGGCCTTCTTGATGCTGCCGAAGAACTCAGCGGGCTTGCGCAGCTCGTCGGCATAGCGGAGCGTGTAGGCCATCAAGCCGGGCAGATTGTCGTCGGGATAAGGCGCGACGGCGATGATGTGCTCCCGTCCGCTGAAGGAGATTTTGCCGAGCGCGGCTTTGCCGGTTTCCTGGAGAGCCTTGCGCACGACGGCGAAGGCTTCGGCCTGCACGTCGTCGGAAGGGGCGACGTAGTACGGCTTCTCGAAGAACTCTGGGGTGATCTCTTTGGCGTCGACGAACTGGGAGACCTCGATGGCTTTGCGCGTGGGGAGGCGGAGGTTCTCGATTTCCTCGGGCTCGATGGTGACGTACTGCCCCTTAGCGTATTCATAGCCCTTGACGATGTCGGAGTTTTCGACCGGGCCTTCGTCGGCGGAGACTTTCTGATGGCGAACGCGCTCGCCGGTTCGGCGGCTGATCTGATGAAAGCGGATGTCGCTCTTCGAATCCGTGGCGGTGAAGAGACTGACGCCGAAGGAGACAAGCGAAATCTGAAGTTGTCCGGACCAATACGGGCGCATCGTTTGCAGGCCTCCGAGAGTCCCAAATTGCCAAGGTTTCTATTCTCAGGGATTTGAAGCAGGGAGTGCAAGGAAAAGATTCAGGGGGTTAGTACCGGGCTATTTACAGAGTTGGTGCAAGCTGAGTTAGCCTGTTGGACGGAGCGGATGGAGAATTCTGCCTCGGATTTCGTGCTGCACCGAACAAAGACCTGTGTTATTTGTTCGGTTGTTCCGCCAGCCGCTTCGTGATCCGCTGTTCCAACAGGTCGAATACCTTTTGGATGTCTGCGAATGTCGTTTTTGGATCATTGTTATAGCCCATCAAGCGGTGTTCGTAATTCGCATTTGGCGCAATAGCGTCGATCACGAAGCGTGCCTCCTGCATGGCTGCTCCGCGATGCTCAAAGTTGCCGTTCACCTCAATCGTGGCCTTTTCCAACGCGCAATAGAGACTGAAGATACTTGCGTCCTTCGGGCAAACACGAGTGTCGTTGCGATTCCACTTCGCAGGCGAACTGAGAATCTCACGCGCTCGCTTCACGATCTCGATATCTGCCTTCGTTACCGGCGGTCGTGCCTCCGGATCATCCTGTGCAGATTGCGCGGTGGAAAATATGGGAGTCAGGCAAACAGTCAAGATCAATGCGAAGACAGTCCATAACGCGCTAATATTCTGCCTCGTCTCTCCCATCCGCCCCCGCACGCGAAATCTTTCCATGTCGACCTCCCGAAGCATGCTGAGTGCGAGCCTGGGCACTAAAACATTCGTGTTGAAGGTGATGAGCAGTGCCTCCGGCCACTGGTCGATGGGACCACCGGGGGGGCTCCAGTCGTAGGCGCGGGTCAGGTCGGCCATTTCGCCGGCACCGAAGATTTTGCCGCGTCCGGCGCTTATGGGCTCCGGAAAACATCGCCACCCACCGGCGAGGAACGGTGGGTCACAAAATTTCCTCGCGCATTCGGTCTATAAGCTGCATGGCTTCGCTCATTCTATGACGACGCAGGCTCAACCTGCTCGCCGCTTGGAGGTTAGATGCGGGGGGATGGCGCCGGGGCAGCCAACGCTCGGAGACAGGCAAGAAATACTTAAGTATTCGCTTGACAATTACGACGGCCCCGGACAATAGTTAAGTACGCACTTAACTGATAAACATTCAAAGGGGCGATCGGTTTGAGCGTAGCCAGAAAAGAAAAGGAGAAGGAAGATGCGGAAATTAATCGTTTTCAATCACGTTTCACTGGATGGGTACTTTGTGGATGCGAACGGCAGCATGAGCTGGGCGAAGACACGCAAGGACGACGCAGAGTGGAATGCGTTTGTCGCGGAGAATGCGAGTGGGGAGGGTCCGTTGCTGTTCGGCAGGAAGACTTATGAGCTGATGATCCAGTACTGGCCGACGCCGATGGCGGCGCAGCACGATGCAGCGGTTGCAGATCGGATGAACAAGCTGCCGAAGGTCGTGTTTTCAACGACGCTGAACGATGTCTCGTGGAGCAATACGAAGCTGGTGAAGGGCGAGATGGCGGCGGAGGTGCGGAAGATGAAGGAGGAGTCCGGCGACGGCATGACGATTCTCGGAAGCGGCACGCTTGTTTCGCAACTGGCGGATGAGGGGCTGATCGACGAGTACCATATCGTGGTGAATCCCGTGGAGCTTGGCCGGGGGAGAACGATGTTCGAGGGCGTCTGTGAGAAGGACAACCAGGAGAAGCTGGCCGTGAAACCAATGAAGAGCCGGACCTTCGGCAACGGATGCGTCTATCTGGTCTATGAGCCGGCGGCGTGAGGGACTTACGAATAAAAGCAGATCCTTCGACTGCGCCTCGCGCAACTGCGAGAGGCTCCGCTCAGGATGACAACTTCCAAAGTATCGGTTGGCTGCAAATGCGCGAGTTGAAGGGCTTCGGATCAGGGAGATAACTATGACGAAACGATCTGTAACCCACAGTACGTTTGCCATTGAGCGTAATTACCCCGCGACGTCCGCGCGGGTGTTTGCGGCTTTTGCCGATCCGGTGAAGAAGCGCCGCTGGTTCCGGGAGGAGGACGGCTCGGAGACGTTCGAATTCGAGATGGATTTTCGAGTGGGCGGACGGGAGCGCAGCAGCTTTCGCATCAAGGGCGGCCCGGTGGACGGGGTCTTGTGCACGAACGATACTACGTATCAGGACATTGTGCCCGACTCACGGATTGTGCTTGCCTACACGATGACTCTGGGCGAGAGGCGAATCTCAGCGTCTCTGGCGACGTTTGAGCTGCTGGCGGCGGACGCGGGGACGGACCTCGTCTTCACAGAGCAGGCGGCGTTCTTTGAGGGAGCGGATGGTCCGGCGATGCGCGAAGAGGGATGGCGGCAGTTGCTCGAAAAGCTTGCTAAGGAGCTGGGATGATCGGCAGCCGTGGGCCGGGAAAGCATGGGCGCTCGCCAGCCCAGGCGGCCAACATCGATCGCGTCTTTCATGCGCTCGGCGATGCCACGCGGCGGGCGATTCTTGAGCGGGTGAGCGAGGGCCCGGTTTCGGTTTCGAGTCTGGCGCAGCCGCTCAAGGTCACGCTGGCGGCGGTGGTTCAACACGTACAGGTACTCGAGAAGAGCGGGCTGGTGCACACGACCAAGGTTGGGAGGGTGCGCACATGCCGCATGGAGGCCAAAGGGCTCTCGGTGGCTGAACAATGGATCAATGACCGGCGCTCGCTGTGGCAGAGACGCTTCGACCGGCTTGGGGATTTGCTGGCGGAAGACGACAGGAAGTGAGCCGGAAAATATGGGGATCTCGTGCTGAAAGGGCGACGCGACTTCTGTCGCGCCTAGAGGCTGGCGGTCTGGGCTTCGATTTGGGGGTCGGCTTGAGATTGTGGCTGGGAGGCGAGAGCGACGGAGCGGACGTGGAGACGCATGGCGGCGAAGGCTGCGCGGCAGATGCCGTAGGCGAGGAGGACTCCGAAGGCCAGCGCTGCGAGGCTGGCACAAGTTAACATCAGTAGATTGATTGCGTCCTGCATATTGATTTCGTTTCTGGTCCTGTTCTGGCTTTTGGTTCTGGTTTTGGTTCTGGTTCTGGTTCTGGTTCTGGCCGCCAGGTCTTGAGATGCTGCGTTTCGTCTTCGCGACCGATCTTTAAGGATGCGGTTGAAATGTACGATGCCATTGTTACAGAAATAAGCCGTACATTGACCCTCGTTTCTAGTGACGAATAAGATACCAGTGAGGGGAATGGTACCAACGTAATTACTGGGTCCATCACACGATCGCAAACGGAATACCACCGGTCGCGCATTCTTCCTAAGAAAATTCACATGTCCATCACACACATCTCGGTGCGGGGTGCGCGTCAGCACAATCTGCGCGACATCAACGTGCAGATTCCGCGGAACACGCTGACCGTGGTCACCGGCCTTTCGGGTTCGGGTAAGTCGTCGCTGGCCTTCGACACGATCTATGCCGAGGGGCAGCGGCGCTATGTGGAGACCTTATCGGCATACGCTCGCCAATTCTTAGACCAAATTGAGCGGCCGGATGTGGATTCGATCGAAGGGTTGAGCCCGGCGATCTCGATCGAGCAAAAGACAACCAGCCGGAGTCCGCGCTCGACGGTGGGCACGATCACGGAGATCTACGACTATCTACGATTGCTGTATGCGTCGGTGGGCGTACCGCATTGTCCGAATTGCGGACGGCAGATTTCGCGGCAGAGTACCGAGCAGATCATGGAGCGCATCCTGGCGCTGGGGCAGGGCGAGCGTGTGACGATTTATGCACCGGTGGTCCGCGGGCGCAAGGGCGAGTTCAAGGACCTGCTCGACAAACTCGACCAGCAGGGGTTTCGCGCGCGAGTGGATGGCGAGCTGCGGGATCTGGCCGAGCCGATTGAACTGCAGAAGCGCAAGAACCACACCATCGAGGCGGTGGTGTACCGCGCGGTGCTGAAGCCGGGGATCGAGAAGGCGCTGGAGTCGTCGGTGCAGAAAGCTCTGCAGATGGCGAACGGGCTGGTGCTGGTCGCAACTGCGAACGATGAACAGCTTTATTCGTCGTCGATGTCGTGTCCCGATTGCGGGCTGGATGTGCCGAAGCTCGAGCCGCGCAGCTTCTCGTTCAACAGCACGTATGGGGCTTGTCCGGAGTGTCATGGGCTGGGGAGCATCTACGACTTCGATCCCGCGAAGATCATCAATGACTGGTCGAAGCCGCTGCTGGACGGCGCGTTGGGTCCGGGTTCGGCGTCGCAGTATCTGCTGAAGCTGATCAAGCTGGCGGCGGAGCGGTACAAGATTGACCTGACGAAGCCGTTCGAGCAGTTGCCGCAGAAGCAGCAGGAACTTCTGCTGTACGGGCCGCCGAAGGCGGAGGCGCCGAGGACGGGATTTCACGGGATTCTGGCCTATCTGCGCGATGCGCTGGAGGAGTCGCGGTCGGACACGTATCGCGATTGGATGATGAACTACATGTCGGCGTCGGTGTGTCCGGTGTGCAAGGGCAGACGGCTGAGGCCAGAGTCGCTGGCGGTAAAGGTCGGCGGGTTGTCGATTGCGGACTTTACGGCGCTGCCGCTCGGGCGCGCGCTGGAGGCAGGGCGAGCGATTCCCTTCTCAGCACGCGAGGCGCTGATTGCTGAGCGGCTGCGACGGGAGATTGTGGAGCGGCTGGAATTTCTGACGGCTGTAGGGTTGGGGTATCTGTCGCTGGATCGCAATGCGGCGACGCTCTCGGGCGGCGAGGGACAGCGGATTCGGCTGGCGACGCAGATCGGGTCGCGGCTGCGCGGGGTGCTGTATGTACTCGACGAGCCGTCGATTGGGCTGCATCAGCGCGACAATCAACGGCTGCTGACGGCCCTCGAGTCGCTGCGCAACCTGGGCAACACGGTGCTGGTAGTGGAGCATGACGAGGAGACGATTCGGCATGCGGACTATGTGCTGGACCTGGGTCCGGGCGCGGGCAAGCTGGGCGGGCACGTTGTAGCGGAGGGGACGCCGCAGCAGATCATGCAGGCTCCGGGATCGCTGACGGGGCGGTATTTGTCGGGCGAGCAGGCGATTCTGCATCGGATGGCTCCGCGGGCGTTGACCGGCAAGTGGATTACGGTTGAGGGGGCGAAGAGCCACAACCTGCGTGATGTGACAGCGCGGTTTCCGCTGGGCGTGATGACGGTGGTGACGGGAGTGTCGGGCTCGGGCAAGAGCACGCTGGTGAACGACATTTTATATCGCGCGTTGGCGAAGGAACTGTACGGATCGCGCGAAGAGCCGGGCGAGTACAAGCAGATTCGCGGCTTTGAAAATATCGACAAGGCGATCCGGATCGATCAGTCGCCGATTGGCAGGACTCCGCGATCGAATCCGGCGACGTATACGGGAGTGTTTACGGCGATACGCGACCTGTTCGCGATGCTGCCGGAGTCGCGCGAGCGCGGGTACAAGGCGGGGCGGTTCTCGTTCAACGTTGCAGGCGGGCGCTGCGAGGCGTGCCAGGGCGACGGGCAGCGGCGCATCGAGATGAATTTTCTGCCGGATGTTTATGTGCAGTGCGAAGTATGTAACGGTCGCCGTTACAATCAGGAAACCCTGGCGGTGAAGTTCAACGGGTATTCGATCGCGGATGTGCTCGACCTGGCAATCGAAGACGCGCTGCCGGTGCTGGCCGATATTCCGCTGGTGCGGCAGAGGCTGGAGACGCTGGTGGACGTGGGGCTCGGCTATATTCATCTGGGGCAGGCGGCGACAACGCTTTCGGGCGGCGAGGCGCAACGGATGAAGCTGGCGCGCGAGCTGAGCAAGCGGCAGACGGGGCGAACGCTCTATCTGCTGGATGAGCCGACGACCGGGCTGCACTTTGACGATGTGCGCAAGCTGCTGGAAGTGCTGCACCGGTTGACGGACCTGGGGAATACGGTGATTATCATCGAGCACAACCTGGATGTGGTGCGGAATGCGGACTGGATCATCGACCTGGGGCCGGAAGGCGGCGAGGATGGCGGCCAGATTGTGGCGGAGGGGACGCCAGAGCAGATTGCGGGCGTGAAGGGTTCGCATACGGGAGAGTTCTTGCGGCGGTTTTATGAGACCGCGCAGGGCCGGGCGAGTGTTGCGCCGGTTGCGGCGTTCACATTGACCGGCAACGGACGCGAGCCGAAACGGAACAAAGGGCGGCGCAAGGCTGTGAAGAAAGACTGGGTGCAATGAGTCCGGAATCGCGGCCAGAAGATCTCGATCCGGTGGAAAGGCTTGAGACAAAGAGAGAGCTTGTGCCAGGAGATGGCTTCGCGCAGACAGATGTGGACCGGGCACGCGAGATTTCTCCGCAGCCATGGAATGAGCCGGCGGCAGATATAGTTGCGGCGGAGGAATGGCGGCCGCCGGAACTCTATTGCGCCTATGAGCCGGCGTTTCGGCAACTGCTTCCCCGACTGATTCCAAACCTGGGACACGTGCTCCTGTTTTTTGTGATGGCGGTCGTGCTGCTGGGGGTGGGGCAGGTGCTGGGAGTCCTGGTCATCGAGCGATTGCATCTGCTTGGCCATCGCAGCTTCGATACGGTCATGCGCCTTTCGGCAGAAGATTCGCGATTGACCATTCCGGTGCAGGTTTTTTCGTATGGGTTGATTGCGCTGGTGGCGGTTCCGGTGTTTTCGCTGCTGTGGAACCGGCCGTTTTCCGAGGGCGTGCATTGGAAAGGCGACACGGCGAGACGAAGATTCCTTGCTCTCGCGCTGGTGGGGCTCGCGGCGGGCATCGGCATTAACCTGTTTGGCGGCGTCCTTCCGATGCCGAAGGAGCCGCCGATCGTCCAGGGCATGATGAAGTCTCCACTGGGCGCGTGGATGATGCTGATTTTTGGGGTGACCGTGGCGCCGCTGATGGAGGAGCTGGCTTTCAGGGGATTCCTGCTGCCGGGACTGGTGAACTGCTTTCGCTGGCTGGCACGGAAAGGCAGCATTTCCGAGAGCACGGTTCGGTGGATAGGAATTCCAGTGTCCATTCTTTTGACCAGCTTCGGCTTTGCATTGATGCACTCCGCGCAGCTTTCCGACGCATGGGGGCCGCTGCTGTTGATCGGCATGGTGAGCGTGGTGCTCTGCATCGTGCGGTTGATGACGGACTCGGTTGCGGCGGGCGCGGTGGTGCATGCGGCGTATAACTTCACGCTGTTTGCGGCAATGCTGATACAGACGGGCGGATTCCGGCATCTGGAGAAGCTGGGCGGGTAGCGTCGGTAGCTCAGCGATCCGCAATCGCGATCAGAACCCACTTTAGCTTCGCGAAAGTGGGGCACCGAGATTTGTTCATCCAAGCCGATACAATTTGAGGGATGACTATGGACAATCGGACTTCGCTGCTGCATTTGCTGGCGCGCATCAGCTTCAAGCTGGGCGATTTCACCCTGTCTTCCGGAGCGAAGAGCGACTACTACATCGACTGCCGGACGACGACGCTGCATGCCGAGGGCGGAAGACTGACCGGAGTGGCGATTTTGGATGTGGTGCGCGAGCACAAGCTGAAGCCCGCGGCGGTGGGCGGGCTGACGATGGGGGCCGATCCGGTTGTGTCCAATGTGGCGACGGCCAGCGCGTGGTATGCGAAGAGGCATCCGGGGGCAGCGCTGATTCATGGCTTCCTGGTGCGCAAGGCAGAGAAGGCGCACGGAACCGGGCGGCGGATCGAGGGGTTTCTGGAGAGGGGCGCGCCGGTATTGATTGTGGATGACGTGTGCACGACCGGGACTTCGACGATCGCAGCAATTGAAGCGGCGAAGGAAGCCGGCATGAAGGTGATTGCGGCGGTCTGCCTGGTGGAGCGCGAAGAGGCGAAGGGTCGTCCGGCGGTCGAGGCGGCGTGCGAGGGCGCTCCGTTTCTAAGCTTGTTCACCGCTCATGACGTGCGGGCAGCGCATGTGGCGCAGATGGCGATGTAAAGGCAGCCATTAGCCATTAGGGGTTAGCCATTAGCCAACCCCTAAAGGCTAGTTACTGTTCGCGGGCACAGACAGCCGGCTGGTCTGTGGAGCGGTGGAGGGCTGGCCGGTCATGTTGGAGAGCAACTGAACTTCGACCCGGCGGTTTTTGGCACGGCCTGCGGCTGTTGAATTCGATGCGACTTCCTGATCTTTGCCGATACCGATCAGATAGAACTTGTACGGAGGCACACTGTGCTGCGCGGCCAGATATTGGACGACGGCGCGGGCACGGCGCTGGCTGAGATCGTAGTTGTAGGCAGCTGAGCCCACGGAATCGGTTCCTCCCGTAACTTCAAGGATGTAGCTTTTCGTTCCGCTGAGTTGCGCTGCGAACTGGTCGAGCTGAGCCCGGTCAGCCTTGGTGAGATCGGCTTTATCGAAGCCGAAGGTCACCGCAACGTCGGCTACCTGCTTATAGTTGTCGAGGTTCGCCACGACGCTGCCGAGCGAGTCGGCTTCGTGGATGGCATCGGAGGCCGATTGCTGCGCCTGATTGGCAGACTGGCTGGCGGTTTGCGCCTGCTGGTTGGCGGTGGTGGCGGAACTCTGAGCCTGCTGGATGCCGGCCTGCGCGCGCTGGTCCACATCGCGAATGTTGCGGTTGTTGGTCGCGGTGGCGTCATCGAGCTCGTTGGTGTGCTGGATGATGGGCGTGGTCTGGCTGCGGACGTAGTTCTTAGTGGTGCAGCCGGTGGCCAGGAGCAGCGAGAGAGCTCCCAGGGCGGAGATTGCATAGACCTTGCCGGACTGGGATTTCCTAGACTGGGATTTCATATAAGTGATTGATTCGTGGGTCATGAGGTTGAACTCCGTTTCGGACTTTCACGCCCTGGGCGGCCTTGGCCGCCCAAGCTTGTCGTGGGCAACTTCCAGGGAACGGGGGAAACACAGGCTCGGAAAGGCGCAGAGCCGGTGCTTCCTTTCGAAATTGAACTGCAAGCACGATGCCAAACCTCGAGCATTTTCGTAAGCGGTGCTTTTTTAATTGGTTATGTGGAATTTCTCGCCTTTAGCTTGAATGATGTCGCAGGGCTTGATCGTGTATCTTTTACGCGGTTAAAAGGAAATCGCGGACACTGCACGGAATGTCGAACGGCTAGACTAGGAACAGGCCGCGATGGATTTTTACGAGAAGATTCGAAGTTTACCGACGCGGCCGGGCGTGTATCTGTACAAGAATGCCGACGGCGAGGTGATCTACGTCGGCAAGGCGAAGAATCTGCGATCGCGGGTGCGCTCGTATCTGCTGGAGGCTTCGCAAGCAAACGCGAAAACCGGCTCGCTCATGCGCGAGGCGGTCGATGTGGACTACATCCTGGTCGATAACGAGCACGAGGCGCTGGCGCTCGAGAACAACCTGATCAAGCAGAGGAAGCCGCGCTTTAATATCCTGCTGCGCGACGACAAGACCTATCCGTATGTGAAGCTGACGCTGGGGGACCGCTATCCCAAGGTGTTTGTGACGCGCAGGCTGCGCAAGGACGGCGGAGCGTACTACGGGCCGTATTTTCCGGGCAATCTGGCTTATCGGATTGCAGAGCTGATCCACCGGAGCTTTCTGCTGCCGAGCTGCAAAGTGGACCTGTCGCGGTATCATCCGCGGCCGTGCCTGCAGTACTATATCAAGCGCTGCCTGGGGCCATGCGTGGATGGGCTGACGACTCCGGAGGCTTATCGCGAGGCAGTGAGGGACGCGCAGATGTTTCTGGAGGGACGTGGCGCGGACCTTGCGAAGTCAATCGAAGATCGCATGGAGGCAGCGGCGGCGGCGGAGCAGTTCGAACTGGCGGCAAAGTATCGCGATCTGCTGGTGACGATCAGCCAGTTGCACGAGAAGCAACGGATCGCGTCGGCGGACAGCGACGATGCGGACGTCTTCGGCTATCACTACGAGAATGGCATGCTGGCGGTGAATCTCTTTCACATGCGCGGCGGAAAGATTGTGGACCGGCGGGAGCTGTTCTGGGAAGACGTGGATTCGCTGGTGCTGGAGGAAGCGGGTCTGGACGAGGACGATGTTGTGCGGACTGAGTCCGAGCGGCGGCCGTTCGAGGCTGGGGCATTCTTCGCGGCTCTGCTGAAACAGCTCTATATCGATCAGCAATACGTGCCAAGGGCGATGTATCTGCCGGTGGATTTTGCGGATCGCGCGGTGCTGGCTGCCCTGCTGGCGGAGCGCAGCGGGCATCGCGTGGAGATTGCTATTCCGGTGCGCGGGGAGAAGCGATCGCTGGTGGATCTGGCGGGCCAGAATGCGAAGCAAAGCTACGATCAGCGCTTCCGTGTGCTGCAGCCGACGCAGAAGGCGATTCGGGAGGCGCTGCAGGACTTGCTGATGCTGCCTGAGCTGCCGCGGCGGATTGAGTGCTTCGATATTTCGCACATTCAGGGTGCAGAGACGGTGGCGTCGATGGTGGTGTGGGAAGACGGCGCAATGAAGAAGTCGGACTACCGGAAGTTTCAGATCAAGACGGTGGACGGCGTGGATGACTTTGCGTCGATGCGCGAGGTGATCGGACGGCGCTACCGGCGATTGGTCGAAGAGGAGAGACCGATGCCGAGCCTCATCCTTGTAGACGGTGGGCTGGGGCAGTTGCATGCGGCGGCGGAGGCTCTGGAGGAATTGGGGCTCACGACGCAGCCGCTGGCGTCAATTGCGAAGCGTGAGGAGATTATCTATCTCTACGGGCAGGAGAATGAGCCGGTGGTGCTGGAGCGGCGGTCTCCGGTGCTGCACCTGATCCAGCATGTGCGGGATGAGTCGCACCGCTTTGCTATTGCCTACCATCGGAAACGGCGGGAGATGCGGGACCGGGATTCGGAGCTGCTGACGATTCCGGGTGTAGGAGCGCGGACGCGGACGCGGCTGATTGAGCATTTCGGCAGCCAGCGAAGCGTGCAGCAGGCGAGACTAGAGGCGCTGATTGCCGTGGTTCCGAGGAAGACGGCGGAACTGATCTATGCGCATTTCCACGCGGAGGCGGAGAGTGGGAATCCGCTGACGGTGCTGAACGACGGCGTGTAGGGGCGGCTTCACGTGGCGTCTTCGTGATCAGAGCGCACCCACTGAATAAATGCCGGCACCACCATATGCAGCAATTTCTTCCTTGAGAAGCCCGCGCAGGTTCTTCGTTAACCGCTTGGCACGAGCCTTGGGTTTCTCGGGATTAGCTACGCTCGAGGCTAGTTCCATCACAGGTCAGAATCAGTCATAGATAGTTTACATTTCAGGCACGTGAGAGCTAAAGCGTATGCGATGGGGAATCACGGCTAAGCGACCATGGAACTTATCTCGCATACTTGCGTATGCTAGTTTGACGCTCCGATTTCTCCTATGAGTACAACCACAATATCCGTGCCGGACTCATCGACCGTGCGAGCAAATCTGCGCTCGATCGTCTGGATCAGCCTTGCGTTTGCGGCGATCAAGGTCGCGCTGCACATCGTCACCAACATCATTGCGCAGCACTTAGGCTACGGCATCTTTCGCGATGAGATGTATTACCTGATTTGCGGGCAGCGGCTTGCGTTCGGGTATGTGGACCAGCCTCCGATGGTCGCGCTGCAGGCGCGGGTTGCGGAGATGTTATTTGGCCACGAACACATGTGGTCGCTGCGACTGATCCCGGCGCTGGCCGGTGCGGCGAAGGTGTTTCTAACGGGGATGTTGGTATGGGCGCTCGGGGGCGGACGGCGCGCTACGGCGCTGGCCATGCTGGGGGTGCTGGTTGTCGGCGTGTATCTCGGCATCGACAGCTTTCTGTCGATGAATTGCTTCGATCCGGTCTTCTGGATGACCTGCGCGCTGGCGCTGATCATGATTGTGCAGTCGGAACGGCCGGAAACGGTGCGCAACTGGTGGATCGTGCTCGGCGTGAGCGCTGGCCTGGGACTGGAGAACAAGGTTTCGGAAGTTTTTTTTCTGGTCTGCGTGCTGGTCGCGCTGGTGCTGACTCCGCAGCGAAGAATTCTCAAGTCCCGGTGGTTTGGCGTAGCCGTACTGCTGATGATCGCGCTGGCGCTGCCCAATCTGTTGTGGCAGATTCACTATCACTTCCCTACTCTCGAGTGGCTGCGCGATGTGCAGAACAGCGATAAGGATGTGAAGCTGCCGCCGCTGAAATTTCTGGGCGGACAGATGATGATGCTGCATCCGTTTACGGTGCTTCTGTGGGTGAGCGGGGTGCTGTGGCTGCTGGTGAGCAAGTCGGCGCGGCCTTTTCGTTTTATGGGTGTGATGTATCTGCTGTTTCTGGCCGCCATGATGGCCATGCACGCGAAGGATTATTACCTTGCGCCGGTGTATCCCGTGTTCTTTGCGGCTGGCGGAGTGGCGTGGTTTTCCTGGGCGCGCGAACGGACGTGGAAGAATACGCTGATCGGCCTATACGCTGCGTTCCTGATCTGGGGCTGCTACCGGTCGCTTCCCTTTTCGATTCCGGTGCTGCCGCCACAGGATTTTGTGGCGTACGAACGGAAACTAGGATTCACACCGCAGGACACGGAGAACCACGACGCGACGATTCTGCCCCAGTTCTATGCAGACCGGTTTGGCTGGAGCGACCTGGTGGCGCAGGTGAGCGCGATCTATCACGCGCTGCCCCCGGATGAGCAGGCGGTGACCGGTATTTTCGCCGGCAATTACGGCCAGGCGAGCGCGATCAATCTCTTCGGGCCGAAGTATGGATTGCCGCAAGCAATCAGCGGACATCAGAACTACTGGATCTGGGGACCGCGCGGGTACAGCGGACAGGAGATGATCGTGATCAGCGGAGCGACGCTCGATGAAGTGAATGAATATTACGCATCATGCAAGATCGTGGGAGTGCGCAAGAATCCGCTGGCAATGCCGTGGGAGCACGGAAATATCTATCTTTGTTATGGCAGAAAGAAGACTTATACGGCAGACTGGAGTGACCTCAAGAACTATTACTGAGGGCTTTCCGATCCGGAGCCGCCTTGTCCACTGCCTCAGCTGAACCACAGCAACAACACACGCACGAGCTTCCGCGGGTATTGCATACGTCGCATGCGACGGCGATTGTCGTCGGCACGCTGATCGGCAGCGGAATCTTTCTTGTCCCCCAGGAAATGATGCGTGCCACGGGCTCGTCGGGACTGGTGTACCTGGCCTGGATCGTGGGCGGGTTGCTCTCGCTCTTCGGCGCGATGACTTACGCAGAGCTGAGCACGATGCTGCCGTATACCGGCGGCGAATATGTCTATTTGCGCAGGGCATACGGCGACCTGACGGCGTTCCTGTATATGTGGACGTGGTTCGCGGTGGCAAAGCCCGCATCGATGGCGAGCGTAACGACTGGGCTCGCCCGCACCCTGGCGATATTTCCCGCATTTCGATGGCTTGAGGGCACGGCGTTTCATCTCGGGCTGGTGGTCACGTGGGCACAGATATTTGCCATTGCCATGACGTGGCTGATGACCGGGTTGAACTACCTCGGCATCAAAAAGGCAGGAGATTTTCAGCTTGTCTTCACGTGGCTCAAGGGGGTGCTGATCCTGGTGATCGCCGGGTTCTGCTTTGCGTCGAGCGTGGGTCACTGGAGCAATTTTGGCACTGTGTTCACGGGCGCCCATGGAGGGTTCGGCGGGTTCATGATCGCGCTCATCGCGGCACTTTGGGCTTACGACGGATGGAACGACCTGACGATGGTGTCCGGCGAGGTGCAGAATCCCGAGCGGAGTCTGCCGATTGCACTGATCGCCGGTCTGGGCATCGTTGGGGTGCTGTACATGGCGACGAATGCGGCCATCCAGTACATTCTGCCAGCAGCGACGATTGCGGCCGAGCCGAGACCTGCGGTGGCGGCTCTTCAAGTCGTGACGGGGCCGTGGGGCGCGGCGCTGGTTTCAGGCGTGATGGCCTTGAGTATCTTTGTCACGTTGAACGGGACGATCATGTCAGGCGCGCGTGTGCCTTTTGCCGCAGCACAGGACGGGCTGTTCTTCCGGCGCATGGCAGATATTCATCCGAAGTTTCAGAGCCCGTCTACTTCACTTATAGTCCAAGCGCTACTCACGACGGTTCTGCTGCTGGCGGTGGGGCGGTTTCAGCAGTTGTTCGAGCTGGCGATATTTGCCGAGTGGCTCTTCTACATGATCACGGCGACGACGATTTTCGTGTATCGCAGGCGGCAACCGAAGGCGGCGACGTATCGCGTGTGGGGATATCCGGTGGTTCCGGCGCTGTTCGTCGTTGCAGCGGGAGTGCTGCTGTTCTACTCGTATGCCGAAAACCTGAAGAATTCTCTGCTGGGGACGGCGGTGATTCTGCTGGGGGTTCCGCTGCACTTTATCTGGAGAAACAGGGACCCGGGAACAGGGATCAGGAATTAGAGACCCACATCCGAAAATCCGGACCCTTCGACAAGCTCAGGGCAGGCTCTGGGCACCCGGATCGTGCCGGGTCAGGCGGTTGCGGATTCATAAACTATGTGGGCGGCGGCGAGGTCTTCGGCGGCGATACCCAAGCCTTTGTAGACAATGCGACGGCCCGGTGGAGGGGGCGCGACTCTGCCTGCGAGGATTTCTCCCAGCTCGGCGTAGATGGGCGTGGCGGTATCGATGATGTCGCCGGACTCGCGGAGTGCGGACTCGCGTGATTCGACGACGATGCTGGCCTGCATCGCTTCGTCGTCGAGTTCGCGCTTGGTGGCTCCCACGGCTGCGAGGGCGGCGACGAAGGCCGTCTCGGAGAGATATCTACCGAGGATCAACGGCTCGGAGACGTTGGCTACGCCGATGACAATGTCGGATCCGCGCATGGCCTCTTCGAGTGGCAGGGAGATGGCTCCGGTTTCGCGGGCGAAGGCATCGGCGTGCGCGGGCGTGCGGCTCCAGACGCGGAGTTCTTTGATCTCGCGCACCAGACGAAGAGCGTGGAGATGTGCGTGAGCCTGCACTCCTGAGCCCAGGATGGCGAGTGTTTGCGGCTTGTGCTTCGTGAAGAGGCGAACAGCGATGGCGGTGACAGCGGCGGTGCGCATCTCGGTAATGAGACGGCCATCGAGGGTGGCCAGAGGCTCCCCGGTCTTCGCGCTGAAAAGCTGGATAACGGCCTGGTGTGTGGGCAGCGTGGTGTTGTCATGGTAGAAGGTGACGAGTTTCACGCCCATGAGGTCGCCGCCGGCAAGCGACATGACGGCGGGCATGAGTCCAAAGACGCCGTGGTGCTCGGCTACGGGCAGGATGGTGCGGACGGGCTGCGCGATCGCTCCGGAAGAAAAGCGGATGAGCGCCTGCTCGAGGGCGGGGATGAGCGCTTCATAGGTTAGGAGTCGGCGGACCTGGGCTTCGTCGATCGTGAGCATGCGGGTGGGACCATGATAGCGGGTGGCTTTCTGTACGGCTGTTAAACTCGGCAGAGAATCACTTTAAGAGGAGAGTTTTGTGGCTGAGAACGAAGCGCAAGGAAACGAAGTAAAGATCACAGTGCGGCCGAATGGTCCACTTCGCGTTGAGGGTTCGATCAAGCTGGTGGATGCGAATGGCGGGCAGTGGGATTTGACGGGTAAACCAGCTATTTCGCTGTGCCGCTGCGGTGCGTCGGAGAACAAGCCGTTCTGCGATGGAACGCATGCGAAGATCGGCTTCCAGTCGGCACCGACGGCGCCTCCGCCGGTGGACGCACCGCAAGTTTAGACGCAACTCTGAGTCGTGGAAGGGGTGAGGCGCTTTGCTTCGCCCCTTTCTTTCAGGCCGAGCCAATTCAGGGAATCTTCGCGCCATTGCCAGCATCCTTACTATAGGTATTCTTTTGCCACAAAACTCTTTGCCACAAACTTCACGACAGACTTCGCGACAACCTTCGACGCCGGGCCTGAGATTCGTTCTTGATCTCATTGGCCACTCGGCCTTTCAGTCCCAACAAGGCACACAGCAAAAACCGATGCTGGTAGCGCCGGGCGAACTGGCCGTTACGTTCATCGGTCATGCATCGTTTCTGCTGCAGATTGGCGGCCTGAACTTTCTGATCGATCCCGTCTTTGCGAACTGGCTGGTTCTGATTCATCGCTTGCGGCGGCCGGGCGTGCGGATTGAAGACCTGCCTGCGATCGACGCCGTGCTGCTGACGCACGCGCATATGGACCATCTGAACCTCCCTTCCCTTCGCAGGATCATTCGTCATACACGTCACCTGCGCGGAAAGGCGCCGGTGGCGATCGTTCCGGGCGGGGTGGAAGATCTTGTGAACAAACTAGGCTTTGCAGACGTAATGCCGATGAGGTGGTGGGAATCGGTGAACGTCGGCGGAGTTGAGATTACGATGACTCCGGCGCAGCACTGGGGCGCGCGAATGCTTCGAGATACGCGCCGCGGCTATGGCGGCTATGTGCTGCGGTATGGCGATCAGTCGGTGTATCACTCGGGCGATTCGGGCTATTTCGCGGGCTTCAGGGAAATTGGCGAACGGCTGGCTCCGGAGATTGCTCTGCTGCCGATCGGGGCGTACCGGCCGGACGGTTTTCGTCGGGTACATACCAGCCCGGAAGACGCGCTACAAGCCTTTCTCGATCTCGGCGCGCGGCAGATGGTTCCGATGCACTACGGGACATTTCGCCTGTCACAGGAGCCGATAGAGGAGCCGCTGCCGCGATTGATGGAAGCGGCGGAACGGGCGGGAGTGGCGGATAAAGTCGCCGCGCTTGGCGAGGGCGAGACGAAAATCTTCGCCGGGTCGACCGAACTCGCCGGACAAGCGAGTCTGTGAAATCGTTTACGCAAAGATTTTCTTTGCTGTATATTTCTTGAGATAACGATAACAGTGCATGGCCATCCTGACTCCCAAATGGAAAGCTCTGTTCGTCGTTCTCAATCGATCCGCATCCCTCGGTGAATCGCTTTTATGGCAAACGATCAGGCGCAAAGCTACACCATTGGAGTCGACCTGGGTGGAACGAACCTGCGCATCGCAGCCTATACTCGTGCCGCTGGGTTGCTGGAAACGATTCTCTTACCAACGCGCCTCGCAGCAGGACGGATTGCGGTTGTCGAAGATCTGTGCAGTGCGGTCTTCGATCTTGAAAATCGGTTTTCCCGTGAATATACGCTGGCCGGCATCGGAGTCGGTACTCCGGGACCGCTGGAATTACCGGCCGGGCGTTTGCACAATCCTCCAAATCTGACGGGGTGGGATGGATTCGAACTGCTCACGGAGTTGGAAACTCGGTTGAATCGGTGTGTCATTCTGGAGTCCGATGCAAACCTGGCCGCGCTGGCGGAATGCCTGCTGGGGCGCGGTCTGACGATGGGCATCGATTCGCTTTGCATGCTCACTCTGGGCACGGGCGTTGGTAACGGTATCATACTCAATGGAAAAATCTGGGACGGTGCAGCTGGCATGGGCGGCGAGGCTGGCCACGCGACCATTTATCCGGATGGAGCGAAATGCCCCTGTGGAAACGACGGCTGTCTTGAGATGTATGCGTCGGCGACAGCCGTGGTGCGAACGGCGAACCAGCGAATTGCCGCCGGCACCGCTCCATTGCTGGTGGGACAGAAGTGGTCGGCACGCACGCTGGCGGAAGCGGCATTCGACGGCAATTGCGATGCAAGACAGATCTATACGGACGCGGGACGGGCGCTCGGGATTGGCCTGGCGGCCCTCGTGAATACGTTGAACCTGCCGCTGTACGTGGTGGGCGGCGGGCTGGTGAAGGCGTGGGATCTGCTGAAGCCTGCAATTTTCGAAGAGATGAACCACCGGAGTTACGTATACCGCCTGACTGCGCCCGGCAGCCCGGTGGCGATCAACAATCCCCGGGGAGCAACCCACGTGTTGCCGGCCGAGCTGGGCCCGGACGCGGGATTGCTCGGAGCGTGTATTCTTCCCTTCACGGCGGACGAGCGAAGTCTGGTCCACGTTTAGGGGTAGCACCTACATGCGGCTGAACTACTATCTGGCAAAAGGCTCACTTGTGGGCGCGCTGGGCGGCCTGCTTTTCGGCTTCGACACCGCCGTCATTTCGGGCACCACGCACCAGCTTACGCAGGTCTTCCATCTGACACCCAGCGGGCTGGGAACCACGGTATCGATTGCGCTGCTGGGGACGATCATCGGTGCTATATCCGCGGGCGAACTGGGGCAGAAGCTGGGAGGACGCGAGGCATTGCGCATTATGGCGGTGCTGTATGTCGTCTCGGCGGTGGGGACGGCGCTCTCCTGGAACTGGTCGTCGCTGCTCGTCTTTCGATTCATCGGCGGACTCGGCATCGGCGGGTCGTCTGTGCTGGGACCGGTGTATATCGCCGAGCTTGCACCGGCGAAGTGGCGTGGCCGCCTGGTCGGCCTTTTTCAAATCAACATCGTCATCGGCATTCTGCTGGCCTATGCGTCTAACTACGTGGTTGCGAGCCTGAACCTGGGCGCTGTCCAGTGGCGCTGGCAGCTGGGAGTGGCTGCCGCTCCGGCAGCAATGTTCCTGATCCTGCTGTACGCTATTCCGCGCAGCTCACGCTGGCTGGTGACGCAGAGCCGCATCGATGAAGCGCGGGAAGTGCTTCGCCTGATGGGTTCGCCGGATTCCGAGGCAGAGCTGAAGGAGATCATCGACTCCATCCATCTCGAGAGGTCGGCAAAGAGTGAGCCGCTCTTTCAGCGCAAATACCTGCGGCCGATCTTTCTGGCGGTCAGCATCGGCTTGTTCAATCAGCTCTCGGGGATCAATGCCATTCTTTATTATGTGAATGACATTTTTTCCGCTGGCGGATTCAGCAGCCTGTCAGCAGACAAGCAGGCGGTGATTATCGGGGGGATGAACCTGGTAGCGACGCTGCTCGCCATGTCGGTCATCGACAAGCTGGGCCGCAAAACGCTGCTGCTGATCGGGTCGGTGGGAACGGCGGTGTGCCTAGCCGGCGTGGCCGCGATCTTCCTGTCAAAGAGCCATCAGAGCGATCTGGTCTGGCTGCTGGTTGGCTTTATCTTCTTCTTCGCTATTTCGCAGGGCGCAGTGATCTGGGTCTATATCAGCGAGGTCTTTCCGACGCGGGTCCGATCGAAGGGACAAAGCCTCGGCAGTTCTTCGCACTGGATCATGAATGCGATCATCACCAAGGCGTTTCCATCCATCGCGGCGGTGTCTGCGGGAGCGCCGTTCATCTTCTTTTCCGCGATGATGGCGTTGCAATTCTTCGTGGTGCTTGCGTTCTATCCAGAGACCAAGGGCGTGACGCTGGAAGCGATGCAGCAAAAACTCGGGATTGAGTAAGGCGCATCAGTCGCCTGAGGTCTTGATCTGTCGGCAGAGCTGGAGCATGGGTATACCCCCCTCCCCCCCCGGGGCTGTATATATCTGACTTCAAGCTACTTAGGCAATAGGTGGCGGTATGTATTCCGGAATCAGTGGGTTACAGGTATATATCTGAAAAGAAGCGGGTTAGCGTGGAGCGGTCAGGGATATAGCGGCCAGGGGTGAGACGGCCAGCCACGACCAACAGCAAAAGGCGCGGCTGGTGGCCGCGCCTTCTAGGTGAATCCGTACTATTTCAATCTTATCAAGGTTGAGGGTATTGTTCGGCCAGGATTCGATTGTGCTAACCGTAGTTTTTTGTGTCGCTTAGAAGCGGGATTACTTTGGTCAGGGGTTGACAGGCGGTGGCGACACTGGACAGACTCCGACCAGAGACGCCCAGGTCCGAAAATCCGGACCTGGGCACCCAGATCTTAGCCTATTTGATATTGCGGCCCAGGGTGAAGCGGAGACCTGTGCGGACATTTGCGGGCAGCGAGGTGTAGCCGATGGGGGTGATGTGCTGCTGGCTGAGGTAATTGTTTAGTTGCACGTAATAACTTAACCAGGATGTGATGGGGAATGCGGTTCCAATGTCGAGCTTGGCGTAGCCGTGGTCAAGATTGCGGTTGGGTAGAAGAAGCGTGTTGCCGAAGTTCACATCGTCTCCGCCAAGAAATGTGGAATCGTCGCTGCGGCTGGAAAACGCGCCGGTCGCCACGAGAGTCATGTGTTTGGCGGTGTAGGTGACGCCGGCAAAGCCGATGTGCGGTGGGCGGCGGAAGGGACGCGCGCCCACGAGCGGCGTAGTGTTGCCGATGGGGATGGTCGGGAAAAGAGGGTTGTAGCTCGGCCCGACGGCGTCGGACGTGAACGACTGCTGCACGACGGCATCCAGGTAGGTGTAGCCTCCGCGAAGGAAGATGTTGCGGCCGATGCCGTATTCAATCTCGCTTTCCATGCCCTGCGCGCGAAAGGCCCCGGAGTTGATGGTGAGTGAAAAGGCACCCTCCTGATGAAGGAACTGCTCAAGCTCCTGCTGTTGCTCGGGAGTGAGGTTAGGAAGCAGCGTGGGAATTAGGTTCGGGTCCACGTATTCGATCTGGTTACCGAATTCGTTGTGGAAGTACGTCGCGCGCAATACAACCTTTTCGCTGAAGAGGCTCTGCTCGACGCCAGCGGCGTAGGAGCGGGAAAGCTCGGCGCTGATGGGATGAATGCCATACTCATTCACAGTGGACTGGCCGCCGTTGTTGAGCAGGAAGGTATAGAGCGAGCCGAACTGGTCGTCGATCGTAGGTTCTTTGACGCCCCTGGAGAAGTTGAAGTTGATCTTCGTTCCGTGAAATTTGCCCTTGCCGGGACGGACCGCGTAGTAGGCGACTCCGATGCGCGGCGTGCCTTCGGTTCCGTAGAGCTGGTTCTTCTGGATGCCTCCGCCGAGTGAGTAAAAGACGCGCTGCTTGAAATCGCCATTCACTTGCAGCATGTAGTCGTAGTTGCTGCGCTCGAGGTTTTCGCTGAAGTCGTAGACCCATTCGTTTTCGGCTCCGCGCTCGTTTTCGTAGCGGAAGCCTCCGATGACGGTGAGGTGAGGCGTGATGCTGTAATCGGTCTGTGCGTAGAGATTGTCGCGGTTCGATACCAGGTCAATGGTGTAAGGGTAGATGCCGCCGTAGTTCATCAGGGCCTGGCCGGCCGTGGCATATCCATTTGCCCCTTTGATAGTTACAAAATTGCCGTAGTAGTTGCCATCAATGGGATTTCCGGCAGCGTAGTCCTGGCCGGATTCTTCCCTTTTGCGGGCCAGGCCATAGCGAACGAGCGCGTGCCATGCGTCGCTGAAAGTATGGTCGACGGTTGCGGAAAGGAAGATATCCTGGTCGGACTGCTTGCCAGCGTTGGACATGCCGTAGAAGGCATACGCGCCGGGCAGACCGGTGGCGATGTCCGCGTTGCGCGCGGTGACGCGAATGGATGTGGCGCTGCCGAAGGAGTAGCCCAGATTCGCGACCGAGGTGATGTTGTGGTACTCGTCCAACGGGACGGAGTTACCGGTCTGGAAGTCCCCGAAGGCTCCGTAGTAATCGAATTTGCGGTACGTTCCGCCAAGCTGAACCTCATTCCGGTACGTACCGAAGGAGCCCGCGTCACCCTCGTAGAGAAGCGATGGAAAGGGCGTTGTTCCGCGCGGCGTAAAAAAGGCGAGCGTACCGGCTGCGGCATCGGAGCCCCAGAGCACGCTGTTCGGTCCGCGATATGCTTCCACATGCGAAACGCCGGTGCTGGAGATAGTGGACAGATCGAAACGGCCGCCGATGTCTTCGATGGAAATGTTGTCGAGCAGGACCTTGTTGTCGTCCGAGTTGCCTCCCCGGATGAAGACCGAGGTGACGCCGCCCCGCTGGCCGGTCTGGACAACGTCAAAACCCGGAACCTGGCGAAGCGGATCAACCATAACCGCGCGATTGAGGAAGTCGTTTTTCGTGATCACGGAGACTGACGCGCTCAACTGGGCTTGTGGCTCCGGCGTGCCAGTGGCTGTGACAACGATGGACTGGCGCACCCATTCCGGTTCAAGGACGACGTTTTGTTCGACGGCCTCGAGCTGACCGCCATAGAAACTGCTGGTGGCGAGCTGCCGGAAGGACGTGCCTCCGGCGAGGATATAAAACTGACCGGTTGCCGCTGAAGTGATCTGGTAGGTTCCGTCATAGCTGGTGTGCTGGCTCACAACGACTTTGCCGTTCTGGACGAGCGCAACGGTGGCATTGGGGATCGGCAGCCCTAGCGTGTCGGTGACTGTGCCATGGACGGTGACGGCTTGAAGGATGGGCGTGGAAAGCAGAAGGCTGGCGAAAAGCAGGGCGCGGCGATTGCGCCACAAAGAAAGAGACATAGTTCCTCCGTTCCCCTCGGAACGCGGTTTGAAGCACAAGGGACCGGTCTCCTGACTTGCGCTAAAGTGGATTACCTTCCCGGAGCGGCGGCTCCAGTGGTTGCTGCGATCCAGACTTTCTGCAGGCATCCCCAAAAGGAACGACGTGCAGGCGCGCTTACAGTTGCGGGGCAGTGGCGGACTTTCACCGCCTTCCCGAGCATCCCTTTGCAATATCGATGAATGTTTACCGCGGACTACCGGGCATTCCCGGGAGCTCGCAGCGAGGACAGTGTAATGAGTGCGGACTGGTTTTCTTATATGGCCAGGCGTGTGGCAATGTCAAAAAAAGTGAGCCGGCTTTCGATATTGTCGTCAGGCTTTGTTCGTTCGGAGTGTCTGGTGTGGACTGGTAGAAAGCGAAGGCTCTTCCAGTACAAGGGCGGCCATTACCGCCGTCAGCGGTATGAGTTCGGTGAATACCCTCGATTCGGATAGTCCTCCGCGAAAGAGCATCACAGCCAGCCAGAGGGGAAATATCAGCAGCAGGGAGCGAAATCTCGGATTATGGATACGCCGCCAACCAAAGGCCGGAATTACCCACAGAAAGCCCGTTGCTGCCAACATATTCGGCCAGTAAACAGGATTCCTCATGATGCGGAGATTGTTAAGCGGCGTGTAGGTCTCGTCTGAGCCCACGCCGGGAAAGTAATGCTTCTCCATGCGGGTAATCACGACCCACATAACAGCCATGAGGACAATTTGAGAGAATTGCTCCAGACGGTGCAGAGGCCGTTTTTCGGGCAATCTCGCCGTGTCGTCGTCCTTCTGCATAAGGATGGCTACGGGAATGAGGAATAACGACGTTTCTCGATTGAGGGTGGCAATCGGAAACAGCAGAACAAGCCACCAGAATTTTCGTTCCCATGCCAGCCACACTCCCAATGTAAACAAGAACATGCTGGGCAGGTCGTACAGAGATAGATTGTTACTGACCACGTGCAGAGTGTATGTAGCAACCACGGCCATCAAAATGGCTGGATATATGAGCCAGCCTAGACTTCCTTTAGCCGTGGTTTTCCAATACAGATTCAGAGCAAGCAGACCGCTTCCGATGATGGACAGAAAGCCCAGCACAGCAACCGGATAATTTCCCGGATCACGGAATGGCCCAATGCGATGGCTGGCAACCCTGGCCAACGTCTGGCTGTGGTAAGCCCAACGCTCAACCGGGATCATCAGAATTCGATTCTGGTAGGGAGCCTTTTCTCGTCCCTCGCTGTAACGCTGCGGGTAAGGCAGGATTTTACTTTCGATCATGAGACCGCTCATGACAAAAAAAGTCGCGGCCGCTAAATACAGAGCAATCAGGACAGGCAGCAATTTGTTTTGAGTACCACCAGAGAATCGCAGCATAAATCCTCTTTCTTCCGAACCCCATGGGACGCGGATGCGTCAGATCTTCTTCTGTCCTGTTTGAAATCCAGCTATGCGGGTCGCTCTTGATCTTTCCAGCAAGTACTACGCGTCAAGAGATTTTATTGAGGACATTTCGGACCTGTTTTCGGTAGCTTCAGGCCGCTTCCTGGTAGCTTCGCGCCAGCACTCCAGCCGAAAAATGCGTGAACTTGCCTATGTATTTTACGACATTTGTAATTGCGTTTTATATTTCGTGGTGACCCCGGGAAGATTCGAACTTCCGACCTGCGGTTTAGGAAACCGTCGCTCTATCCACCTGAGCTACGGGGCCACTAATGGTTGTTCTCGCACCTTTCGTAGTTTACCGCAGCAGAGGAATCGAGCGGGCTGGGGGGCCTGTGCAGTCTGGCCAGTGTAGTCTGTTGGCGTGAGCAGCGAAGCAGTCACAGTCCTGTCTGTCGATGGGCGCGAAGTACGGGTAACGCATCCAGACAAGCTTTACTTCACAAGAGAGACTAGGCTTACCAAGCTCGATCTGGTGCAGTATTATCTTTCGATTGCGCCGGGGGCTCTGGCCGGGATTCGAGACCGCCCGCTGGTGCTCAAGCGATTTGTGAATGGCGCGGAGGGCGAGGCTTTCTACCAGAAGCGCGCGCCCGCGGATCATCCTATATGGTTGCGGACAGTCACGCTGTCGTTTCCGTCGGGCCGCACTGCGGAAGAGGTTGTCGTCGACGATGCGGCGGGGCTGGCGTGGATCGTGAACCTGGGATGCATCGAGCTGCATCCGCACCCGGTGCGGTCGGGCGATCTGGATCATCCCGACGAACTGCGCATCGATTTCGATCCCGGTCCCGGCGTCACATGGAGCGACGTGCGCACTGTCGCTCTTGAGGTGAAGGCTGTGCTGGAGGAAGCCGGTCTTCACGGCTGGCCCAAGACGAGCGGGTCGCGCGGCATGCACGTGATAGTGCGCATCGAGCCGCGATGGAGCTTCACGGAGGTGCGGCGCGCGGCGCTGGCGCTATCGCGCGAAGTGGAGCGGCGAGTGCCCGCCCTGGCCAGTTCGAAGTGGTGGAAGGAAGAGCGGCACGGCGTGTTTCTCGACTACAACCAGAATGCGAAGGATCGCACCACGGCGTCGGCCTATTCGGTGCGGCCGCTGCCCGACGCACGCGTCTCTGCTCCGCTGCGCTGGGAGGAGGTGCCGGACTGCGATCCGGCGGAATTTACCGTGCTTACGATGCCGAAGCGCTTTGCCGAGATTGGCGATCCTCACGCCGAGATTGAGAGCACTCCGGGCTCGCTTGCATGGCTGCTGGAGCTTGCAGTGCGCGACGAAGCTGCGGGACTTGGCGATGCTCCGTGGCCGCCGCATTTTCGCAAGATGGAAGGCGAGCAGCCACGCGTTGCTCCTTCGCGCGCGAAATCGGGTGCAAAGAAACTGGGAGCTGAGAAAACGGGGGCAAAGAAGTCCACTTCGAAGAAGCCGCGAACGAAAATGCCGCTGCTGGTGATTGCCAATTCGCCCAATGAAGATGCAGCGATGGCGGGGCTGGAGCGATGGAAGGGGAAATATCCTGAGGCGGCGGGGTACCTGGCGGTCGACGATGTGCTGGTCGACAGGATGCGCGGCAGGTCTTCAACATGGACACGCATTCGCGTAAATCTTCGCAACGTTCCGGAGGAGCTGCAGCCCGCGCAGGAGACGCCCGATCCGGACGACGATCCTACGCGCGCATACTTTGCAGGGCGATGATGCGGGCTCATCAGCGTCCGCTTGAGAAGATCTCTGTCAGCTCTTGCGGCGGCACGGTTTCAAGCTGCGCGTAGGTGCAGTCTTCGGGTTTCTTGTCTGTGCGCCATCTGCGGAAATGCGCCATGTGCCGGAAGCGGCTCCCCTGCATGTGCTCATAGGCGACCTCGACCACGAGCTCGGGACGCAGCGGCTCCCATGAGAGATCTTTTCCCTGGCTCCAGCGGCTCTGGCCGCCCGGCATGCGATGGCCGCCGTTGTTCTCGTCCATAGTCGCCCAGGATTTCCAGGGATGATTGGCGATGGCGTCCGTGCGGTAAGGCGTAAGGAAGTCCATTAGCTCGCGGCGTTTTTCCTTGGTGAAGCTCGCGCAGACTCCAACGTGTTGCAGGGCTCCAGATTCGTCGAAGAGGCCAAGCAGGAGCGATCCGATGGCGGTATTGTCGCTGTCCTTGTACCAGCGGAAGCCGGCGACGACGCAGTCGCAATCGCGCTCGTGCTTCACTTTGAACATGGTCCGCCTGTCGGACTCGTAGATACCGGCAACCGGTTTGACGATGACTCCGTCGAAGCCCGCGCCTTCGAAGCGGCGAAACCAGTCGGATGCGACATTTCGGTCCCGTGTCGCCGGCGTGAGGTGGACAGGCGGCGAGGCGGATGCGAGCAGTTTTTCCAGGCGCTCGCGGCGGTGGCGAAAGGGTTCGCTGCGCAGATCGTCGTCGCCCTCGGCGAGGAGATCAAAAAACACGATCGAGGCCGGGGTCTGCTGTGCGAGCAGTTTGACTCTCGATGCGGCGGGATGAATGCGAAGCTGCAGGGCTTCGAAATCGAGAGCGCCATTTCTGGAGATAACCACCTCGCCGTCGAGCACGCATCGGTGAGGCAACTGCTGGATCAAAGGGTCGATGAGTTCCGGAAAATAACGGTTGAGGGGTTTTTCATCGCGGCTCTGGATGAGAATCTCGCCTTCGTCGCGAAAGACAAGCGCGCGAAAGCCATCCCACTTGGGCTCAATGATCCACGTGTCTCCGGACGCAGCGGGGGGCGGCAGCTCTTCGATTCGCTTTGCCAGCATGGGAAGCAGCGGCGGATTGACCGGGAGGCGCACGCCTCATGGTATATCGGAGGGGGTTTCGGTCGCTCATCGTGCAACACGAACGAGCAATGGCGGCATCATATCCGGGCCGATCGGGTTGCGCTTTTAGCTTCGGGAACCGCAAACGGAAAGAGGAGAAGAACGATGAGTGTCATGCTTCAGGCTTTTTATTGGGATTCCCCGACGAAGGAAAACAGGGTTGGAGCATGGTGGAATCTGGTCAGCGAGCGGATTGAGGGGCTGAAGAACGCGGGCTTCAATTCCATCTGGCTGCCGCCTGTATCGAAGGCGGCAAGCGTTATGTCGATGGGCTATGACCCTTATGACTATTTCGACCTTGGCGATTTCGACCAGAAGGGCGGCGTGAAGACTTACTTTGGCAACAAAGCGGAGCTCGAAGCGCTGATTGCCAAGGCCCATGAGCATGAGATGCATGTCTATGCGGATGTTGTCCTCAATCACAACTCCGGCGCGGATGAGGAGGAGAAGAATCCCCTGGATGGCGAGACGCGCTGGACGAAATTCAAGCCAAA
>Ga0209040_10000518_pt1 | contig 29669 bp, 26 predicted proteins | sample BogFormECP12_OM3_FD_188240 | JGI IMG/M metagenome (GOLD analysis project Ga0209040, IMG submission 188240) | Bog forest soil microbial communities from Calvert Island, British Columbia, Canada - ECP12_OM3 (SPAdes) (version 2) | ecosystem: Environmental > Aquatic > Freshwater > Wetlands > Bog ... | reverse complement strand
GTCGCACGATCCCGTACAGCCCCGTGGAGACGACTTTCTGGCCTGCCTCGACCGTGACGTTCGCGGCCGCGTAACTGTTTTCGATGATGACCAACTGTGCGACGGCGAGCCCGATCACGACCAGCGCATCGCCGATCAGCGACACCACGGCAGGCACCGGCGACCACCCGAGACGATGGTCGAACGCGCTGAGGGCCATCACCACCGGCAGCAACAGGAATGCGCCCCGGCAAGGATCGATGACGTTAGGAAGCCGTCAAGATCGAGCGCGTCAGTCCCGCGCGGCGGCCAGGATGCCGTCGCCGAGTGGGACCAGCACCGGGGTCAGCCGCTCGTCCTCGGCGATGAGCCGGGCGGCTTCTCGGACTGCGGCGACCTCGGCGTCGCGCGCGGCGGGATCCCCGGCCCGGCCGCCCAGTGCGGCCCGGTGCACCACGATCGCGCCACCGGGGCGCAGCAGCCGGATGCCTTCGATCACGAATTCCGGCTGGTCCATCGGGTCGGCGTCGAGGAAGACCAGGTCGTAGGACTCGTCGGCGAGCCGGGGCAGCACCTCCTGGGCCCGTCCGCTGATCAGCCGGGTGCGTGACGGCGTGATGCCGGCCTCGGCGAACGCCTGCTTGGCGAGCAGCTGGTGCTCGGGTTCCACGTCGATCGTGGTCAGCACGCCGTCCTCCCGCATGCCGGCCAGCAGCCACAGCCCACTCACGCCCGCGCCGGTGCCGACCTCGGCGACGGCCTTGCCGCCCGACAGGCGGGCCAGCAGGCTCAGCAGCGCGCCGGCCGCCGGGCTGACGGCACCGGCGCCGGCATCGACGGCGCGCTCGCGGGCTGCAGCGACGATCTGGTCTTCGGAGATCGAGCCCTCGGCATGCGCGACCATCGTCTCGGCGGACAGCGGTTCGCAGGAGGTGGTCATTCCCGCAGCGTAAAGCCAAAGCCCAGCGGGGCCGGGCAGGCGCGCCCGAACCGGGGCCGGGGGAGAGGCCGCGACACGCCCGGGCTAAAATAGCGTTTCACCGACCCATCGGCCGTGTACGGGCGGCCGGCGGCCCGGTTTCTCAGGGAAAGTTCAGTTTGCTCATATGGCTGCCACACCGCGATGGGCAACGGTAGGCCAATGGCATACGGAGCGTCCTGGCGGTCCGGGAATAACCCTGACGAATTTCACGTTGGCCGCGATGGCGGCTCGCCATTGATCGATCACCGGGAGGACCCCACGCCCAGCATCCTTACGACCGCGCCCACCAGCATGTCGCGCCTCGAGCAGTACGCCGGCGCCGATTGGCTGGAAGAAAGCGACGACCTGCAGGGCACCGCGGTATTCGACGCGACGGGCGACAAGAGTGCGATGCCGTCGTGGGATGAACTCGTCCGTCAGCACGCCGATCGCGTCTACCGCCTGGCCTACCGGCTTTCCGGCAACCAGCACGACGCGGAGGACCTGACCCAGGAGACCTTCATCCGGGTGTTCCGCTCGGTGCAGAACTATCAGCCCGGCACCTTCGAGGGCTGGCTGCACCGCATCACGACGAACCTGTTTCTCGACATGGTGCGACGGCGCGGCCGGATCCGTATGGAGGCGCTGCCGGAGGACTACGACCGGGTGCCCGCCGACGAGCCGAACCCCGAGCAGATCTACCACGACTCACGGCTCGGGCCCGGCCTGCAGGCAGCGCTGGATTCGTTGCCTCCGGAGTTTCGCGCCGCGGTGGTCCTGTGCGACATCGAGGGTCTGTCCTACGAGGAGATCGGCGCCACGCTCGGCGTCAAGCTGGGCACCGTGCGCAGCCGCATTCACCGTGGCAGACAGGCCTTGCGTGACTATCTCGCCGCCCACGGCGACTCCGAGGAATTGACGGCCAAGTCGGCCTGACCCGGCCCGCCGCCACAGCCGGCGGCGTTTCCCGGGGTGTCGGCCACAGCCTCGCGCGCTACATTCGAGGTGGCGCATGCAATGACAGCACCGAAGGAGGCGCAGGGTCATGGTGGATCGGGGCCACGTGTTCCGCCGCGCATTCTCCTGGCTGCCCTCCCAGTTCGCGTCGCAAAGCGATGCCCCTGTCGGTCCCCGCCAGTTCGGCTCCACCGAACATCTGTCCACCGAGGCGATTGCCGCGTTCGTCGACGGTGAGTTGCGCATGAATGCGCACCTGCGAGCCGCTCACCACCTGTCGCTGTGCCCGGAGTGCGCCGCGGAGGTCGAGGCCCAGAGCCAGGCTCGTGCGGCGCTGCGTGACTCGTGCCCCATCCACGTGCCCAGCGCGCTGCTGGGCATGCTGGCGCAGATTCCCCATTCCGCCGTCGACACCGGCGGCGACACTTCGCAGACCGACCTGGACGAGTTAGCTGACCGCATCACCCGGTCCCGCCGTAAGCGCCGGTAGGGTGGTTACGTTCATCGGGGATGCGGCGAGGACCATAGCCCGTGTCTTCCGAACGCCCGGAAGAGGATGACTTGAGCTTCAACCAGGACAATTCCGAGGGGACGCAGCGTCTGGCGCCGCGGCCGATTTCCCGCCCGCCCGTCGATCCGGCGTCGCGTCAGGCGTTCGGCCGTCCCGAGGGTTTCGACGGGTCGTTCCTCGGCTCGGAGAAGCACCGCGACCAGGCTGAGTTCACGCCGCAGGACGCGCCGCCGGATCCCGTGCTCGCCGAAGCCTTCGGCCGCCCGCACCAAATCGTTGATTCACTGCAGCGCCATCCCGCCGATGCCGGAGCACTCGACGGCGAGCGGGACGGCGAGGGCGACAACGGCGCCGACGACCCGTGGCGCGACCCGGGCGCGGCGGCCGCGCTCGGCGGCCCGGCCGTCGTACCGCCGCCGCCTGCCGCGGTCGGGGCGGACACGGGCAAGCTCGGGGTGCGCGACGTGCTCTTCGGCGGCAGGGTTTCGTACGTCGCCCTGGCGATCCTGGCGATCATCGCGCTGCTGATCGGCTTTGCCGGCGGCTGGGTGGGACGCAAGACGGCCGAGGTCGTCGAGGCGTTCACCACGTCGAAGGTCACCTTGTCGACCAACGGCAGCCAGCCGCCCGAGGGCCGCTTCGCCAAGGTCGCGGCATCGGTCGCCGACTCGGTGGTGACGGTCGAATCGACCAGCGACCAGGAGGGCTCACAGGGCTCCGGCGTGATCGTGGACGGCCGCGGCTACCTCGTCACCAACAATCACGTGATCTCGGACGCGGCCAACAACCCGAGCCAGTACAAGACCACGGTCGTCTTCAACGACGGCAAGGAGGTGCCTGCCAACCTCGTCGGCCGGGACCCGAAGACCGACCTGGCGGTGCTGAAGGTCGACAATGTCGACAACCTGACCGTTGCGCAATTCGGTGACTCCGACAAAGTGCGCGTCGGCGACGAGGTGATCGCCGCCGGCGCACCGCTGGGCCTGCGCAGCACTGTCACGCACGGCATCATCAGCGCGCTGCACCGCCCGGTGCCGCTGTCGGGCGAAGGGTCGGACACGGACACGGTTATCGACGCCATCCAGACCGACGCGTCGATCAACCACGGCAACTCGGGCGGCCCGCTCATCGACATGGACTCCCATGTGATCGGCATCAATACCGCCGGGAAATCGTTGTCCGACAGCGCAAGCGGGCTTGGCTTCGCGATCCCGGTCAATGAGGTCAAAAGGACAGTCGACGCACTGATCAAGGACGGCAAGCTCGCGCACCCGACGCTGGGTGTCACGGCGCGCTCGGTGAGCAACTCGGTGGCCTCCGGAGCGCAGATCGCCAACGTCAAGGCCGGCGGCCCGGCGGAGAAGGGGGGCGTCCTCGAGAACGACGTCGTCGTGAAGGTCGGGAATCGAAGCGTTGCCGATGCCGACGAGTTCGTCGTCGCGACGCGCCAACTGACCATCGGGCAACCCGCACCGATCGAAGTGGTGCGCGACGGCCGCCACGTCACTCTCACCGTCACCCCGACCCCGGATACGTAGATGTTCAACATCGGTTGGGGCGAGATGCTGGTGCTGTTGGTCATCGGGCTGGTCGTTCTGGGCCCCGAGCGGCTGCCGGGCGCCATCCGGTGGACCTCCGACGCGCTGCGCCAGGCTCGCGAGTACATCAGCGGCGCCACCAGCAACCTGCGCGAGGAGCTGGGGCCCGAATTCGACGACTTGCGCGAGCCTCTCAGCGAATTGCAGAAGCTGCGGGGCCTGACGCCGCGCCAGGCGCTGGCCAAACATCTGCTCGACGGCGACGACTCGGTGTTCCGCGCATTCGACCGGCCGGCCGACCTGCCGCCCGACACCCCGTCGACCACGCCGGCGCCGGAGCAGCTGCCGCCCGCGCAGGGCCAGCAGCCGCCGCCGCCGCAACCGGCAAGCGGGACAACGCCTTTCGACTCCGACGCGACGCCTTTCGACGCCGACGCGACCTAGACCTGTCGCGAGAACTCAGCGCCGGGCGGTGTCGATGCCCAGCGACATGCCCGCCAGACCGCGGCGACGTGCCGACAGCGTGTCGGCGATGCTGCGCAACTCCTTGCCCGCAGCCGAATCCGGCGCGCTGAGCACCAGCGGCACTCCGGAATCGCCGGCGCTGACCAGCGCGGGATCCAGCGGAACCTGACCCAGCAGTGGCACGTCGGCGCCGACCGCGCGCGACAGCCGCTCGGCGACCTGGCGTCCGCCGCCCTCGCCGAACACCCGCATCGTGGAACCATCCGGCATCAACAGCCCGGACATGTTTTCGACGACGCCGACCAGCCGCTGACGGGTCTGCAGCGCGATCGCACCCGCACGCTCGGCGACCTCGGCGGCGGCCAGCTGCGGGGTGGTGACCACCAGGATCTCCGCGTTCGGGATCAGCTGGGCCACCGAGATCGCGACGTCGCCGGTGCCCGGTGGGAGATCGAGCAGCAGCACGTCGAGATCGCCCCAGTACACGTCGGCGAGGAACTGCTGAAGCGCACGGTGAAGCATCGGGCCGCGCCACACCACCGGGGTGTTGCCCGAAGTGAACTGGGCGATCGAGATCACCTTCACCTCGTGGGCGATCGGCGGCAGGATCATCGACTCGACCTGCGTCGGCCGCTCGGTCGTGCCCATCATGCGGGGAATCGAATGGCCGTAGATGTCGGCGTCGAGCAGTCCGACCGACAGCCCGCGCGCCGCCATCGCGGTCGCCAGGTTCACGGTGACGCTGGACTTGCCGACGCCGCCCTTGCCGGACGCCACCGCGTACACCCGCGTCAGTGAGCCCGGCTGCGCGAACGGGATGACCGGCTCGTGGGCGTCGCCGCGCAGCATCTTGCGCAACTCGGTGCGCTGCTCGTCGCTCATCACGTCGAGGCTGACCCTCACCTGGCCGGTGCCGGGTACGTCGGTGACGGCTCGGGTGACGCGGTCGGCGATCTCGGTCTTCTTCGGGCATGCGGAGGTGGTCAGGTAGATCTCGACGTGCACGCCCTGGTCGGGCTCGATCGTGACGTTCTTGACCATGCCGAGCTCGGTGATCGGCCGGCGCAGCTCGGGATCGATCACCTTGGCCAGCGCCGCGCGCACGGCGGCACCAGGTTCGTTCTCGGACATCACGGTCGAGTCTACGGGCCGTCCGAACAGCCCCGGGCCGCAGCGTCAGTTGGTCAGTTGGCCGGTCCCGGGAGCGGTCCGTGCGTCGCTGGCAGCGCCGGTGCCGGCGGCGGAGCCTGCGGTGGCGGTGCAAAGGGGTTGACCGGCGGGGCGAACGGATTCGGCGGCGCATCGGGCGCGGGCACCTGGGCAGCCGGCGGCGACGATGGTGCCGGGGCCGGGCCGGGCAGCGGGCCCGTGCCCTGCGGGACGAATTGCGCCGGCGGTGGCAGCGGATTCTGCCCGAAGCACACCAGCACGCACATCGGCGGCTGCGCCGGGTTCTGCGCGGCCAGTGTCGCCGGGTCGGCGACCGGGCTCGGGTTGTTCAGTTGGCTGGCCGCATCGGTCGGGCCGAACGTGATGAGCGGTAGCTGCGACATCGGATCCGTCGGCGACAACCCCAGCACGTTGATCGGCAGGCCGGGGCCGAGGCCTTCGGGGTTGCCCTCCAGGTGTGCATCCCCGACCGGCGGGACCGGGCCGGTTATCGGCGGCAGGTCGACCGGAACGACGCCGGTCGCGTAGGCCGCCGCCCAGCCGAGCACGTTCTGTGCGTACGGCATCGAGTTGTTGTAGCGCAGGACCGCCGCGAGCACCTGCGATGGGTCGCGCAGGTTCAGCCCGCCGCTGCACAGGTACCGTGCCGCCGCCAGTGACGCGTCGTAGATGTTTTGCGGGTCGGCCCTTCCGTCTCCGTCACCGTCGGAGGCGTAGCGCGCCCACGTGCCGGGCAGGAACTGCATCGGGCCCATCGCGCGGACGTAGCTGACCCTGCCGCTGGGTGCCATGCTCTGCACGATCATCTCGTTGCCGGGCAGCGAACCGTCCAGCGCAGGCCCGTAGATCGGGTACACCGCCGTGCCGTGTGCGTCGGTGGCACCGCCGTTGGCGTGCATCGACTCGATCCGGCCGATCCCCGCCAACAGGTTCCAGCTCACGCCGCATGCGGGGTCGGCCAGCGCCATCATCCGCTCGGCGTTGCGGTACGCCGACAACGCGATCGCCGGAATCCGCAGGGAACCCACCGAATTGACCACGGCGAGCGGCGGTGGCGGCGCGATGATGCTGGCCTCCGCGACGTGGAAGCTGGCCGGGGCACGGGCGACGGAAACAACGGACGGTCCGGACTGGTCGCGAGTACCGGGCGCCACGGCGGCCAGCGGCACGACGCCGGTCCGTTGGGCGGCCGGTCCTCCCGCGGCCGAGTCGGGGGAGGCGGCGACCGCAGCGCCGAGCACCAGTGGCGCCAGGACGATCAAACCCGACTTGGGTGTTCGGGCGATTCGGGTAGCCCGGCAACGCGCCCACGCATAGGCGGCACGGACCCCTCCCCCTATTCGCACTCACACCGTCCTACGTCGGCCGACCGTGAACTACGTCACCATACCTAGTCGGCAACAGATTGGTTGCACATTGGTCACCGCGATGTATCAGGAACCCGCTGGACGACGACGCCGACGTCCGGGCCCGGCACGCGCAGGCCCGCCGGCCGCGCCGCATAGACCCTGTTGACCGCCACCATGCGGGAAAGGGTAGGAGTGTAGCCGTGGAGAACGCCTATCGACCCCGCCGAACCTGTCTTTCGGTGCCGGGCAGCAGCCAGAAGATGATCGACAAAGCCAAAGGGCTGCCCGCCGACGAGGTGTTTCTCGACCTCGAAGATGCCGTCGCGCCCGATGCGAAGGCGCAGGCCCGCACCCGGGTGGCGATCGCGCTGTCCGAGCCGGGATGGGCCGGGCAGCTGCGTGGTGTCCGGGTCAACGACTGGACCACGCCGTGGACCTATGCCGACGTCATCGAGGTGGTGTCCACGGCCGGCGGCCGGCTGGACATCATCGTGCTGCCGAAGGTGACCGATGTGTCGCACATCCATGCGCTCGATTTGCTGTTGAGCCAGCTGGAAGCCGTCCATCGGTTGCCGGCGGGCCGGATCGGCATCGAGGCGCAGATCGAGAATGCCCGGGGGCTGACCAACGTCGACGCGATCGCCGCCGGGCCGCGGCTGCAGGCCCTCGTGCTTGGTCCGGCCGACCTGATGGCCAGCCTGAACATGCGCACATTGGTGGTCGGCGAACAGCCGGAGGGGTACGACGTCGGCGACGCCTACCACCACGCGCTGATGACGATCCTGATCGCCGCCCGCACGCACGGGATCGCGGCGATCGACGGGCCATACCTGAAGGTGCGCGACGTCGAAGCGTTCCGCCGGGTGGCGGCCCGCTCGGCGGCGCTGGGCTACGACGGCAAGTGGGTGCTGCACCCGGATCAGATCGCCGCGGGCAACGAAATCTTCACCCCGCGCCAACAGGAGTACGACCACGCCGAGCTGATCCTCGAGAGCTACGAGTGGCACACGTCCAAGGCCGGTGGGGCGCGCGGGGCGGTGATGCTGGGCGACGAGATGATCGACGAGGCGAGCCGCAAGATGGCGCTGGTGATCGCCGCGAAGGGCCGCGCCGCGGGACTGCGGCGCACCGGGCAGAACTCCGAGCCGCCGCGCTGACGCTCAGGAATATGTCCGCGAGTGCAGCGTGAGCAGGAACCCGAGCAGCCATACGAGCATGAACACCAGCCAACCGGCCGCAGTGAGGCCGCCGATGATGGTGCCCGCCAACGCTATTCCGTAGCCTTCCTGCCCGGTGCGTTTGGTTTCTCGCATCGCGACGACGCCGAGGATGGCTCCGGCGATCGACGGCAACCCGCAGCAGAACCAGCCGACCAGTGACGCGACCAGCGAGGCGATCGCCTTTCCGTTCGTGCCCGGCGGCCTGGAAGCGCGGTACGGGTCGTACGGGTCGACGGGATAGCCCTGGTAGGGCGGCGGATAACCGGCCGGCGCCCCGGGGTAGACCGCCGGGTAGTCGACCGGAGCGTAGGGATCCACCGGTGGCCGGGACTGCTCCGGGAAGGGGTATTCGGTTCCGCCGAACGGCTCTTCGGGCTGGTGGGTCATCGCAGGGTCAGTGCGACCAACTGCCGAACCAGTAGATCGATCCGATCAAACTGATCACCAGGGCTGCCGCACCGACGGCAATCCCGGCCACGGCCAGGCCACGGCCGGGCTGACCGGTCTGCTTTATCTGGTTGAGCGCCAGGACGCCGAGCACCACGCCTGCGATGCCCGTCAGCCAGCCGATGCAGAACCATCCGAGGAAGATGCTGACTATCGACGTGACGAGCGACCAGATTGCCAGCGAGTTGGTCCCCTGCTGCGATGTCGCGTATCCGCCCGGGTATGCGCCGTAGCCGGTTGAGTAGGACGGCGGCGGTGGCGGGTAGCCGCCGCCCGGCGCCGTGCCGTACTGCGGCTGCGACGGGTAGGACGGCGCACCGTAGCCCGACGGGTCTTGGTAGCCCGCCGGCCCGTAGGCGCTCGGCGGGGCGCCCGCGGATGGGTACCCAGGCGGCGGCGGGTAGCCGCCGGGTGGCAGGTAATCCGATGCCGGCGGCGTCGGGCCGGGCTGCGGCTGGTGGCTCGGCTGCCCGTGCGAGTGCTCGATCGGCGGGGCCTCGTAGCCACCCGGGGACGCCGCCCCGCTGGCCTCGGACTGCGGCTTGTCGCCCTGGTCGCCCGGATTTGTCATGCTGATCAACCTAGCCTATGGGCGCGTTGACCGTAGCGTGGATAGCGGCTGTCCGTGGACGGGGCACGATCGCCCCGACCGGCGCGTTGATGCAGGAAAGCGGCCCGTACGTCGACCCGCGACGTAAGGAGAGTGAGGATTGATGACCAGCCCATTTCCGTCAGGACGGACTCCGGGCGGCGCACCGGGCTCGCCGACGCGTAGTGGTCGGGGCCCGTCGCTGCCCACCCCTCCGAAAGGGTGGCCGATCGGCTCCTACCCGACCTACGCCGAGGCGCAGCGGGCCGTGGACTACCTCTCCGACCAGCAGTTCCCGGTCGAGCAGGTGACCATCGTCGGCGTCGATCTGATGCAGGTCGAACGGGTGACGGGCCGTCTCACCTGGCCGAAGGTGGTCGGCGGCGGCATCCTCACCGGCGCGTGGCTGGGCATCTTCATCGGCCTGGTGCTGGGCTTCTTCGCCCCGAATCCGTGGGCAGCGCTGCTCACCGGTCTGGTCGCGGGCATCGTGTTCGGCCTGATCAGCTCCGCGGTTCCGTATGCGATGGCGCGCGGCACAAGAGATTTCAGCTCGACGATGCAACTGGTCGCCGGACGCTACGACGTGCTCTGCGACCCACAGAACGCCGAGAAGGCGCGGGATCTGCTGGCGCGCTTGACGTTATAGCGGCTCCGCGCGCGTTGCCCTGGCGCCGTCGGCCCGTGCCGCCGCAGGTCACGATTGCGACGCAGGCGCCGGATAATGTTGCAAATCCCGGGCGTGTCGCTCTACCGTTTGCCCGCGGGAGGTTCCCGTCGTGAGTGCACACGGGAGGCGGTCGTGGCTGAGGGCTCGCGCGTCCGGCGGCTCGGCGCGGTGGCGTTGGCGGCCCTGACCACGGTGTCGGTTGCCTCGGCGTGCACTTCGCGCAGCGGCGGAACGGTCATCACCCTCTACACGCCGGCCAGCGAGTCCGCGACGTTCACGGTGCTGGCCAAGCGCTGCACCGCCCAGGCCGGCGGCCGGTACTCCATCGTCCAGAACAGCCTGCCCAAAGGCGCCGACGACCAGCGGCTGCAGCTTGCCCGCCGGCTGACCGGAAACGACCACACGCTGGACCTGATGGCGATCGACGTGGTCTGGACGGCCGAGTTCGGTGCGGCCGGCTGGGCGCTCCCGCTGTCGGACGACCCGTCGGGGCAGGCTGAAACCGACGCGACCGCCGACACCTTGCCCGGGCCGCTGGCGACCGCGACGTGGAACGGCAGGCTGTACGCGGCGCCGGTCACCACCAATACTCAATTGCTCTGGTATCGACCGGATTTGGTGCCCGACCCGCCAGCGGGCTGGGACGGCATGATCGCAGCGGCGACGCGGCTGCACGCGGAGGGCAAGCCGGGCTGGATTGCCGTGCAGGGCAAGCAGTACGAGGGCCTGGTGGTGTGGTTCAACACGCTGCTGGTCAGCGCCGGGGGGCAGGTGCTCTCCGACGACGGCAGCAAGGTCACGCTCACCGACACGCCGGAGCACCGGGCCGCCACCGTCAGGGCGCTGCAAATCATCCACGACGTGGCCACCGCACCCGGCGCCGACCCATCGGTCACGCAGACCGACGAGGCCACCGCGAGGCTGGCGCTGGAACAGGGCAAGGCCGCGCTCGAGGTGAACTGGCCGTTCGTATTTCCCTCGATCCTGGAGAACGCGGTCAAGGGTGGGGTCAGCTTCCTGCCGCTTGACCGCAGGCAGGACCTCACCAGCGCGATCGACGACGTCGGCACCTTCTCACCCAACGACACGCAGTTCGCCGGCGCCTACGAGGCCAGCAGGGCCGTGTTCGGGTTCGCGCCGTATCCCGAAGTCCTGCCGGGGCAGCCCGCCCGGGTGACGATCGGCGGCCTCAACCTGGCGGTCGCGAAGACCACCCTGCACAAGGCCGAGGCATTCGAGGTGATCCGCTGCCTGCGCAACCGCGACAACGAGCTCTACTACTCGACCGCAGGTGGCCTGCCCTCGGTCCGAAGGTCCCTGTATGACGACCCGCAGTTCCAGTTGAAGTACCCGATGTACGACATCATCCGGCGTCAGCTCACCGACGCCGCGGTGCGGCCGGCAACGCCCGTCTACCAGTCGGTGTCGATGCGGATCTCGACGACGCTGTCGCCGATTACCGCGATCGACCCGGAGAAGACGGCCGACAGGCTGGCCGGGCAGGTGCAAAAGGCCATCGACGGGAAGGGGCTGATCCCGTGACAGTGACCGTCGCCGAGGCTCCCGCCACGCGGACACCCGCGGCAAAACCCCGCCGCACCGCCGACGAGAGGTCGCAGCGCCGGCTGGCTTACCTGCTGATCACCCCGGCCGTGCTGCTGATGCTGGCGGTGGCCGGCTATCCCATCGGCTACGCGGTGTGGCTGAGCCTGCAGAAGGTCAGCCTGGCGACACCGGGCGACACGTCGTTCGTTGGCCTGGCCAATTACCAGACCGTCCTGACCGACGGGTACTGGTGGACGGCTTTGACGGTCACGCTCGCGATCACGGTGATCTCGGTGGCCGTCGAGCTGGTGCTGGGCCTGGCGCTGGCCCTGGTGATGCATCGGACGATCTTCGGCAAAGGGATGGTGCGCACGGCGGTGCTGATCCCGTACGGCATCGTCACCGTCGCCGCGTCGTACAGCTGGTACTACGCGTGGACACCGGGCACCGGGTACCTGGCCAACCTGCTGCCGGAAGGCTCGGCGCCGCTCACCCACCGGATCCCGTCGCTGGGCATCATCATCCTCGCCGAGGTGTGGAAGACCACTCCGTTCATGGCGTTGCTGCTGCTGGCCGGCCTGGCACTGGTTCCCGAGGAACTGATGCGCGCCGCCCAGGTTGACGGTGCGGGCGCGTGGAAGCGACTGGTCAAGGTCACGCTGCCGCTGATCAAACCCGCGATCCTGGTGGCACTGTTGTTCCGCACGCTCGACGCGTTCCGCATCTTCGACAACATCTACATCCTCACCGGGGGCGCCAACAAGACCGGTTCGGTCTCGATCCTCGGCTACGACAACCTGTTCAAGGGGTTCAACCTCGGTCTCGGATCGGCGATCAGCGTCCTCATCTTCGTGTGTGTGGCGGTGATCGCGTTCATCTTCATCAAGGGCTTCGGGGCATCGGCCCCCGGCGCGAGTGACGGGAACCGGTGAGATGGCCGAACCGGTGGGCGTCGGTCGCAGGGCCTGGTGGGTGGTCGTCGACATCCTGGTGCTCGTCTACGCGCTGTTCCCTGTGCTGTGGATCCTGAGCCTGTCCCTGAAACCGACGTCGAACGTCAGGGACGGCAAGCTGATTCCGTCGTCGGTCACGTTCGACAACTACCGCGGCATCTTCCGGGGCGACCTGTTCGGCCCCGCGCTGCGCAACTCGATCGGGATCGGCGTCATCACCACGGTGATCGCCGTCGTGATCGGCGGCATGGCCGCCTATGCGATTGCCCGACTGGAGTTTCCGGGCAAGCGACTGCTGATCGGCGTCGCGCTGCTGATCGCGATGTTCCCGGCTATCTCGCTGGTCTCGCCGCTGTTCGACCTCTCGCGTGCGCTGGGCCTCTTCAATACGTGGCCGGGCCTGATCATCCCGTACATCACGTTCGCCCTGCCGCTGGCCATTTACACGCTTTCGGCGTTCTTCCGCGAGATCCCGTGGGACCTGGAGAAAGCGGCCAAGATGGACGGCGCAACGCCATTCCAGGCCTTCCGCAAAGTGATCGCGCCGCTGGCCGCGCCCGGCATCGTCACGGCCTCGATCCTGGTGTTCATTTTCGCGTGGAACGACCTGCTGCTGGCGATCTCGTTGACCGCAACGACCCGCTCGATCACCGCACCGGTGGCGATCGCCAACTTCCCGGGCAGTTCGCAGTTCGAGGAGCCGACCGGATCCATCGCCGCCGGGGCAATGGTCATTACGGTGCCGATCATCGTTTTTGTTCTAATCTTCCAACGACGGATCGTCGCTGGTCTGACGTCCGGTGCAGTGAAGGGATAGGCGATGGCCGAGATTGTGTTGGACAGGGTGACCAAGAGTTACCCCGACGGCGCGACGGCCGTGAAGGACCTGTCGGTCAGGATCGCCGACGGAGAATTCATCATCTTGGTCGGCCCATCCGGCTGCGGTAAGTCCACGACGTTGAACATGATCGCCGGCTTGGAGGAAATAACCTCCGGGGAGCTGCGCATCGGCGGTGAGCGGGTGAACGAGAAGTCGCCCAAGGACCGCGATATCGCGATGGTGTTCCAGTCCTACGCGCTCTACCCGCACATGACGGTGCGCCAGAACATCGCATTCCCGCTGACGTTGGCCAAGACGAAGAAGGCCGAGATCGCAGAGAAGGTCGAGGAGACCGCGAAAATCCTCGATCTGACCGAGCTTTTGGACCGCAAGCCGGCCCAGCTCTCCGGCGGCCAGCGGCAGCGGGTGGCGATGGGTCGCGCAATCGTGCGCAATCCCAAGGCCTTCCTGATGGACGAGCCGCTGTCCAACCTCGACGCCAAGCTGCGCGTGCAGATGCGCACCGAGATCGCCCGGCTGCAGCACCGGCTGGGCACCACCACCGTCTACGTGACGCACGATCAAACCGAGGCGATGACGCTGGGCGACCGGGTTGTGGTGATGCGCGCCGGCGTGGCTCAGCAGATCGGCACGCCCCAGGAGCTGTACGACAAACCGGTCAACCTGTTCGTCGCGGGCTTCATCGGGTCACCGGCGATGAACTTCTTCCCGGCATCGCTGACCGATGTCGGCGTCAGCCTGCCGTTCGGCGACATCACGCTGACGCAAGAGGTCCACGACGTGCTCGTCGCGCACCCGACACCCAGGAAGGTGATCGTGGGTGTTCGCCCGGAGCACCTCGCGGACGCGTCGCTCATCGACTTGTATCAGCGGCTGCGAGCCCTGGTGTTCGAGGTCAGGGCAGAGATGGTCGAGTCGCTGGGCGCCGAGAAGTACGTGTACTTCACCGCGCCCGGGGCCGGGGCGCAGGCCGAGCAGCTCGCTGAGCTGGCCGCGGACTCCGGTGCCAGCGAAAACGAGTTTGTCGCAAGGGTTTCCGCGGAATCCAAGGTGACCAAGGGTCAGCCGTTGGAGTTGGCGTTCGACACCACCAAGATCGCGATCTTCGACGCGGACACGGGCGCCAACCTGACGATTCCACCGATGAGCGACTCGCGCGAAGAGCAAACGGCACCGATGAGCGACTCGCGCGAAGAGCAATCGGTGCAGCCACCGGAGTGACCGATGTCCTCGCCGCTGCGCGCGGGCATCTGCGCGCGCACTTCACGGACCTGGGCGTCACCGCCGAGCCCGACTCGGCCGGCGTGACATTCCTTGGGGTCCAACCGATCCACGTGCTGCGGTTCGGCCCCGACCGGCACGGCGCCGTCCACTACGTGTCACTCGGTGCGTCGCGGCACCCGATGGGCGACCCGGCCGCGGTCGCCGCCGATCCGGTGCACGGCCCGCGGGCCGAGGTGGTGGTCAGCCTGCGGCCGGTGGCCACCACAACCGGCCTGGCGCGCAGTGTGGCGGTGCTGGCCGCCGCGCCGGCCGTCGAGGGACTGGTCCTGACGGCCGACGCGCTCGTCGACCTCGGCGAGAGACTGTGGGCCGGCGGTCCGTTCAGTGCATTCCTGTTGGGGCACAGCGACATTGATGAACTGCCCGCCGACCCGCCGCGCGACCCGGTGGTGTTCGTGAAGGCCACGCCGATCACCGCGACCGAGGCGGCGTGGGTGCGGCTCAAGGGCGCCGAAGCGCTGCGCAGCGCCTGGGAACAGGACGGCGTCGACGTGCTCGACCCGGGCCGGCCCGCCGGCTCGCCCGGCGTCTAAAGCCAGTGGTTCCGCCGGAACGTGGTGTACAGGGACACGCAGATCAGCAGCATCACGCCCAGCACGATCGGATAACTCCACGCCCAGTGCAGCTCGGGCATCTGGTCGAAGTTCATCCCGTAGATGCCGGCGATCATCGTCGGCACCGCGGCGATCGCCACCCAGGCCGAGATCTTGCGCATGTCGACGTTCTGCTGCATGCCCACCTTGCCCAGCGCGGCCTGGACGAGAGAGCTCAGCAACTCGTCGTAGCTGGTGATCCGGTCCGATGCCTGGATGTTGTGGTCGAGCACGTCGCGCATGTACCGCCGCACCTCGACCGAGATCATGTCGTTGTGGTCGGTGCTCAGGCGCTGCAACGCGATCGTGAGTGGAGCGACGGCACGGCGCATCTCGACGACTTCGCGTTTGAGCAGATAGATGGATTCGATGTCGGTTTGCATCCGCGGCGAGAAGACGTCCTCTTCCATCGCGTCGATGTCGGTCTCGATGAGGTCTGCCACGCCGAGGTAGCCGTCCACCACGTGGCGCGCGATCGCGTGCATGATCACGTATGGACCCGGTTTCATCAGAGCGGGCGAGGCGTCCATGCGCTTGCGCACGTCGGCCAGCCCACTGTGCTCGCCGTGGCGCACGGTCACCACGAAGTCCCGGCCGACGAAGACCATGATTTCGCCGGTCTCGACGATCTCGCCGGCATTCGTTATCGACTCGTGTTCGACATAGTTCACGGTTTTCAGCACCAGGAACAACGTGTCGTCGTAGCGCTCGAGCTTCGGGCGCTGATGGGCGTGCACCGCGTCGTCAACGGCCAGTGGGTGCAGCCCGAACACGTCGGCGACGGCCTGCATCTGGTGATGGTCCGGCTCGTGCAGGCCGATCCAGACAAACGCCTGCTTGCCTTCCCCCTCCAGTTCACGCACCTTCCCCAGCGCCCCGGCGTGGGTGTATTTGCCGGGCATCCGTTGGCCGTCGACGTAGACGCCGCAGTCGACCATGGCCCGCGCGACGGGGATGTGAATCGACTTGGCGTCCGTCTCGGCAAGCCGGGCCCGCACGGCTGGTCGCAGCGGCGGCGGCAGCGCGCGAAACGATGGCATCGGGTCAATCTCCCGTCGCGGCGCAAGTCTGATCGAGCGTCGGTCAATGCTACGCGTGTTGCTGTCAAGACTGGGACCGGAGATTTCGGGGCGGCCGGGGTGCGCTAGTTTCGACCCCGAACCCATCCCTGCACCCGGACATTCTCACCACGAGGAGCAGCTGACGTGAGCACAACTCCCATCAAGGTCGCCGTCACCGGCGCAGCCGGCCAGATCGGGTACAGCCTGCTGTTTCGCCTGGCGAGCGGCTCGCTGCTCGGCGCCGACCGCCCGATCGAGCTGCGACTGCTCGAGATCGAGCCCGCCCTCAAGGCGCTCGAGGGTGTCGTGATGGAGCTCGACGACTGTGCGTTCCCTATGCTGGCCGGCGTCCAGATCGGGTCGGACCCGACCAAGATCTTCGACGGTGTGAACCTCGCCCTGCTGGTCGGCGCCCGTCCCCGCGGCCCGGGCATGGAGCGCAGCGACCTGCTCGAGGCCAACGGCGCGATCTTCACCGCCCAGGGCAAGGCACTGGGCGAGGTCGCCGCGGACGACATCCGAGTCGGCGTGACCGGCAACCCGGCCAACACCAACGCGCTGATCGCGATGACCAATGCGCCGGATATCCCGCGCGAGCGGTTCTCGGCGCTGACGCGTCTCGACCACAACCGGGCGATCTCGCAGCTGGCCAAGAAGACCGGCGCCGCCCTCACCGACATCAAGAAGATGACGATCTGGGGCAACCACTCGGCCACCCAGTACCCCGACGTGTTCCACGCCGAGGTCGGCGGCGAGAACGCGGCCGCGGTCCTCGACGACCAGGCCTGGATCGAGGACTACTTCATCCCGACCGTGGCCAAGCGTGGCGCGGTGATCATCGAGGCGCGGGGCGCCTCATCGGCCGCCTCGGCCGCCTCGGCGACCATCGACGCCGCCCGCGACTGGCTGCTCGGCACCCCCGAGGGCGACTGGGTGTCGATGGCCGTCATCTCCGACGGCTCCTACGGCGTGCCGGAGGGGCTGATCTCCTCGTTCCCGGTGACCACCAGGGCCGGCGACTGGTCCATCGTCCAGGGCCTTCAGATCGACGACTTCTCCCGCGGCCGGATCGACAAGTCGACCGCCGAGCTCGCCGACGAGCGCAAGGCGGTCACCGAGCTGGGCCTGATCTGAGCCAAGCCCGTAGCTGGCTTCAGGACTGCGCACAGTACCCTGAGGCCGTGTTCGAAATCGTGCCGCAAGCGGTGAAAAGCGCCCCGGAGAAATGCCCCCAGGTCGTCGTCGCAGACGATGAGATCTTCGAGGCTCACGTCGGTGGGAAGCTTTCCGTACAGCTGAAGGCCCCGCTGGACACCCGGCGCGCCCTGTCGATCGCCTACACCCCGGGCGTGGCTCAGGTCAGCCGCGCGATCGCCGCCGATCACACCCTGGCCGCCCGCTACACCTGGGCGAACCGGCTGGTGGCCGTGGTCAGCGATGGCAGCGCGGTACTCGGCCTCGGCGACATCGGCGCGGCGGCGTCGCTGCCGGTGATGGAGGGCAAGAGCGCGTTGTTCAAGGCGTTCGGCGGCTTGGACTCGATCCCGATCGTGTTGGACACCAAGGATCCCGACGAGATCGTCGAGACCCTGGTGCGGCTGCGGCCCACCTTCGGCGCCGTAAGCCTCGAGGACATCGCCGCGCCCCGCTGCTTCGAGATCGAGCGCCGCGTCATCGACGCGTTGGACTGCCCGGTGATGCACGATGACCAGCACGGCACCGCGATCGTCGTGCTCGCCGCGCTGCTGGGCGCCTCGAAGCTGCTCGACCGCGACATGAGCGCTCTGCGGATGGTGATCTCCGGCGCGGGAGCGGCGGGCGTCGCGTGCGCGAACCTGCTTCTTGCCATGGGCATTTCAGACATCACCGTGCTCGACTCGCGCGGCATTCTGCATCCCGGCCGCGACGGCATGAACAGCGTCAAGGCCGAGCTGGCCCAACGCACCAATCCCTCCGGTCGCACCGGCGGCATGGTGGAGGCGCTCGACGGCGCCGACGTGTTCCTCGGGGTGTCGGCGGGTCTGGTTCCAGAGGAGCTGATCGCCACGATGGCGCCCGGCGGGATCGTGTTCGCTCTGTCGAACCCGGACCCCGAGATCCATCCCGACGTGGCCGCCAAGTACGCGGGGGTGGTGGCCACCGGCCGCAGCGACTTCCCGAATCAGATCAACAACGTGCTCGCCTTCCCCGGGGTGTTCCGCGGCGCGCTGGACACCGGGGCCCGAAGGATCACCGAAAAAATGATGGTGGCCGCCGCCGAGGCGATCTTCTCGGTGGTCGGCGACGAGCTGGCCGCCGATCGGATCGTGCCGAGCCCGCTGGACCCCCGTGTCGGGCCCGCGGTCGCCGAGGCGGTGGCGATGGCGGCCCAGATAGAGGTGTGAGGCGATATCGGCTGGCCCCGGTACTGGTCCTGGCGCTCGTCGCGGTGCTGGTGGCCGCCGCGTGTGCCGGCCGCCGTGGTGCAGGCGAACTGGTGGTGGGGTCCGGGCCGGACGCCGAGTCGGCGGTGCTGGCGGAGCTCTACGCCGGCGCGCTGCGGTCCTACGGGGCGCCGGCCCGCGTCGAGTCGGCACCCGATCCGCTGACCCGGCTGGACACCGGCGCATACCAGGTGGTGCCCGGCCTCTCCGGCCGGCTGCTGCAGACATTCCAGCCCGGCGCCACGGCGGTGTCCGACGAGCAGGTTTACCGCACGATGGTGGCCGCGCTGCCCGAGGGCGTTGCCGCCGGCGACTACACGCCCGCCGCGCAGGACACGCCCGCCGCAGCGGTGACCGAAGCGACCGCGACGGCATGGGGCGGTCGCGATCTGACCACGCTGGTGCGGCACTGCCCGCAGCTGGCGATGGGGACGGTGGCCGGCGCCGGCCTGCCCGCTCGCGTCGGCGGATGCACGCTGCCGCAGGCCCGCGAGTTTCCCGACCACGCAGCGCTTTTCGACGCGCTGCGGGCGGGTCGGATCAGCGCGGCGTGGACCACCAGCGCCGATCCTGACGTGCCGCCCGACGTGGTGGTGCTGGCCGACGGACAGCCACCGCTGGTGCCCGCCGAGAACGTGGTGCCGCTTTATCGGCGCAACGAACTCAGCGAACGCGAGGTGCTGGCGCTGAACGAGGTGGCGGGCGAATTCGACACCGCCGCGCTGGCCGACATGCGGCGGCAGGTCGCGGGCGGCGCCAGTCCGCGCCGGGTCGCCGGGGCCTGGCTGGCGGCCCACCCGCTGGGCCGGTAGGAGCGGGTGATATCGCATGCGCTATCACTTTTGCGATTCATGTCACAAAAGGCAGAGCGGTGCTGGTGTGGCGGATGTGGCCTGTGGGACCCGAGGTGATTAACGGGCCGGCATCGCCCGTGCCGCCACGGCCGCGAACAGCCGCTGGTACCCCGATCCGGTGACGCGCACGATCAGGTCGAGCACCTTCGCATCGGTACCCACCAGAACGCGCGCCTTGTTCTTGCGGACCCCGTCGAGGATGATCCGCGCGGCCTTCTGCGGGGACGTGCCGGCCAGCTTCTTGTCGAACGTCCGCGCCAGCTCGTCCTTGTTCAGGCCCTCCACCGCAGTCATGTTGCGCACGATCGCGGTCTTGATCCCGCCGGGGTGCACCGTGGTCACTTTCACCGGATGACCCGCAAGGACCATCTCCTGGCGCAGCGCCTCGGTGAACCCCCGCACCGCGAACTTCGCCGAGTTGTAGGCGGCCTGGCCCGGCACCGAGAACAGGCCGAAGACGCTTGAGATGTTGATGACGTGGCCGTCGCCCGATGCGATCAGGTGCGGCAGGAACGCCTTGGTGCCGTTGACGACGCCCCAGAAGTCGACGTCCATCACCCGCTCGATGTCCTTGAACTGGCTGACCTCGATGTCACCGGCGAACGCGATGCCTGCGTTGTTGTAGATCTGATTAACGACGCCGAAGTGCTCGTTGATTGCGTCGGCATACGCGATGAACGGCACACGTTCGGTGACGTCGAGGCGATCGGCCTTGACCGCGGCCCCGATGGCCTTCACCCGCTCTTCGGTGCCGGCGAGCCCCTCGGTGTCGACGTCGCTGATCGCCAGCTTGGCACCCGACCGGGCCAGCTCGATGGCCAGCGCCTGGCCGATGCCCGAGCCTGCCCCGGTGACGACGGCGACTTTGCCCGCGAAGCCTTCCATGAAGACCCTCTCTAGCCGAACGCCTCGTCGATGATCTCCTGCTGCTCGACCGCATGCACCTTCGACGAGCCTGATGACGGCGCCGACATCGCCCGCCGCGAGATCCGCTTGATGTTGGCAAGCGGATCCGGGAGCACCTCGGGCAGGGCCAGGCCCACCGTCGGCCACGCGCCCTGGTTGGCCGGCTCCTCCTGAAGCCAGAAGTAGTCCTCGGCGTTCGGGTAGCGATCCAGCGTTTCCTTCAGCCGCCGCTTCGGCAGCGGGGCCAGCTGCTCGAGCCGCACGATCGCGACGTCGGCCCGCTGGTCCTTGGTCTTGCGCGCGGCCAGTTCGTAGTACAGCTTGCCGCTGGTCAGCAGCACCCGGCGGACCGTGCTGCGATCGCCGTCGCCGTCCTCGTAGGTGGGTTCCTCGAGCACCGAGCGGAACTTGCGCTCGGTGAAGTCCGCCACCTCGCTGACCGCCGCCTTGTTGCGCAGCATCGACTTCGGCGTGAACACGATCAGCGGCCGGCGGATCCCGTCGAGGCCGTGCCGGCGCAGCAGGTGGAAGTAGTTCGCCGGGGTGGAGGGCATCGCGATCGTCATCGAGCCCTCCGCCCACACCTGCAGGAACCGCTCGATGCGGGCCGAGGTGTGGTCGGGCCCCTGACCCTCGTGGCCGTGCGGCAGCAGCAGCACTACGTCCGACAACTGGCCCCACTTCGCCTCCCCGGACGAGATGAATTCGTCGACGATCGACTGGGCGCCGTTGACGAAATCACCGAATTGGGCTTCCCACAATACGATTGCCTGCGGGTTACCCACCGAGTAGCCGTACTCGAATCCGACTGCGGCGAACTCCGACAGCGGCGAGTCGTAGACCATGAACTTGCCGCCGGTGGGGGTGCCGTCCTCGCTGACCGTCAGCCGCTGCAGCGGCGTGAATTCCGCGCCGGTCTTGCGGTCGATGATCACCGAGTGCCGCTGGCTGAACGTGCCGCGGCGGGTGTCCTGGCCGGACAGCCGCACCGTCTTTCCTTCGGCCACAAGCGATCCCAGTGCCAGCAACTCGGCGAACGCCCAGTCGATCTTGCCGTGGTAGGCCATCTCGCGACGCTTCTCCAGCACCGGCTTGACTCGGGGATGCACGTTGAAGCCCTCGGGCATGTCGACGAACGCGTCACCGATGCGGGTCAGCATCGCCTTCTCGACAGCGGTCGACAGCCGCGCGGGGATCATCTGGTCCGACTCGACCGACTCGCTCGGCTCGACCTCGTGCTTCTCGAGCTCACGGACCTCGTTGAACACCTGCTCGAGCTGGCCCTGGTAGTCGCGCAGCGCGTCCTCGGCCTCTTTGATCGAGATGTCGCCACGGCCGATCAGCGCCTCGGTGTAGGTCTTGCGGACGCCGCGTTTGGTGTCGATCACGTCGTACATCGCGGGCTGGGTCATCGACGGGTCGTCGCCCTCGTTGTGACCGCGGCGGCGGTAGCACAGCATGTCGATGACGACGTCCTTCTTGAACTTCTGCCGGAAGTCCACCGCCAGCCGCGACACCCACACGCACGCTTCCGGGTCGTCGCCGTTGACGTGGAAGATCGGCGCGCCGATCATCTTCGCCACATCGGTGCAGTACTCCGATGACTTGGCGTCGCTCGGCGACGTCGTGAAGCCGATCTGGTTGTTGACGACGATGTGGATCGTGCCGCCGGTGCGGTAGCCGCGCAGCAGCGCCAGGTTCAGCGTCTCGGCCACCACTCCCTGCCCGGCGAACGATGCGTCGCCGTGCAGCATCAGCGGCATCACCGTGAAGCCGTCGTCGCCCTTTTCCAGGATGTCCTGCTTGGCGCGCACCAGCCCTTCCAGCACCGGGTCGACGGCCTCCAGGTGCGACGGGTTTGCCGTCAGCGACACCGCAATGTCGTTGTCTCCGAACATCTGGATGTAGTTTCCGGTGGCGCCGAGGTGGTATTTCACGTCGCCGGAGCCGTGCGCCTGCGACGGGTTCAGGTTGCCCTCGAACTCGCTGAAGATCTGTGAGTACGGCTTGCCGACGATGTTGGCCAGCACGTTGAGCCGGCCGCGGTGCGGCATGCCGATGACCGCCTCGTCGAGGCCGTGATCGGCGCCCTGGTCGATCACCGCGTCCATCATGGGGATGACGGTCTCCGCGCCTTCCAGCGAAAAGCGTTTCTGCCCAACGTACTTCGTCTGCAGAAACGTCTCGAACGCTTCGGCGGCGTTGAGCTTGCTCAGGATGTACTTCTGCTGTGCGACCGTCGGCTTGTCGTGCTTGACCTCGATGCGTTCCTGCAGCCACTTCTGCTGCTCGGGCTCGAGGATGTGGGTGTACTCCACACCGATGTGGCGGCAGTACGCGTCGCGCAGCAGGCCGAGCACGTCGCGCAGCTTCTTGTACTGTGCCCCGGCGAACCCGCCGACCTTGAACACCCGGTCCAGGTCCCACAGCGTCAGCCCGTGCGTCAGCACGTCGAGGTCTGGGTGGCTGCGGAAGCGGGTCTTGTCCAGCCGCAGCGGGTCGATGTCGGCCATCAGGTGGCCCCGGTTGCGGTAGGCGGCGATCAACTCGATGACGCGGGCGTTCTTGTCGACGATCGGGTCGGGATTGTCGGTGCGCCAGCGGACCGGCTCGTACGGGATGCCGAGCTCGTGGAAGATCTCGTCCCAGAAGTCGTCGGAGAGCAGCAACTCGTGCACGGTGCGCAGGAAGTCGCCCGACTCGGCGCCCTGGATGATGCGGTGGTCGTAGGTCGAGGTCAAGGTGACCAGCTTGCCGACGCCCAGCTCGGCAATCCGCTGCTCGCTCGCGCCCTGGAACTCGGCGGGGTACTCCATCGCGCCGACCCCGATGATCGCGCCCTGCCCGCGCATCAGCCGCGGCACCGAATGCACGGTGCCGATCGTGCCGGGGTTGGTCAGCGACACCGTCACACCGGCGAAGTCCTCGGCGGTCAGCTTGCCGTCACGGGCCCGCCGCACGATGTCCTCATAGGCGGCGATGAACTGGCCGAACCGCATCTTCTCGGCGTTCTTGATGCCGGCGACGACCAGCTGGCGGTTGCCGTCCTTGCCCTGCAGGTCGATCGCCAGCCCCAGATTGGTATGTGCAGGCGTGATGACGTTGGGCTTGCCGTCCACCTCGGCGTAATGGCGGTTCATGTTCGGGAACTTCTCGATCGCCTGCACGATCGCGTACCCGAGCACGTGGGTGAACGAGATCTTGCCGCCGCGGGTGCGCTTGAGGTGGTTGTTGATGACGATGCGGTTGTCGATCATCAACTTGGCCGGGATCGCACGCACGCTGGTTGCGGTCGGCACCTCCAGGGATGCCGACATGTTCTTGACGACGGCCGCGGCGGCGCCGCGCAGCACCTGCAACTGGTCGTCCGGCTGCGTCGAAATCGCCGGTGCCTTCGCCGGTGCCTGGGCCGGAGCCGTCGCCGGCTCGCGCTCTTCTGCCTTGGTTTTCTCGGCCGGCACCGCCTGAGCGGGCGGCTCGACGGTCTTCTCCGCCGGCGCCGGGGTGCCGGGCTGCCCGTTGCCCGCCGGTTCCGGCGAGTAATCGACGAGGAACTCGTGCCAACTGGGGTCGACCGACGAGGGATCGTCCCGGAACTTCCGGTACATCTCCTCGACCAGCCACTCGTTCTGCCCGAATGGGGAAGGTGAACTGCTCACAGCAGTTGCTCGCCTCGATTCATCTGTCCAGCAAGCGTCGTCGCGGCGCTCGCCCACCCTGTCAATCGCATGGGGACGGTCCCTGCTGTTTCCGCCGCCTAAAAGGCTAACGCCTCGGTCATCCGGCGACCACGAGAGCAGGGTTTCCCGGACCCGTCATTTCCAACAGTACGTCCGTTATGTGAACGTGTCAGGCGGTGGGTCTAATCCGGGATGCGGGCGGGACGGCAGCACGTGCAGCGAGACTGGCCACCGGCTCGGAGCGGGGCCGAACGCCTTGCGGGCGTTGGCGATGATCTTCCGGCCCATCATCCTGTTGCCGCCGCCACCGACGACGGCGCCGATGCCCATCGGCAGCATCTTGCCGAGCATGATGGTGCCGCGCCGCAACGCATACCGCCGGACGAAGTACTTCAGGAGCCGGTTGTTGAGTTGTGACACCGCGGGCAGCGGAAGCGAGGCCGCCGACTCGCTCAGCCAGGCGCCACGGGTGCGGCCCGGGCCGACGAGGTCGGCGATGGCGCGCTTGCTGTCGTCCCCGACCAGCACGGCGAGCACCAGGGCCCGGCGCAGTTCGCGGTGCTGAGCCGGGATGGCGTGCACCTCGGCGACCGCCAGCACGAACACCGCGGTGGCCTCGAGGAACACGACGGTCTCGCCGGCGACCGCGGACAGCGCGGCAAGGGTGCCGATGCCCGGCATCGCCGCCGCGGAGCCGACCGCCACACCGCTGGCCATGACCGCGGCGAGGTAGCGCTTTTCGAGCTTGGTGATGATCTCGGTCGGCGACGCGTCGGAGTTCGCGCGGCGAAGCCGCCGCACGTAGGCCTCGACCGCCGGGGCCTGCACCCGGGCGCTGCGCTCGAGGATCTGCGACAACGCCCGCGCGGCCGCGCTGGGGTTGTCGTCGGCGGTGGCCGCCAGCGGCGGCGGGCTTGATCCCCGGCGTGCGGCGTTCATGGCGCCCCCTTCCTGCGTTCGAGCAGTGCCTCCAGGCTAACCCGATGTTGACCGGCGGCCCGGGGGCCGCCCCGAGTTGTCCCGTGCGGCGCCAGTTTGTAGCGTCGCACCCGGATTACTCCACCTGGAGTAGTCGACGCCGGAACGACGAAACGGACCCCGATGGCCTACCAGGTGACCTCGCTGGGCATCTCCGTGCTGGCGCTGCTGCGCGAACGACCGATGCACGGCTACGAGATGTTCCAGACGCTGGTCACCCGGCATGGCGACCGCATCCTGAAGGTCCGGCCCGGCTCGCTGTATCACGTGGTCTATCGGCTGGCCGACGAGAAACTGATCCGCCAGACCGGCACCGGCCGCTCGGGCAACCGGCCCGAACGCACCACCTACGAGCTGACGGACGCCGGAGCGGACGCGCTGACCGATCGGGTGCGGGAGCGCCTCGCCCACCCCGTCAACGAGTTCGACAAGTTCGTGGTCGCACTCGCCGAGATCCACCACCTCGACCCGATGACCGCGGTGGGGGCGGTGCGGCACAGGATCGCCCTGCTGGAAGCCGGTGCGGATGAGTTGCGCGCGCTGGCCCGCGCCGGCCGGCCCGGGCACCTGGTGGCGCTGGATTACCTGCTCGCCACCACCACCGCCCAGATCGACTGGCTGCGCCGGTTCGTCGAGACCCTGTGGCCCGCCCGGGGGGTCGGGACATGACCGCCGACGACATTCAGCCCTGGCGGGCGCTGTGGGCGATGATGGTCGGCTTCTTCATGATCCTGGTCGACTCGACGATCGTCGCGGTCGCCAACCCGCGGATCATGGAGAAGCTGAACACCGACTACGACGCGGTGATCTGGGTGACCAGCGCCTATCTGCTGGCGTACGCGGTGCCGCTGCTGGTCGCGGGCCGCCTGGGCGACCGGTTCGGCCCCAAGAACCTCTACCTGGTGGGCCTGGCGGTCTTCACCGCGTCGTCGTTGTGGTGCGGCCTGGCCGGCTCGATCGACATGCTGATCGCCGCGCGGGTGGTCCAGGGGCTGGGCGCGGCGCTGCTGACCCCGCAGACGCTGTCGACGATCACCCGCATCTTCCCGCCCGAGCGCCGCGGTGTGGCGATGAGCGTGTGGGGCGCCACGGCCGGGGTCGCCACCCTGGTCGGCCCGCTGGCCGGCGGCGTGCTGGTCGACCGGCTCGGCTGGCAGTGGATCTTCTTCGTCAACGTGCCGGTCGGCCTCGTCGGCCTGGTGCTGGCGGTCTGGCTGGTTCCGGTGCTGCCGACCCACCGCCACCGCTTCGACATGCTCGGCGTGCTGCTGTCCGGGGCCGGCATGTTCTTGATCGTGTTCGCTCTGCAGGAGGGCCAGTCGCACGACTGGGCGCCCTGGATCTGGGCGATGATCGCCGGCGGCGTGGGCTTGATGGCCGTCTTCGCCTACTGGCAGCTGGTCAACAGGCGCGAGCCGCTGATCCCGCTGGAGATGTTCCGCGACCGCGACTTCAGCCTGTCGAACTTCGGGATCGCGGTGATGGGGTTCGTGGCGGTCGGGATGGTGCTGCCGCTGATGTTCTACCTGCAGGGCATTTGCGGCCTGTCGCCGACCCGGGCGGCGCTGCTGACCGCCCCGATGGCGATCGCGACGGGAATGCTGGCCCCGATGGTCGGCAGAATCGTCGACCGTGCTCACCCGTCGCCGGTGATCGGTTTCGGTTTCGCCGTGCTGTCGATCGCGCTGACCTGGCTGTCGATCGAGATGACGCCGGCCACGCCGATCTGGCGATTGGTCCTGCCGATGGCGGCGATGGGTGTCGGGATGTCGTTCATCTGGGCGCCGTTGGCGGCCACGGCGACCCGCAATCTTCCCGCGCGACTGGCCGGGGCGGCCTCCGGTGTGTACAACGCGATCCGACAGGTCGGCTCGGTGCTCGGCAGCGCCGGCATGGCGGCGTTCATGACGGCCCGGATCAGCGCGGAGCTGCCCCCGAGGCCGGACGGCGCGCCATCGGCGGCGGGCGCGGTGACGCAGTTGCCCCGTTTCCTGCACGAGCCGTTCTCCGCGGCGATGTCGCAGTCGATGCTGCTGCCTGCCTTCGTGGCGCTCTTCGGGGTCGTCGCCGCGGTGTTCCTGGTCGGGGCCCGGTCCCCGGCGCCTGAGCGCAGGACCGCGCCGGCCGCCGGCGACATGACCGCCGACGATCCGGAGCGCACCGACGTGATCCCGGTGATCGACGCCGGCTACGTCCAGCACTTCGAGGACGACGACGACTACTTCGAGTACACGATCCCCCGTCCCGGGCCGGCGCCGGCCGCGCCCGGCGCCGACGAAGGTGACACCGAGCCGATGGCGACCAGAGCCGAGCCGGCCCGCGGCGAGCCGGTGGATCTGTGGCCCAGGGCACCGATGGAAACCTTGCACCGCGACCCGCTGCACAGCTGGCACCGACCTGCCGAACAAATTGGTCTCGCGCACAATGGTTTTCACGTTGAGCACGAGCATCGGTTCCAGGACATCTACGACCGGCTCCGCCGCGAAGGCGACCTGGGTTCGGGCCGTGCCCGGCACCGCCTGGACCCGGATCACCATCGGCCGGACCCCGGCCAAAAGACCCACGGGCGCCACTCGATGCCGACCCGCGATTAGTCGAACATCACCGCCGCGTTCAGGTAGCCGGTCGGGTCGAACGCGGCCTTGACCGCTCGCATTGCCGCGATGTCGGCGGGCTCACGCGACATTCCGATGTAGGCGCGCTTGCGGCTGCCGACGCCGTGTTCGGAGCTGACGTTGCCGCCGAGGCCGGCGATCAGCTCCATCATCGCCGTGTAGAGCGCGCCTTCGCCGTCGGCGTCCAGCGCGCAGCGCAGCACGTTCAGATGCAGGTTTCCTTCACCGACGTGGCCGAACAGCAGCGGGATCGCGTCGGGCGCGTGCTGGGCGATCAGCTTCGCGGACCGGTGGGCGAACTCGTCGACCGCCGCGAGCGGCAGCGACACGTCGAACTTCAGCGGCGGCCCGTAGACACCGAGGATCTCGGTGATCGCCTCCCGCAGCCGCCACAGCCGCTGCTGCGCCGCCGCGTCCACCCCGACCGCCGGTTCGCCGCACAGCTCGACGGTGTCCAACGCGTCGGCGAGCGGTTCGGTGAGGTCGCGATCTCCGGCCAGCTCAACCAGCAGCAGCCACCGGCCCTCGACAGGCGTCGCGACGCCGAGGCGCTCGGCTGTGATCGCAGTGCCGGTCGCGTCGATCATCTCGAGCGCGGCAATGCCGTCGAGGTCGCGGAACGACCGGCCGGCGGCCACCAGCGCGGGCAGCCCGGCGAACCCGCACACCGCGGTGACCCGGTGTGCCGGCGTCGGGTGCAGCCGCAGGTCCAGTTGGGTGATCACCCCGAGCGTTCCCTCGGCGCCGACGAACAGCGACGCCAGGTCGTAGCCGGTGTTGTCGCGGCGCACCCGGCTGTGCCTGCGCACCAGCGACCCGTCCGGCAGCGCGACCTCCAGCCCGAGCACCTGGTCGCCCATGTTGCCGTAGCGCACGGTGCGCAGCCCGCCCGCGTCGGTCGACGCCATCCCGCCCAGCGTGGCCGTCTCGCGGGCCGCCAGGTCGACGCCGAACTCCAGGCCGGCCGCCGCGGCGGCACGCTGAAGCGCGCCCAGCGTCACGCCGGCACCGGCGCCCACTCGTCGCTCGCCGGTGTCGACCTCGCCGATGCCGGTGAGCCGCTCGGTGCACAGCAGCACGTCGTCGTATTCGGGCACCGTGCCCGCGACCAGCGACGTGCGGCCGCCCTGGATCGTCACGTGCGCGCCGGCGTCGCGGCAGGCGGCGAGCACCGCGGCGACCTCTTCGGCCGAGCCGGGCCGCACCAGCGCGGCGGCGCGACCGCGGTAGCGGCCGGTGTGGTCGACGCTGCGTCCGGCGAGGACGTCGGGGTCTGTGACCACATGCCCGCGACCGACGATGCCGCCCAGCCGATCCGCGGTGCTCATCGCGCCGGTGTATCGCACGGCGACAGCGACAGAAAGGCGCCCAGCTCGATCAGTCCGTGCGGGGTCGACGGCAGATACTGCGTCAACGCCGGGGACCGGACGATCACCGCGAGGTAAATCGCCCGGCTGATCGCGACGTTGAGCCGATTGCGGTGCAGCAGAAACGAGATCCCGCGGGGCACGTCGTCGACGGTGGAGGCGGCCATCGACACGAACACGACCGGCGCCTGTCCGCCCTGGATCTTGTCCACGGTCCCCACCTGCACGTCGACGAGACCGGCATCGCGCAGGTGGCGCCGCACCTGCAGCACCTGCGCGTTGTACGCGGCGACGACCAGCACGTCGGCGCCCGCCAACGGCCGCGTGGTGTCGCCGTCCGTCCACGGGGTGCCGATCAATCCGCGGATCTCCTCGGCGATGCGTTGGGCTTCCTCGGCGCTGGCGGTGTCGTTGTCGGTGTGTTCGACGCACAGCGTGCGAAGGCCGGGGGCGTGTCCCTCGAGGCGCCTCGTCGCGGTCACCGGATGCGGTTGCAGCCTGTTGTCGTAGGACAGCGCCGAAACCGCCCGGCACACCGCGGGGTGCATGCGGCGAGTCTGCGCGAGGAAGTAACCGAATTCGTCTGGCAGCACATCGCGTCCGCCGACCAGCCAGCCCAGCGCGGAGGTGTCCACCGGTTCGGGGTGGATGCCGGTGCTGACCTCGGCGAGCTGTTGCGGATCGCCGAGCAGCAGCAGATTACGGGCGGCGCG
>Ga0209040_10000516_pt1 | contig 29707 bp, 21 predicted proteins | sample BogFormECP12_OM3_FD_188240 | JGI IMG/M metagenome (GOLD analysis project Ga0209040, IMG submission 188240) | Bog forest soil microbial communities from Calvert Island, British Columbia, Canada - ECP12_OM3 (SPAdes) (version 2) | ecosystem: Environmental > Aquatic > Freshwater > Wetlands > Bog ... | reverse complement strand
AGAAGTCTACCGCGCGCACGACGAACACCTCGACGGCGATGTAGTAATCAAGATCCTGAGCTTGATGCCTCCTTCAGGCAGGACTCCCGATCCACAGGCACGACATGCATTAGCGCAAGAGGCGCGTGCCCTGTCGCGTCTGAATCACCCCGACATCGCCACGATTTACGACTTCGCCCGCGACGGCGACATCGACTACATTGTCATGGAATACATTCCTGGGGAGTCGCTAGCCACGCGCATTGCTCGTGAGGCGACCCCGCAAGAGCAGTTGCTAAGTATTGCCAGCCAAACGCTGGAAGGTCTCGCAGCCGCGTATTCGCACGGGATCACCACCGCGACCTGAAGCCCGCCAACTTGCAGATCACGCCGGAGGGACGGGTCAAGATCCTCGACTTTGGGCTGGCGCGATTGGTTCGTCAGGATGATGTCGCAGCGTCGACGGCGAGCACCGATGAAAACGTAATGGGGATCACTGGAACGTTGGCATACATGGCTCCGGAGCAACTGCGCGGCGAAAGGGTCGATGCGCGCACCGACCTTATCGCAGGTCGAGAACTCAACCCGCTCCGAGCAAGACAAGGAAGAGATACGCCGCATATTCGAAAAAGGTGGTGAAGCCGGGTACCGGCAATGGGGCTCTGCAGCGCGTTCTGGAGGACCCTCGCCAAAACCAGCGGGCACTTAGCTTGGCGTCAGCGTATGCGTTCGCCGGAAATCGCGACAAGGCTATGCAATATCTAACCCAGGCGTACATCGATCGAGACCCGCGGCTGCAGTTTGTGCGTGCGTTGCCACAATACTGTTTCCTGTGGGGCGAATCCCGAATACAACGCGCTTCTAAAGAAGATTGGATTGCCAACGACTGAGAAGTAGTCACAGCCAACCCTGGCGAACGAAACTTGGACCTCGAAGGGCGCAAGTCCACAAACGGGTTGTGGGATCCAGATCGGTTCTAAACGTGTTGTCCGTCAGGCGCCCGCTATCACGCATTGCTTTCAAGAATTGCCGAATTCTTAAAACGTTTCCAAGCCGATTCTGCGGGAAATCCGGCCGGATTGAGAGCCCTCTGCAGAAGCTCTCAGGCAGGGAGTCAGCTGCGGCTTCAAAACTGTAGTCGTGCCTGAAACGCGATCATGCGGGGGCTACTGTCGCCGCCCAAACCAACTCCGAGCAAGCCGGTGGGTGGAGAGGTGGTGTAGGTCAGCGCGCCGAAGCCAGTTTGTGTGGAAGGCTTTCCTGGAATTCCGGCCAGCACTATGCTCGGCAGGCCGAAGTTCGGATGGTTGAAGACGTTGAAGAATTGAGCATCGAATCGTAGCTTCACCCGCTCGTTCAACGGAAACCATTTCGTGATGTAAAAGTCGCTCCAAAAGAAGTTGGGGCCACGTAAAGCGTTACGGCCGAGATTTCCGAATTGGCAGCTCTGCGCTGACCCGGGGCCGTTGCAAGTTCCCGTAGCCGGGTCAACTGCGGAGACAAACGCATTTGGATTGAGCCACTGGATCGTGCCGGGTTGGGTAACGCCCGGAATGTTGCAGTGGCGGCAGTAGGGATCGACTCCGGGCACAAGGCTCGCAAACTGTGGACCGCTGCCTTGCACGATGCCATCTCCATTCGCTGAGTACGGAGTGCTCAGCACCGAAAACGGTACTCCGCTGTGCCAGAACACGCTACCCGATAGTTGCCACCCATTCAGCACATAGGCAAGCGCATGGTTTGTCACTTTGATCGGAAGCTCGTACACATACTGCCCATTGAGGTTATGACGGATATCGTAGTCGCAGGGTCCGTAGTCACGACGGAGGTCCCCCGGCAGCGGAGAGAGAATGCCACCCGCGGAAAACTGCAGAAACCCGCCGTTCGAGACGGTGTCGAGGCAATGACTCCAGGTGTAATTGACCTGCCCTTGCAGGCCATGGCCCATGCGTTTCATCGCCGTCAGTTGCAGACCGTTATAGTTGCTGTTGGCTCCGGTCGAAAGTTGTGTCACCGCGGCGAATCTTGGGTCGGTCGGCTGCATGTAGGGGAACGGAGTAAAACATCCCGGGCAAACGGTCTGGTATCCATTGACCTGCGTGAGATAGGGCTGATTCACCGCGCGAGTGCCTACATACTGCACCTGAACGCTGCCCGTATCTCCGAATTGATGCTCGACTCCCAGACTCCATTGCATGAAATAAGGTGCGTGAAGCTTGCCATCGGGAACCGCCGTGATTGCGACCGGCGGCAGACAGGTCGCGGCGTTTGCGAGTGCGGAGGCGCAGGAAAGCTGGCCTTGCGCGAAACCTGAACTGAACCGCTCATTCGCAGCAATGGTTGCATCGACCGCACTATTGGGCACTCCGGGCGCAATCGCCGTGCCACCCACGGTCCCAAGCAGACCTCCTTGGAATGTCTTGACATAAGGCGGGTTCACTCCGATCAGGTCGGCGACGCTTCCTGGCAAAATATCGCTGAAAAGGCCGAAGCCGGTCCGCAGAACGGTGTTGGGTTCGAACTGCCAAGCGATGGCGGTCCGGGGCTGAAGAATCGCCAGTGGTGTTGATACGAACAAATTTCCCAGGCCAGTTTGAATCGCGTCACTCAGCGGCTGATTAACATCATGCGGGATGGAATAGAACGAGCCTTTCAGACGCGCAACCTGGTCATGTGGGTTCACTGGGTTGGAGTTGTACGTATCGCGCAGGCCAAACGTCCAGGTCACCGTGGGTGTGACTCTCCACGTGTCCTGGACATAGAAATCCAGGTTCAGGAAATTGAAGGGCTCGTTCGGCGATGTGGGGAATGTCTTGGTCGCTGTGGATGCCACGCCGTAGATGAATTGCGGCAGTGTCGTGTAGGTGACCGTTGGGACCGTACCCTGCCCGAAATCGTAATCATTCAGGCGAAAGATCCGGATGTTCGTGCCAAACCTCAGTTCATGGGCGCCGTGGCTCCAGGCGAGATTGTCATTGATAAAAACCCGCGTTGCCCGCCTGCCTTGGACCCAGGTGTTATCAAGACCTCCGATTGTAGTGAACGGGGCGTTCCCGCCGCTGCCCTGGAACACGATCGGGAAAGCGGAAAGCGTCTTCTGAAAGTCGCTTGGCCCGAAAAGGCTTTCATACCACGAGAACGCCGGATTGAAGTAGTTCACCAGGTTCTGCGAGAACACGTGGGTGTATCCGGCTGCAAGAGAATAAAGGGGCTGCGACGAAATCGCATTGAATAGGGGATTGATTGGGTCGGTGTAGGCAGCTTGCAGCCCGGTGTCCGCCTGAAAACGAAACCACGCGCTGTCATTAACGCCGATGTTGTAGTCGATGCGGGCCGTCTGTACCTGCTCGTGATCGTCGCTGGAGTGCGAAACGCCTCTCCGATTCGCGCAACCGTTCCCGTTGGGAGGACTTCCTGAAGCTGGAGCGCCGTCCAAATTGAAAGGACACCCAAGCACGGCGAGCGGCGTTCCGCCGGTGTTCCCGTACAGTGAAAACATTTTTTGATAGAAGGGGACGAGTTGCGGAGCAGGCGCATAGTGCGATCCGGTTACCGAGTCGGTTCCACCGAGAGGAAGTTGCTGCAAAACATACTGCTGGAGCGCGCCGCTGGGAACGGTTACGGTCGTGAAGATAGGCAGCGCGATCCGTACCCACTCGCTGTCAAAGAAAAAGAACAACTTGTCGTGAATGATCGGCCCGCCCAGACTACCGCCGAAATGGTTTACCGTCGAACCCGGTTTGTGATTCCCGGGCGTGGCGTTGGTGAAGTAATCGGCTGCGTTCAGGATTCCGCCGTTCCATAGCTCGTACAGATTGCCGTGGAACTGGTTGGTGCCGGATTTGGTAATGTAATTGACCTGCGACGCTCCATACCTGCCCTGGTCCACGGAGTACGAAAGCGTATTAACGGTCACCTCCGAGATCGAATTCAGGCCGAGCACAAGATTGGTCGACAGGCCGCTATTGAGGTTCGTAAGCGGATCATTCGTCTCCAGGCCGTCAACGATGTATCCGTTGGAGAGGGCGGGCAGCCCATTGAATTCGACGTTGCCGTAACCATTCGTTCCGCCGACGAAATCGTTGCCACTGCCCGCCGTATTGATCAGAGCGCCCGGCGCGAACTGAATGGGATACGTCATATCTCCGCCTGGGTTCGGCAGGTTCTCCAACGCTGGCGCACTCAAAGTCGTGGATGTGTTTGCGTTGCTCGTGTTGATGATCGCCGCTTCCGAGGTGACCTCCACTGTTTGCTTTGCTTGCGCCACTCTGAGGGTGATATTAACGGTCTGTTTCTGGCCCAGGCCGGAGACGACATTGTCCGCCTGTTGGGGCTCGAATCCCTGCGCTTCGACTCTCACCGTATAACTGCCCGGCTTGAGCTGCGGGAAATTGAAACGGCCTGCGTCGTCAGTCCGAGCACTGCGCTTCAGCCCTGTCTCGCGGTTGATGACGGTCACTGTGGCGGCGGGGACTACTGCGTTGCTTGAGTCCGTGACCTGCCCGAGAATGGCGCTGGTCGTTTCTCCCTGCGCCCACAAGTCTGCCGGCACAAGCAAAACGGAAGTTATGGCCAACAGAGTGAGATGGAGCGCGAGGCGCAGACGGCGCTTCAAACTTGAGCTCATGGCACATTCCTTCGGGATTTCAGGACTGGCGAAAGACCGGCTCGTCTCTCATCCAGAAATCATGATACACCATGAGGAGTTAACTATGGTAAACAGCTACGTGAATATTATGCTTTACGAACCCAGACCCTTTCGGCGGCGGATGTGCCGAGACGAATCTGGTGCTTTCCGATCGACAGCGACACCGTGCCGTCGTAGTTTCGGGCTTCTACTGCAATGCGAACTCCCGGGCGGATTCCCTCCATCTCGAAGAACTCCAGGAGATGGCGGTCACGCTCGTAAACACTGGCAACCACATATCTTGAGCGCGGTTCTGACTCGCTGAGCAGACGCAATCCTCGCTTGCGGCGTTCCGCAGGGCTGCGGAGAACCAATTCGTTTCCGTGAGGGCAAGTGTCCTTGTGCCCGAGTTTTTCAACCAGCTTCTTCTCAAACGCGGGAGAGACTGCGTGTTCCAGCCGTTCTGCCTCGTCGTGGATCTCATACCATGGCATTCCAAAAATCTCGGACAACATTCGTTCGATCAGGTGATGACGAACGATCGTGCGTTCGGCGATTTCCCGCCCTTGCGAGGTGAGCCGAATATGCCCGTCGTTCTTGACGGACACAAGTCCATCCTTGGTCAAGCGCTTCAGAGCGAACGTTACGGCAGGTCTGGTTACGGACAGCCAATGTGCCAGGGTGGCAGGTATCACAGTTTGGCCTTCCGCTTCCGCTTCCGCGATGGCCTTCAGATAGTCCTCTTTGGAAATCGTAATCATCGTTGCCACTCGGTAACTTCAATAAGTGCGTGCAGTCTAACACCTGTGCTGTTCCATATCAGAGCGTCAACTGGGCGAGTCGTGGGCTATACGGACCTAATTCAATCGCTATGCGGAGCCCTCCTGACGTCGGCTCATCCGTCACTCTTGCTCGCAGAAAATCGCGAATCAGGATGAAGAGACACGTCAGAAAGTTGTCTTCCTCGGGAGATCTCTCCAGCGATCCGTGCAGATGATCGCTACGACGCTTTGTCCTGAACGCGTCGGACGGGAAGGAGAACCGTGAACTGCGTGCCTTGGCCGAGGGTGCTGTCAGCGCTGATGGTTCCGCCGTGCGATTCCACCATACGGCGAGCCAACGACAATCCAAGACCTGTGCCGTAGCCTTTGGTGGTGAAGAATGGGCGAAAGATGTTCGGCAGGTGTTCGGCAGAGATGCCCTTGCCTTCGTCGGAGACGACGATTGCCACCGCGTCCTCCTCCTGCCGCAATGACACGCGAATGATTCCGGGCTTATCCATGGACTGAATGGCATTAAGCAGGAGATTAAGTAGCACCTGATTGATCTGGTTGGGATCGTGCTCCACCTGGGGCAGATCGTCGGTCACTTCAAACTCGATGTTAATGCGCTTAGTCACCGCTTGCTGCCGGGCAAATAGAACCGCGTGTTCCGCTGTACCGACGATATCGGCTACTCGAAACTGCGGCGGCTTGGGACGGGCCGTATCGAGCAGTTCGGTGAGAATCCGGTTGATCTGGATCGCTTCCTGCTTGGCGTCATGTATGACTTCGCGAGCGACGCTGGTCTCCGGCAAGTCCCGACTCACGATGTCGAGCACGCCGGCGATGCCCGCCAATGGGTTGCGGATCTCGTGTGCCAGTCCGGTCGCAAGTTCTCCCAAGGTGGCAAAATGTTCGGCGCGCGACATCTGCGTCTGGTGCAGCCGTTGAATCTCTTCACGGCTGGTTTTTAATTGCGAGACCATATCGTTGAAGTCGCGGCCCAGATCGCCAATCTCGTCATTCCGGTCGGCAAAGCTGACCGCCACGTCCATGTCGCCCAACTGAACACGCGCGATCTTCCCCTGCAGTTCCATCATGGGGCGGCGAACCTGCACGGCCAACACCATGATCACCGCAACGCAGATCACGAATGCGCCACCGGCCGCGACCGCGATCACGTTATTGCGCGGTCCGGGATCGAGTGACGACGAGACCAGCAGGAACAGCAGCAAGCCGTTGAGCAGCACGGCTGCAATGGGCAGCACAGCTTTCAGGGCCCAGTTGATGTGCCGCTTGCGTGTGACAGCGGGCGATGCCGCCGTTGCACTGCCGACTGTAGCTTGGGTGGTCCGAATTGGGGTTGTAGCGCTCACTCAGTCACCAGCCGTTTCATGTCGCATTCTGATTTCGTATCACCTAACGTCAAAGCTGAAGAAGCACGGAGCCGGTTCGTGGGGCCAACCGCTTACCCAGATCCGCGCCCTTCAGCCTTGGTGGTCCTCATGCGTATGCGTGTAAGCCGGGAAGCAGATACGTTACGCCGAGGAAAGTGAAGATCACTACGCCAAATCCGAGGATCGCAAAATAGGCTGCCCGGCGCCCGCGCCATCCCCGCGTGACGCGCATGTGCAGGTAGCCGGCGTATACCAGCCACGTGATGGCGGCCCAGGTTTCCTTCGGATCCCAGCTCCAGTAGGATCCCCACGTCCGGTTCGCCCAGTACGCCCCAGCGGCAATCATGCCAGTCAGCAGCGGGAAGGCCACGCAGATGGTCTTATACGTCACCCGATCCAAAGTGTCGGCGCTGGGCAGCAGTCCTTCCAGATCGGTCCGCCTCCAGAGCAGCATCAGGTAGAGCAGGGAAGCGAACACGCCGGTGATGAGTCCGCCGAGAACAAACGGCGATGCAGCTAGCGAGGTCGGATAGAGCCCTTCCTGGAACGGCGAGGGATAGCTGGCATCGCGCACTCTTAGCACGAATGCCGCCAGCACGATCACCTGCAGCAGAACGCCAATGAAAATCGCCTTGTTTGCGATACCGATATACGAATGGTTCTTTTGCACCCGGGCGAGGACGTAGAACGCCAGCGGGACAAATGCCGCCAGCCCCGCCATCACAAAGAGCCAGCCGAAATCCGGCACAGTTACAAACAGCCGCACGCCACGTCCGAGGAACATGTCACTCTTGTCTTTGGCGTCCCACGCTGTCACCGAGAGGCCTCCCCACTTTTCGAAACGGGTGGCAATAATGGCAATGTAAATTGCGCTGACCATTCCGCTGGTCAGGGCCAGGAAGGTTTCTGTGGGGAAGTGGTCCTTAATGAGGAACATCAGGGCCAACGCAAAACTTACGGCGCATGCGGCGTAGCTCAGCATTGCCAGCGTGACGTGAACGTGCAGCCAGGTGGATTGCAGCGCCGGCACCAGTGGCCGTACTTCCGACGGAAGGAGCTGCATCAGGATGACGCAAACCACGGCCAGCGGCATGGTGATGCTGCCGATGATCTTTACCCCGAGCTTCTTCTCGGTGACCAGGGTGAGCGCTGCAACCGTCCAAACGAAGCTCAACAACATTTCATAGATGCTGGCGAAGGGTGGCCGTCCTGCTTGATACCAACGATGCGCGACAGCCAATGTATTGGCGGTGAAGCCGATCGCCGTGGCGACCGAAGCCACCTTCACGTATTTGGTCACGCCGGTCACGCCGAATCCCATGTACAGCGCGCCCGCCCCTGCGTAGAAAATGAGGGCGACATATAAAAGATTGCTTTCGTTGAACAGGGGGCCGCCGGTCTTCGCTGCTCCCAATAGCGCTGTGATCAAAAGAAAGGCCACGCCGAGTCCAACCAGGATCAACAGCGCATTGCCGCCGGTCGCGGCGGGTGGTTCCATCTGTACTACGCGTGCACGCGTTGACATCATCGTTCTCCTAAGTCTTGCTCCTCGCGATTGCTTACTTGGCCGCTACCAGCGTCAACTCGGGTTCATCTTTGTGCGCAGAGCGAGGTGTTGTTGACGCACGGTCCAATTCGGTTCGGATACCCTCAACCACGTCAATGAACTTCTGTTCGAAGCGGTCCTTATTCTTGTTCGCCTGCCCGCCGATCCAAAGAACCAGCTTGCCCTTGGCATCAGGAATGGCGACGACCCACAGCCGCATATGCACCATGTAAAAGGCGACAAAGAGTCCGAAGCCCATCAGGATGCAGCCAGCCCACACCAACCACTGTCCTGGTTCGCGCGACACTTCCAGTCCCGTGAAATAGCCCAGCTGCATACCGCGGAACTGGAACGTGTAATTGGAAGTCTGGCCTTGCGAGGTTTCGTTGTAAGCCGGGAAGATCCATTGCACGGCTTGTTCCCCAGTTGCCTTGTTCTTGATCTGCAGGCGAAACGCCGGATTCACTGGGTCGTCGGAACGCTTAAAAACTTGATTGTCGCGAATAAAGAAGTCAGGAATAAATTCTGCCAGAGTGACGGAAGCGTTGGGATCCAGATCGAGAGACTCATTCATCTGCAGAATGACCTCTCTCCCGGCACCACCTTCAGGTGTGGCAACCAGTTTCAACCCGTCGAGTTTGCCGGTCGAGCCATAGCTGGCTTGGTAGAAGCGCAATCCGCGATACACCAGAGGATCGTTGACCACGATCTCCTTGGTTTTAACTTCCTTGCCGCCCTCAACCACGGCCAGTTTGGACCACCACTTCTTCGGCGATCCGTCAGCATAGTTCTCTTGTCCCGCGCTGTAGCACTTCACGCCGAACAGAAGCGTCTTCTTAGCGCCGGTACGCGTCTCAATGACGTTGCCAGTTTGTCCCTTCTGTAACATCAAATATCCGCTGTAGCCAAAGATCCCGTCGATGATTCCGCCAAGAAAGATCAGCAAGAGGCTGGCGTGGATTAAATAGACGGCCATCACCGAAAACCGGTGACGCTCGGAGTAAAGAGAGACCTCGTTGCCATCGGCAATCCGCTCCACCGGCCAACTGAGCTTTTTCATTGCGCGTTCAGCCGCATTGAGTCCATCGTGCGCATTCCGAACCGGCAACTCGACCTTCACCGGGTTTGCCGTTCGGAAATGAGAATCCGTCTTGCGGTAAGGGCGAGCGTAGAATCGCCATGCATTGGGGAACCGGTCGATCGAGACGAGTACGATGCTCAAGCTCAGCAGCGTCAACAGCGTCAGGAACCACCAGGAGTGGAAGACGTCTGTCAGCGCCAGGCGGTCAAGCAATCGAAGCGTTCTAGGCGAGTATGCCGCGGTAAGTTGATCGGCTTCAGTTACGGGGCGTTGCAGGATAATCGTGCCCAGTGCGGCAGCGATGCCAACCAGGATTAGCAGTACGATTCCGGTGCGCAGATTAGCAAGTGTCTTGTAGAGACGTTTTGATATCGATGGTAGGTCGAAGGCCATAGGCGTTCCTTCCCGTGCGATAGAGCTAATCGCACGTGAGTCGCCAAATTCCAGGTCGGCTGTAAGTTATTGCCGCGTTTGAGAGTTTGAGCTTGCCGAGTGATCGGCGACCGCTCGCGGACTGAGGCATATCACCCAAGCGAGTGATTAAACGGCGCAGAATGAAGGCATCGGACGCCCTCAGATCTGGGCAATCGGAGACGGGTTCTGCAGCCGAGGTCTGCTCAGTCGCTATCGCACGGATGGGTTAGTGCTCTGCAACCGCTATCCGCAGTCAGCGAAACTAGCTCACAACCCGCAACCAACTCAGTTTCAAAGATATGCAACCCGATAACTAAGCATTATGGGCCGTAGCGATGGCTTTAAAATGCCATATTGCGAAACCTCTCCTCTCTAAGAGTGCGTGATTTCACCGGGAAGTGGGGCGGAAAACCCATCATGACATCTGCTATGCGCTCTCGGATGAGGTCGACGACCTGACGTGGCTGAATTGTAAGTTACTTATATTCAATATTATACTGACATATCAACAAATTTGGGGCGGGTTGCCTGCTTACGGCAACCATCGTGCACGTACGGTGAGGTACGGGCGGGAGGCAGCGGTGAGAGCTCTGCGGTCAATCTTGGTGCTGAGCCTCGTTCTGGGAGCGAGGATGCTCCCAGCAGCCGTGCATCCAGTGCCGCTGGAGAAGAACACCGACTCAGCCAAATGCATCGAGTGTCACGAGGACAAAGCAAAGGGAAAGGACGTCCACTCGGCGATCGCAACCGGATGCACAAGTTGTCATGAGATCCGGGTCAACAAAGACGTTACCCGCGTAAAACTGATCACCACGACTCCGCAAGCCCTCTGTATTACCTGCCACGCCAATATGGATGCCGCCAGTCTTCACGGGACGGTCCATCCCCCGGCGGTTCGCGATTGTGTGAAGTGCCATGACCCGCATCAGTCTGACAACAAGTATCAGTTGCTGAAGCCGACTTCGGGCGACAAGGCGCAGAACCTCTGTCTCACCTGCCACACCCAGGGACTCAACGTTCCCGAGAAGGGCAGCCGGCACCCGGCGTTGGATATGGGTTGCGAAACCTGCCACGTCACCCACAAGGTTGGCGAAAAGGGTAAACAGGAGTTCGACTATCACCTGACCAAGTCGAGCCCAGCCCTATGTCTCGACTGTCACGATGCGACGTCCGCGGACTTGATCAAGGCGCACCAGGGGCAGCCGTTCGCTACGGCGAATTGCGTGCAGTGCCACAACCCGCACCAGTCAGCCCAACCGAAGTTGATGCAGACCTACACGCATCCACCCTTTGCGGGTGGACAGTGCGACACCTGCCACGCCGCACCGAAGGACGGTAAGGTCGTTCTGACGCAGGCTGATGCCAAAGCCATATGCGTCACTTGCCACAGTGAGCAGGCGGAAAAAATCGAAAAAGCCAAGGTGCAACATCCCGGGGCGCAAGGCGATTGCACCACTTGCCACAATCCGCACGCCGGGAAGACTCCTGGATTCATCCAACCCGATCCCGTTAACGCCTGCCTGACCTGCCACGCCGACCTGGCCGAGTTGCAGCAGAAGTCGGTTCATCACCAGCCGGCGTTTGCGCAGGGATGCGCAACCTGTCACCAGCCCCACGGCGGCGACAGTCCCAAGTTGCTCCGGGCGCAAGGCAGCGCGCTCTGTCTGGAGTGCCATGGTCCCGACTCGAAGCCACAGAAGCTGGAAGCTGAAAATGTGCTGACTATCTTCAATGGGCAGGTTAAACTGCCTCAAGATTATTACAAGAAGAACCGCGTCGTGATCATTCCGGTGAAGTACGGAGTGGGGCATCCCGTGATGGGTCACCCGGTTCAAGACGTCATGGACCCCAGCGACGCCACCAAGGTGAAGACTCAGATCAATTGCATGACATGCCATCAGCCACACGCTTCTGCGCAGCCGGGGCTGCTGGTGAATGACCAGGTCAACAACATGGCCTTCTGCGATACGTGCCATAAAAACCGGCTGGCGATGAGCAAGTAGAAATTAGATGGAGAGATTAGCGATGTTCGCGTTTCGCTCAAATTCGGTTCGAGGTGGCAAGGCCCTGGCAGCGCTGGTTCTTCTGCTGGCCCTGGTTTCTCCCGCGGTGCTTTTCGCCGGGAAGAAGAAAGCTGCGCCACAAGCCGCGAAGCCGGCGGAATCGCCGAAGCCACAGATTGACGTCACGAAGCTGGTATGGCCGGGACCTCCGAATATCGGGCGCGTTCGCTACATGTCTTACTTCGCCGGGGAAAAACTGGACTACACCCCAGCCGACCAACAGCCGAAGCAGAAGTCAACCTGGATGGACCGCCTGGCGGGAGTGCAGCAGACACCAAACGGCAGGTTGAAAGCGCTGCCTTTTCAGTTGCTTGCACCGTACGGCATGGCGACCGGACCCACCGGCGATCTCTATGTAGCCGACCAGAAGGTGGGCGCAACCTTTATTTTCAACACCGAGACCAAGGATGCGAGCCTCATCCGCAACGGCTTCGAAGCCACGTTTGGCTTGCCTAACGCGGTAGCCATCGACGATGACGGCCGTCTCTTCATCACCGATGGCAAGCTGCACCGCGTGCTGATCCTCAATAAGAAGCACGAGGTGGTGGATCAGATTAAGGAAGGGCTGCTCGATCCAGTTGGAATCGCGATTGACAGCGAAAACCGCCTACTGTATGTAGTCGACACCCAGCAGGACCAGGTGGTGGTATTCGACGCCGACAGCTTGAAGCCGTTGCGGCGCATCGGCACCGGTGGCAAGAAGCATGAGCTGACAACGCCAGGCGATTTCGCCGCTCCCCAGGGCATCGCGCTGGACAGCGACAACAACGTCTACGTCACCGACACGCTGAATAACCGGGTCGAGATTTTCGACGCCGAGGGTAAGTTCATCAGCCAGTTCGGGCGGCACTGTGACGGCTACGGATGTTTTGCGAGGCCGAAAGGAATCGCCGTCGATAGCGACGGGCACATCTGGGTGGCCGATCCCATGCTCGACATGCTGCAGATCTTTGACCGCGACGGCCAATTGTTGGCCTTCATCGGCGGGCATGGCGAGCGGCTGGGACAGTTTTCGTCCCTCGTCGGCGTAGCTATAGACCGCAAGACCAACCGCGTTTTCACCTCCGAGCAATATCCGGGGCGGGTGCAGATGTTCCGCTACATCACCGATGCGGAAGCGGAGCAACTGAAGAAGGAAAAGGAAATGCAGCGGACGGGCAATAGCGCCGCCAAAGATTCGTCACCGTTACCGCAGACAGCTGCAGCTCAGACGCAGAAGCCTGAGGTAAAGCAATGACCAGGTTTTGGCCGTCCCCGGGGATGGCCAAGCCGGAGAGCGCAAAACACCGCGACTCTCCGGGCAGTACCTAGTGGTATCCCTTAATTGATTACTGGTTCTAGAGAAACAGGAGGCCTTAGGGCTATGAAGAAACTAACGTTAGTTCTGTTGGCTGTCGCAGTCGTATTCACCATGTCCGCGCTGGCCCAAATACAAGCCCCAACATCTGACGTGTTGGGCGCTCACCTCAACTACGGTCGCGGCTGCGCCGCCTGTCACGCTCCCCATAGCGGCGCGCGTGGCAACGGCATCGCGACCACAGACACCGCCAGCGGCAATATCGCGCTGTGGGGTCAGGACGTTGCTCCTTTGTTCGGCCAGACACTGATCACCGGCCAGAGCGAGCACGGAAGCTACACTGAAGTTCTGCCTTCGACCTGGGACAACACCCGCCCGGATACGTCGAACCTGTTGACCTGCCTGAGCTGCCACGATGGTAACTATGCCACGGGCGCGATGATGAAAAACACGGTGTATGAGACAGTACCCAGCACCTATAAAAGCAACAACATTCCCACCCTGCTCGGCAGAGATGGGAACAGTCCCAACGGCGATTACCTCAACGATCACCCGGTGGGCCTCAACGCCATCGTAGGTTGCGGTGGAGCTTACAACTGGGATTGCACAATCGCAGCCAACGGTGCCATCGTTCCCGGCCCGAATATGCTGCAGTTCAAGGCCAACTACGGTCTCTTCGTGAGCACCTTCCCGTACAGCAATCAGCCCACGGTTATGTGCACCTCGTGCCACAACCAGCACCTGATGAACGTAGTGAAGGTGACCGCATCGAACTCCGGCCAGACTCCGGGCAACTACGCCACGATGTTCTTCATTCGTGCGCCGTACAACCCGAACAGCGGAACGGCTGGTTCGAACCAGACGGCCCAGTTCTGCCGGTCTTGCCATGGTGGCGAAGCCAACGAAATGAATGGCGGAGGCACCATTACAACCGTGTTCTAACCTGATTACTTTTGCTGGGGAGGGATCCACCCTCTCCCCAGTTCTTGACAAGTTTGTAAAAGAAGGAACGATACGATGAAGTACCAGCTTCCCATCTGCGCAGTGCTTCTGCTCTCCCTGTCCGCCGCAAACGCCCAGGTCGCCTCGCACGCCCCTACGGCGGTTGCCAAGCCGGTTTCCGCCACGTCGGCTCCCCGAGTTTCCGGAAAACCGGTCGCCCGCGTGAATGGTGTGGTTCTGACCGACCGCGACCTGTTGCAGGAAGAGTACGCCATCTTCCCGTACGCCAAGCAGCACAACGGCAACATCCCTGCCGAAATGGCGCCCGGCATCCGCAACGGCGCACTACAGATGATCATTTTTGAGGAGCTGGTCTATCAGGATGCGCAGAAACGAAAAATATCGGTACCGCCGGCGCAGCTCAGCAAGGCCGAGGCGGAGTTCCGCAAGCAGTTCGACAGCCCCAGCCAGTACCGGCAGTACGTACAGCAGGAGTACCAGGGGAACGAGCAGCTCCTGCGCGAGAAAATCAAGCGCTCGCTGTTGATTGAACAACTCCTGAACGCCGAAGTGGACAGCAAGTCCAAGATCAGCTTGGTCGAAGTGAAGGCCTACTACGACAAGAATCCGCAGCGCTTCGAATATCCCGAGTCGTTCGCCATCCAGACCATTTCCGTCATCCCGCCGGAGAAAGCAACGCCCGCGCAGTTGAAAGACGCTCGCAAGCGCGCCGACGAAGCCTACAAGCAAGCCAAGACCACCAAGACTGCGGAAGAGTTCGGTCTGCTGGCGGAGAAGATCTCCGAAGACGACTACCGCGTAATGATGGGCGACCACAAGTGGGTAAAACGCGAAAATATGCCGCCGGGGATGTTGCAGCCCGCCTTGAAAATGCAGGCCGGGCAGATGAGCGACCTGATCCAGGTGGGGCAGAATTACGTGATCTTCCGCATGAACCGGCACATCCCGGCGGGCAAAGTGAAGTTCGAGGACGTGAAGGTCCAATTGCAGAAGCAGTTGGAGAAGGACAAGACCAACCAGGTGCGGGCCGAGCTGGACAAGAAACTGCGCCAGAACGCCAAGGTAGAAACGCTGTAGATCTGGCCTTGAAGGTTGGTGTGATGTGTTGACTGGAATTCGCAAAGCGTGGGTTAGTTTAGCCGGACTCCTTATGCTGGCAACCCCGCTGGCGGGACAGATCACCATCGGCAATGACCTGGCCATGAGGCTCAATGGCACCATCTCGGCTGGGTACAATGGCACTTACGGCAGCGATATCGAGTCGAGCCATGGCCTGGGGTTCGGGGGGACCGCGGCAGTCTCGGGATACTACTACAACCCCAACTTCCTTTCCTTTAACGTCAATCCTTATTACAACCAGTCGCGCAGTAACTCAACCTTCGGATCGGTGACGGACGCCAGTGGCGTAACCCTATCGACGGCCATTTTCAGCGGCAGTCACTTTCCCGGCTCGGTGAGCTATACCACCGGATTTAACAGTACCGGCAACTATGGCGTGCCGGGCATTGCAGGACTCAACACCAATTCCAACGATCAGAGCTTCGCGGTTGGGTGGAGCGCCCTTTTTCCCGGACTTCCCACGCTGAATGTTGGCTATCAGCAGGGTAGCGAGAATTATTCTATCTACGGCAGCAACCAGTCAGGAAATTCCCACTTCCGTTCGTTCAACCTCAGTTCGACCTATACAATCGCCGGGTTCAGTTTGGGGGCGGGCTTCTCGGACGGAACCTCGCACGCGCTGATCCCGGGAGTCCTTGTGGACGGCCAGGAGACGACGTCCAATTCGGACAACACTAGCTTCAACTTCGCCGCCGGACACAGTCTTCCATGGCATGGCAGCTTTTCCACCTCGTTTAACCGGACAGATCTTAATTCGGACTACCTCGGATACAGTTTCAATGGTTCCATCGACCGGGTATCAGCCAGTGCTGGCGTACACCCAACGCAGAAGCTGAGCTTTTCCCTGAGCGCTGACTACACCGACAATCTGAGCGGCTCGCTCTACCAGGCCATCTTTCCGACATCGGCGGGCCAGGCCAGTCAGGGTCAAGGCGTTACGGCCTCGGGCGCCCAACCGAATGCGCAAGCTGGCGGCACAGGCAATTCGGGATCGGCCAGCGCCCTGCAGGATACGGAACTGAATGTTTCCTCCCACGCCTGGAATGTCCTGCTGAACGGCACCTACGCTTTCGCTCCGACTCTCCAGGCGACTGGAGAGGTGGAGCGCAGGATGCAGAGTTACGGCGGAGTGAGCTATGGTGACACGCTCTACGGAGGGGGCCTTTCCTACACGCGCCAGGTGCTGGGCGGCTACATGGGCGCTGGCCTGAATGTGTTTGACAGCGTGATCGATGGCCAAAACTCGAACTCGCTGGGATTCAACGCCAACCTGAATTACAACCGCCGGATTGGCGCCTGGCAGGTGGGTGGCTATTTCAACTATGCGCAAAACGTGCAGACGATACTGGTGACCTACAACAGCTCCTTTTACAACTTCTCCGGCAGCGTAGCCCGGCGTATTGGATTTCTGTACTGGAGCGCCAACGCCGGTGGAGGCAGAAGCGGGATTTCGTCGGCGCCGGGGTCGGACAGCAGCAGCGAAAACTTTAGTACCAGCCTGGGGACGAACCGAATCACCGCAAGCGGCACGTACAGCAAGTCGAACGGCAACGCATTGGCCGGCGGCAGCGGCTTGATTCCTACGCCGCTTCCGCCAATCATTCCTCCCAATTTGCTGGTCTTCTATGGAGGCCGGAGCTACTCGCTTGCGCTGTCGGGTTCGCCGGTGCGCCACATGTCGGCATCGCTCAGCTATGTGAATGCAAGAAGCAACACCACCAACCAGGGGATAAACTCCTGGAACAGCTTGCGGGAAGAGAACGCATTCCTTACCTACCAGTTCCGGCAGATCGGCCTTCAGGGTGGATATACCAAATTTAATCAAGGTTTCAGCGCTTCAGGTCAGCCGCCGGCTTCCGTCTCGTCATTTTTTATTGGTATCTATCGATGGTTCAATTTTTTCTAACGAGAGCGGGCGGCACGGATTTGAAGCTGGCGAAATACGTTATCCTGGGGCTGCTGCTGGTGGCGCAGCCTGGCTGGGCGGCCAGCAAAGAGAAAGCCAAGCCAACTCAGATCCAGGTTCCAGAATTGCTGCTGGAAGGCGGCCGCAAGCTCAGCTTCGAGCGCAGTTTCAGCACCGATCGTGACGTCAAGTCCAAGAAGGGGTTCTTCACCAAAGTCTTCGACTTCGTCGTCGGCGCGCCTGATCTGCACTTCCTGGTGCGTCCCTACAGCGTGGTGACGGACTCGCGCGGGCGGATCATCGTGACTGATCCCGGAGCGCAGGGCGTCCATATCTTCGACTTTGCCCAGCAGAAATACAAGTTCATCGAGCGCAATGACAAGCGCAAGGACGCGATGCTGGCGCCGCAGTGCGTTGCTGTGGACGACAAGGACAATATCTACGTCACTGATTCTGAATCGGGGAAGATCTTCGTTTTTAATTCCGACGGCAAGTATCAGCATGCGCTGGGGAGCTTGAAGGGCGGCGAAGGATATTTCAAGCGGCCGACCGGAATCGCGGTGGATTCCGTCGAACAGCGGATTTACGTGACTGACACGCTGCGCAACAAGATATTCGTCCTCGACATGAATGGTAGCGTGATGAAGACCATCGGGCAGAATGGCGAGAAAGAGGGAGAGTTTAACTTCCCGACCGAGCTCCGGCTGGATGGGCAGAGCCTGATGGTCGTCGATGCCATGAATTTCCGGGTACAGTCGATCGACCGCTCGGGACAGTTCCAGTTCGCCATCGGCAATGTTGGTGATGTTCATGGCACGATGTCCCGGCCGAAGGGAATTGGCATCGACTCCGAGGGACACGTCTACGTGGTCGACGCCAACCAGGATATTGTCCAGGTGTTCAACCGCGAAGGGCAGTTGCTGTACTACTTCGGACGGATGGGAACGGGATTCGGCGACTTCCAGCTCCCCACGGGTCTGTTCATCGACCACAAGGATCGCGTTTTCGTGGTGGATTCCTACAACCACCGCGTGCAGGTGTTTCAGTACTACGGTCTGAAGCCGGCCAAAGGAGGAGCGCAGTGAAGCTCACGGTCCTCCTGGTGGGCATCGTCGTTCTAGCGCTGGCGGGGATGGCGCCGGCGCAGATTACGGGCGACGTCATCGGCATGCATGATCTGACCCCGGGCAGCATCTCGCCGATTCAGGGATCGCGGCCCGGTTCATGCACGTACTGTCATGTTCCGCACTCAGGCAATGGGGACATGGCTCCCCTGTGGAACCAGAAGCTATCGACAGCCACCTATGGTCCCTACACCAGCACGACCTACGTGCAGAAGAATAACGTACAGATGCCGCTTGGTAGCGACAGTGGACTCTGCCTGAGCTGCCACGATGGCACTGTCGCGGTGGCGGATACGGTGCTCTTCGGTCAGATGCCCACCAAGGGAAGCTGGATCGTGGGAGACCAGTTCGGTACGCATCTCCAGAGTTCGCATCCCTTCAGCCTGGTCAAGCCGTTGCAGGACAACATTGACCTGGTCGCGAGCCTGGCCTCGACCGGCCACACCGACGATAAGACCGGTGCGGTACAGCTCATCATGGGCAACGTCGAGTGCACGTCGTGCCACAATCCGCATGTGCAGGCCATTGACAAGATTTCCATGAACTTCCTGGTGCGGGACAGTTCAAATGGACAGCTGTGCCTGGCCTGTCACGATCCGACGCGCACCAGCGTTGGCGGCAACAACCAGGTGAATCCCCTGGCGGGATGGGCCATTGGCGCCCATGCGATCGCGACCAACAAGGTCGCGGCCTCGGTCAAGCTCGGAAACTATGGGACCGTCGGCGGAAACGCTTGCACCTCGTGTCATCAGTCGCACAACGCGCAAGGGCCGGTCCGATTGCTGCGTGGGACGAATGAGCAGGACTGCATCTCCTGTCACGCGGGCGGATCGAATGTCTCTCCGGCGGCGCCGGATGTTTTCTCAGAGTTCAAGAAGATCGGGCATCCGTTCCCGAACGGTACCAACGTGCACGATGCGGCTGAGAATCCCGAGCTGAACAACAATCGCCACGCAACCTGCGCGGATTGCCACAACTCGCATGGCTCGCAGCAAGTGACTTCGTTTAGCGTCGCGCCCCTTCTCCGGATCTCGCAGACTGGCGTGGTAGGCATTAAGAGCGATGGTGTGACGGCGGTCAATCCAGCGATAAACCAGTACGAGAACTGTCTGCGTTGTCACGGCTACAGCGCGGGGAAAGCCGTCAATCTACTGTACGGTTACCTGCCGGCCAGAGCGGCTGCCGACCCGCTCAACGTGATTCCGCAGATGAATTCAAGCGCGAAGTCGAGTCATCCGGTGATGCACACCCGCAGCAGTGGATTTCCGCAACCCAGCTTGCTACCAACCATGCTGGACTTCAGTGGCGGGACGACCAATGGTCGACCCATGGGAGCCCAGATTTTCTGCACTGATTGCCATAACAGTGACGACAATCGAGAATTCGGACGCAACGGTCCGAACGGTCCGCATGGGTCGAAGTGGTGGCACATCTTGGAGCGGGATTACGAATCCAGTCAGGCACCCGCAGGGCCGGGTACGACGATCACTATCAATCTGAATCCGCAGCCCGATCTCAGCGTGAACGGGCCGTACGGCCTCTGCGCGAAATGTCATAACCTGAACACGGTGATGCAGAGCCAGTCATGGTCAGCTCACAATGCCCACGTCGTCACCGACGGCTTCTCTTGCTCAACCTGTCACACGGCGCACGGCATGGGCGCAACCAGCGCCAATCCGACTGGTCAGAGCATGGTGGATTTTGACCTGAACGTGGTAGGCAACGACATTGATAAGAATGGCACGAAGTGGCCGATTTCTTACGATTCCGCATCCAATACCTGCGTTCTGAAGTGTCACAATACCTGGCATGATCCTGGCGGCGGAATCAGGTAGCTGGCTTCGATACGGCAGATGCCTGCCGGCATGAAGACGAAGTGACGTCGGAGAGAGAACGCCGTGGCATCCACGACCCAATCCGGAAGCACTGTGAGAATGCCACTGCAAGCGCCTGTTTCACCTTGGTATGACACCGCTCCGGCGCGAGTCTTAGCTCTGCTAGTGATTTTTACCGTGCCCGCCTCGTACGAGAGCTTCCGTCTTACCGCCCTGGAGAACGCTGATATCTGGTCGCACCTCCGCACCGGCCTTTGGATCTTGCAGAACCATGGTGTGCCGCACGACGGCCTGTTTTCCCAACACGCAAATTTGCCGTGGGTTGATTGCAGTTGGGGATTTGATCTGCTGACGGCTGCGGTCTACAGAGTTTTAGGTTTGCGCGGGTTGCCGGCGTTGTTGATGACTTTCCAGGCGGGAATAGCGGCAGCGCTGTTTCTGTGGGCTGGCGGCTGGCGCAAGAATTTCTGGCCTGCGCTGCTCGTAGTTGCAGTCGCAGAGGGCTGCATCGCTCCGCTACAACTGCGCCCGGCACTCTGTTCCATACTGCTTCTGTCACTAGAACTGGCCGCGCTCTTTTACAGCAAGCGTACCGGCGAGGTTGGAGTGCTCTACTGGTTGCCTGTCCTGTTCGTCGTATGGGTCAACCTTGATCGGCAATTCAGCTACGGGCTACTCGCGCTGGCTCTATTTTGCGCGGCAGTGATCGCCGAGCGACTCCTCCGCCAATCTGGAGTGACATGGCTGCAGGCGGACCTGATCGAGACTTCGCTGGCCAAGCTGGGAGCGGTATTCGGTGTCTCTTGCCTGGCGACGCTTGTTTCGCCATACACCTATCACTTGCATGAACTGGTGTGGCGAAGTGCAACCAATTCCGCCATAGACCGCTACCTCAATGAGTTCCATGCCATGCGTTTTCGGCAGCCGCAGGACTACCTGCTGCTGCTACTGGTGATGACGGCATCCTTCGCTCTTGGGCGCCGCCGCTCTCGAGACCTCTTTTCGATTGCGCTGCTCGTCGTTTGCGCGGTGATCTCCTTCCGCTTTCAGCGCGATAGCTGGCTGGTCGCGGTGGCGTCGGTCGGGGTCATCGGTAACGCGCTCGCAAAACCGCAATTGGAGAATTTGCCGAAGAAGGACCAGCGAATCGGTCGGACCGAGAAACTGGTGGCGGCGGTTCTTGTTCTTTTCGTCCTGGCTGCCCTGACGCTGAGAATTCCCGCCCGGCGAGAGACGCTGATGGCGAGAGTCAGTGAGAATTTCCCCGTCTGCGCCAGCGACTACATCCGCCAGAACCGGCTCCCGCAACCGTTGTTCAACAGCTATTTCTGGGGCGGATTCCTGACGTGGTACCTACCCGAATATCCGGTCGCCATCGATGGGAGGATTGATCTATACGGCGACGACGTAAACGTTCCCTACTTCCAGCTGACCTTGGCCAAGATTCCGCTGGAATCCCATCCGGACTTTGCTCAGGCGCAGACCATTCTTCTGGAAGCAAATTCTCCGATTGCAGAAGCCCTTGCGACGTTGCCTGCCTTTCGAGTGGTGTACCGTGACGATCAGGCGATAGTGCTCGTCCGGGAAGCGCCGTGACAGAAAGACATTCCATGCTTATAGATTGCAGCATCTATAGTCTCTCTCAAGCGGATGTGAGCGGCAGCGGGCAGCTTGCATCTGGGCGAACTCTTCCGCCCGAGGGAAAGCTGACCGTGCGGCCGGGGGTTTCGTGGTGGCGAGTTGCGGATTTCGGGGTGCTCGGTCTCTGGATGGCACTGGTTGGCTGCACAATCCAGTACCACGAGAAGTGGGCCGACGAAGCCCAAGCGTGGCTGATTGCCCGCGATCTCGATTTGCCTACGATCTGGTTCCGTGAGTTGCGTTACGAAGGATCGCCGGGCCTTTGGCATACGATTCTTTGGTTTGCGCAACGTGCCTTCCACGCATCCTACAACTCGATAAGTTACATTGGTATGAGTTTCGCAGCCGCAGGAGTTGCGCTGCTGATCTTCAAGTCGCCCTTCCCACGAATTTTGCGCTGGCTACTGCCGTTCACCTACTTCCTGGTGTACCAGTATGCCGTCATCGCACGTTCCTACACGCTGCTGCCTGTGCTGTCGTTCACCGCGGCAATTCTCTTTAAAGATCTCCGGCGTCCGGGACAGATGACAATAGTACTCATTTTGTTGGCAACTCTGTGCCTCCATGGGACAATCATCGCGGGATGTGTCGGCATCGCCTACCTCATCGAAGCCACTAAGTCGTGGCCGGACTTGGGGCCAAGCATTCGCAAGCGGTACCTTGTTTGCGTAGGCGCGATGGCGCTTACGCTGCTGGGTCTATTTGTGGTTTTGAAACCGGCTCCAGACGTGGCAGAATTCGCGCAGCAGGCAAAGCTCGCCCAACTTCCGCAATCCCTCCGGGCGATGCAACCAACGAGGATTACAAAGCTCTCAGCGGTGCTTTCCGGCGCTTTCATGGATGAACCGATCGTCTCGGGCATTTTCTTGACGCTGTCTACTGCCTGGTGCATTCTGCGGCGGAAATGGTTGACCTTCGTCCTTCCTGTGGCGACCCTGATGATCTTCTACGTAACAGTTCATGGCTACGCACAGCACCAGGGAACGGTATTCATTGCGGCGGTGACTGGATTATGGATCGCGTGGCCCACGCCAGCCGAACAAAAGTCATCCAGCTCTTTCGCGATGCTAAGTACCAAGGGAATGGTCGCCCTGCTCGTCTGCCTCTGTGCCGTGAACTTATGGGACGCCGCCGTAGCAGTCCACAACGAGTACCTGTACCCCTACAGCGGCGCGGAAGATGCAGCGAACTTCTTGAAGCGCGAGGGGGCCGACAAACGGGGGATCTTCGGATATGCCTATGGAATGGCAGGAGTGGAGGCCTATTTCGATCACAAGATCGAGGAGAACCGCCAGACGACCTACTATCATCACGGCGTTGAGGCCGACGATAGATTCCTGAACTCCGCCGAGCTCCGAACTTGGGCCCCGGAGTACATTGTGGTGTTTTCGGAAGACCCCAATAACACCATGAACCTGATCGGCCCTAATATGGACGCAATAGGATATCAACTGGTGCACGTCTCGGACGGCTACCAGCTCTACAAGCGCGGAGTCTATGTGCGTCAGGTTTACCTTATTTTTCGGCGCGTCAATCCGTAAGCTCAGGGCGCAGTCGGGAAAGGCTATTGGCGCACAAAAACCGTGGCCAGCCCGTCATCGTAGACCTTGCGGAAGCGAGGGTCGAAGTCCAGGGCCGAGGTCAGCCCATCGGTTTTGCGCAGTAGAACAATGCCCGCTTCGTTTAAGGCGGGATCGGTCTTGTAGGAAGGATCGCCATTTTCGGTTTTGACGGATTGCGCAATCATCTCGTCCCCGTAAAGATCGTTCCGTCCGTCAATCGAAACTGGATACTGCGGCATGTACCAGGTGAGAAAGCCGCCCCAGTTGAAATTGTTGTACAGCGGTCCGGGCGGGGGGTTCTGCCGCACGAAGTTGACTGCATTGACGGGAAACACGCTGCTCACGACCCGGTCGAGTCCGCGGGTGGTGAAGTCGGTGGCTCGCGCAAATAGCAACAAGGCCAACGCGACAACCACGAGAACACCAGCAAGCTCGAGAGGCGTTTCCTGCGGCTCATGCTTGTTCTCGCTGACCGGAGCATCAGCAATGAATGCTGCCGCGATCATGCATAAGAACCACGCATCGCGCATGGTGCGGAATGCCGCCACGCAGGCGACTGCCAGCAGAGCCAGTTTGAAGAGATCGACCTTCTTCTGCCAACCGATCACAAAGAAAGCCGCGGCAGCCAAAAGCAATTCGACGTAGTTACTGGCGGCGCGGAAACTGGGCGCTTGTAATTCGATGATCATGCTGTAGGTCAGTTTCGAATGCGAATAGCCCAGAATGACCGAGTACAGCCGGTAGGAATACGGACCGATCAGTGTGGCGAGCACACAACTCGCGAACACCGCAGCCAGAGGTCCGGCGTGGAGAGTTGGAGGTTCCAGGAACCCGGGCGCTAATCCGAGGCGGGCCGCGGCTCGCTGCACAAGATCGACCCCGAGCAACAGTCCCACCGTGAACAATCCATATATGAACTGAATATGCAGGTTAGACCAAAGCAAGAAAACCACTGGCAGCCAGTAGAGCGTTTTAACGCGCCCACTGCGGTTCGCCTCCAAAATCAGGGTCAGCGTCACGGAGAACAGAATCATGGAGAAGAACACTGGCCGCGGCATGATCTCGAACAGGAAAGCGTAACAACAGGCAACGGCCAGCAGGCATGCGACCCAGAACCTTCCCGAAAGCCGGCGCAACATCCAAAACACACTAAATGCAACTGCCAGAGTTAGCACGGTTCCGATTAGCCCAATTCCCAGCAGACCGAACCACGCATAAGCGCGCGACAGCAGCACTTCGTAGCCCCAGCTATAGGCAACCCATGGGCGATTGGCTGCGGTGCGCGACAAGATGCCGGTGTGCGGAACAGCCAGGTGCTGGACGATCCAGTCGCCGACCTTCAGGTGCCACCAGACATCGAGGTCGACGATGCAGAACTTCAGTGTGAAGCAGAACCAACCTACGCCCGCAAGCAAGACGGCAAGAGTGAGCAGTTGCAGCGGGCGAAATCGCGTCAGGGCTCGCAACTCCTGCCCGGCACTCATTGTCGTGGACTCCTCGATCACAGTTAATTAGAAGTAGGTTGCAATTGTATTGCCGGGACCGATCCAACCTCGAGTTCCCCCCATAACTCGACGTTGTCGCCGACTTTAGCAACCGACAGGGCATTTACGCCAGCCTCACGCCGCGCCAAATCACACGCAAACTGCGGGCAAACTCGCCATTCCATGTTCGGTCCCAAAATCTGTGAGAGGTAAGGTATTACAAATAAACATCATACTGACCAGCGCTCGCCTCGATGGTTTGGCACTCGCCGTGCATTTGCATACTTGGTCCTTCTGCGTGGAGTGGCCCCCAAGGCTGCTCCAGAACGACGATTTGAGGAGTTGCCGAGAATGGATAACGAACCGAAGCAGCCCAGTATCACAAGCACCAACTGGACGGCGACCCAAACCTACGCCATGGCAGCCGTTTGCCTTGTGGTCGGCGTGTTGGTCGGATACCTGGTGCGGGGCCCGGCCAAACCCGCGGACCAGGCGATGCCGCCTTCGGCCGAGACGCAGCAGGCTGCTGCCATGCCTCCGCACGGCATGGGACAACAGGGCATGCCGACCTTGGAGGACATGAAGCGGATGGCCGACCAGCAAGCGAAGCCCCTGCTGGCGAAACTGAAAACCGATCCCAGAAATTTTGATCTGCTCAATGAGACTGCCCTTACTTACAAAGCGACCCACCAGTTCAAGGATGCCATCGTGTATTACCAGAAGGCTCTGGATGTCGATCCGAAAAACGTTCCCGTGCGTACCGATTTGGCAACCTGTCTGTATTACACCGGTGATGTCGATGGAGCGCTGGCGCAACTGCAGAAGTCGCTGAGCTACGATCCCAAGCACGCCGGCACCCTGCTGAACATCGGAGTCATCACGTGGAAGGGCAAGGGTGATGTGGATACAGCCGTGGCCTATTGGGAAAAGCTCCTGAAGTTCTATCCCGAATTCGAGCAAAAGGACATGGTGCAACACCTCATTGCAACGGCCACGCAGAGCAAGTCAAAGCCAACCTTGGCGGAGAAGCAACCGGCCAAGAACTGATCGTTGGCTACCCTGCCGGCAGGTTCGGAGAAAAATTCACCGAGAGCGCTAGCCCTCTTTCGATGCCGGCAGTGCTTCCTGCTCCAGCAACTCTAAGACTCCCCGGCGTGCGGCCTCATTCTCGGTGCCGAAACCACGCGGCTCGATGTCCTCATAAAACCGCCAGGCGCTGTGCGCAGGAAGGGAATTGCCATACTGGTACGCATTACCTGCCATCTCACACAACAATGCGAACCCAAAGCTCTGGCTTACGCGATGCAGCAGTTTCCTGGCGAAGCGCTGGGCACTCGATTCATCACGCATCGTCACCGCCATGGCGTCACCATCGCCTCGCAATCGCGCCTCGAGTGCTGCGCGCAAATTTCCCAATCCATCCGGAAGGCGGTCGAGAATTTCCTGAACACGCGCCTGATATTTCTCCCAGCCTTGATAACGGGGCGTCAACAGGCGTAGTAACTCCAGTGCCTGGATGTTGGCCGGCCCTTCCCAGACGGTAAGCACCTGGGCATCGCGCAGCACACGCGCCACGGGATAGTCGCTGGTGTATCCATTGCCTCCGATCAACTCCAGAGCGGCGCGTGCCGCGGCGATGGCATACTCAGCGGTCAGATATTTCGCCAACGCGGTTACCAGCCGCAACCAGGTTCGGCGCTCGGCGTCATGCTGAACCTCGTCGAATGTGATGGCAGCCTCGAAGGCCAACAAAGCTCCAGCCTCAAACTGCACTCGCAGGCGCAGCAGTTCGTCTTGCACCATCGGATAATTCGCCAGCGCGTGACCGAAGGCGCGACGGGTCTTTGACCAAGCGAGAGCCTCGCGCAGCGATCTGCGCTGGATGCCAACCGATCCCACGGCGTTATGGACGCGGCTGTACTCCAGCGCCTCCATCATCAGTTTGAATCCCATGGGAGGAGCGGCGATCTCCACCGCCTCGGCTCCGAGCAAATCGATTTCGCCGGTCGGCAGTCCCTTGGTTCCGAGCTTGTCTTTCAGCTTTCGGATGCGGTAGTGGTTCGGTCTGCCATCTTCGAGATGACTCGGCACAAGATACAGTCCCAATCCGGACGAGCCTGGTGCCGCTCCTTCCGGACGCGCCGTCGCCACCGCCAGTCCGCTATTGGCGTTGCTGGTGAACCATTTCAAGCCGTGCAGCGCAAAGCGGTCTCCTGCGGCCACGGCCATCGTGGTAGTCGCTCCTACATCGCTGCCGCCGTGCTGCTCGGTTGCCCACGTACCTCCGGTTTTAGCGTGACCGTCCATGCGCACGACGTCATAGAGAAATCGTTGCCGGACATCGCCTGGCGCGTGCGAACCGAGCACATACGCGACCGCACCCGTGAGTGTTACCGGACAGTGCAAGCTGATGTCAGCCTGCGCGAGGACATAGCCCATGGCGAAGGTCAGCAGGTGGGGCGCATTCTCGGAATAGGACAAGCCAATAATGCCGCGGCGGTAAAGCTCCTGGTGTTGATCGTCGTACCAGGGATTGGCCACGATGCGATTCACTACCTCGCCGTTGCGGTCGTAGGTTTCGAGTGCCGGCGGCGCGTAGCGATCGGTGTAGTTCGCCTGGGCGTCAACTTCCTTGAGCACCCAATCGCGGAAGTCGGCAAGTTGCGTACCGTAGTCCGCCAAACGCGGCACGCGGGCGGTAAGCCAAGGTTCGAGATACGGGTCGAAGCTGCGGGAGTCGTTCATATCGCCTCAGAGGAAGTGGCGAGGAGCCAAGTTCACAGGGATTGCGAGCGGTTGGAACGGATTGGCAGGCACGAAGAGAATCGACATTCCTACCTCCGCCATGTCAATTCCTGCGTCGTATGCCTAAAACCCTTCCTCGTACAGTTCTTCCGCATTCAAGATACCGCAAAAGGTGTCCAGAATCATGCGGATGTTGATGCCGACCTGATTATAGGTTTTGCTCCAATTGGTTTCTGCAGAGCTGACCAGCCAGATGAGCACAAGATCGCAGAACTCTATCGGAACTGCTCCACATGGAGGGATCATGTGTTCGGGGAAGAGCCGAGGGAAACAGTTCGAATAGAGCCGTGAGAAGTAAGCCCCGCGTCAATTTCTACCCGCCACCTTCTCATAGTCAGTAGTCTCCTTCACCCCAGCACTATCTTCTCTAGCAAGGTGTACCGCTTCACCTGGCCAGGCAAGAGAAGGCATGCGGTGGGATCTTCTATCTCTTGCCGCTATTTCCATACCAGCCTAGTGTTGAGCTTCAAGGGGAGCATGAGCAAGACATGGATGGGCCATTTCAATATCCGACCGCAAGAACCTGTTCAGAAGATAGGCGAAAGAGCGTGCGGTATCTGATGGCTGGACCAGTCCGGTTTCAGTGGCAGGCAGAGGACGGGCAGTGGTACGACGTTGTCAGAAGTACGCGTGATATCGGAAAAGTTGGGGTCTTCATCGAGAGTGGCTCGCTCGAGTCCGGCGAATGGCAACTTGTCCCCGTGAGTAGTTCAACCGCAGTGCAACCAAAGGAAATGACATGAAATCACCAAAAGTATTGTCTGCCATGTTCCTGCTGCTTCTGGTGGCGTCTTCGCTGCCAGCGGTCGCTGGAAATGTCGGCATGCAGTTTAACGGTACGCCAACGGGTAACAATTATTCGGGGGTAGCAAGCTATCCGTATGAGTTCAGCGTGAACGGAGGTCCCAACCAGTGGATGATGTGCATCAGCTATAACGAGCACATCACTGGGGGCGAGACTTGGAAGGCAACCTCAATGTCTGTGGGCGCCTACGGCACGCTAATCGGTGACGTTCAGAAGGCTGACCAACTTGCTTACCTCTTCACGCTGGCTCTGGCTGACGGTGGAGCGAACTCCGCTGTCAATGCCGTGGCGTGGAACATAAACGAAGGTGCTCCGGCCCTCTATCCTGCTGCTCAGGTCCTTTACGATCAGGTGACTAGCATGACGAAGTTCCCGTCGTTTGCCAATGTTGCGGTCTACGTGCCAATTGACGGAACGCAGAGTTGGCAGGGTGAACTTCCACAGACGTTCCTCGGTTCAACTCCAGAGCCGGGGACGCTCATTCTGCTTGGGTCCGGATTGATCGGCTTGGCCGGCGTGCTTCGTCGCAAGCTCTCGGCGTGACAGCACTGGACTTCTCACCTCGGGCTGTTGCACTTCGGCAGCCCATTTCCCTCAAACCTGGAGGAATCATGAAAAAGATCGCGCTTTTCTCTATCGTGTTGGCGAGTGCCATCTATGTCTCGGCAACTTCCGTCGACTATCAGTTTAATTACGCTATTGGCAATGGGGATGTCAGTGGAGTGCTATATACGGTTGACGAAGGTAACGGCACCTATCTGGTAACAGACGCGTCAGGAACCTACCTCGGCAGTCCCATTACCGGCGTGTTTGACCCAAGCCAGAGCGGGAATGTCTTCGCGTTCAATAATCTACTCTACTTTCCCAGTCTGCCGTCTGTGGATATAGATGGCATCGTGTTCGAGTTGAACGGTGACACGAATATCGCTTCTGGCATAAATCTGTACTGGGACGGGGCGGGCTATCGGAGCATCGACGGCGGCAACAACGGCCCCTATGTGCAGTTGTCGATTACACCCCTTGATCCGGCAGCCCCGACCCCGGAACCCGGCACGCTGGGTCTAGTGGCCTCTGGCGTCCTAGGAGTCACGGGCATCCTTCGCCGCAAGCTCCGCCGTGTTGCGACGACTTGCAATTCTGCGGAGCCCCAGGTCACGGCAACGGCACAAGCTGTCCCGTGCAATTGACCGACAACCCAATCTGCCTCGGCTTGAAGTATGCCGGGGGTGCGTCTGACTGCGGAGCAAGGAAGAAGACGCTCGGTTGCGGCAGGGCACATTGAGTATGCAAAGAAGCCA
>Ga0209040_10000515_pt1 | contig 29734 bp, 35 predicted proteins | sample BogFormECP12_OM3_FD_188240 | JGI IMG/M metagenome (GOLD analysis project Ga0209040, IMG submission 188240) | Bog forest soil microbial communities from Calvert Island, British Columbia, Canada - ECP12_OM3 (SPAdes) (version 2) | ecosystem: Environmental > Aquatic > Freshwater > Wetlands > Bog ... | reverse complement strand
GTGGCCGCTGCCCGCCGGCAAGGTCGGGACCGATCGTAATCGTCTGCGAGCTTCCGTCGCGCTGCAATTGCAGCATCGCCACCGGATCGCCCAGATAGAAGTGAAAAATCTCCGTGCCCGGCATGCGATGCAGCGCCGAAAAGGTCTCGGGCGTGATCATGAAGTAGATGGCGGTGGCGATGGAGCGCGAACCGTGCGTTCCCTCCGGCAGATATTCCTCGGACACTTGCCAGCGCGAGCGGTAGGTTTCGCGGAAGAAGCCGCCCTCGACTCGCAGCGGCTCCAGTTGCAGAAGTTGCTTGATTTCGTCGGCAGTCATCACTGGAACAGAGTACCACCTCGCCTTTGGTTTGAAGGGGCGCGGCTTTAGAGGTCGCTGAAAAAGTCGAAAACGCAGTTGCAACGGCACAGCTAAAGCTGTGCCCTTTCAAAACGCTGCTGAAACGACTTTTTCAGCGGCCTCTGAAGTCGTGCCGACCCCCTCAATTGTCATCCCGAAAGAGCGCGAGGGAGGGGTGCGACCGAGCGCGAATGAGGGACCTGCTTTTTCTCAACTCAGGCGAACGCGACATTCAGCATCATGTAAACAGAGCGCAGACAAGTTTTACTCTATTTCCTGGAGGTTGCGTCGAATACGCCCCAAAAGCCGAAAAGGCAGGATTGCACCAGAATCGATACACTTTTCGTTCCAATATGGGAATCTGCAAAAATATTTCTGCAAAACCCTGTAACGCTTTTTGGCAAAATTGCGTTTGTTCTGTAGGCAGTCGTTCCCTTGGTTAATTCTTACCCGTGGGTGCTAGTCCCCAGATAGTTGAACAGGCTGAGGTTGCCAACGCTGGCCGTAGCCTGTAGGGCAGCGTTACGGGCGGTTTCGGCGTTGGCCAGATTAGTCGCCGCCTGGTTCATGTCTATGCCGACGAGATTGCTGGTCTGCTGGGTAAGCTGAAGCTGTTCGCTGGTAAGAAAATCCTGACTGGCATTGAGCTGGTCAAGGGTGCTGCCGTAGAACGTACGCGCTGAGTTGAGTTGGGTGTAAGCGGCCTTGACTTCGTTGGTGGCGTTGGCAATGTCGTCGGTAGTGCTGCTGCTGGATTGGAGAGCAGTGGCGAGATCGCTGAGGGACTGAAAGACGCTTGCCCCCGCAGCGGAAAACAACTGGCTCCCCGGCTGGTTAACAGCGATGGTTTGCCCTGCTTCAATCTCGACTTGATTGACCGTGTTGTTGCCCTGATAGGTGACGACCCCAGCGCTAACAACATAGGGAGGTTGCGAATCGGCAGTGCCGGCAAAAACGTACTTGCCGTTGTAGCTGAGGTTGGCAATGCCCATCATCTGCTGCGCGATGCTCTGTACCTGGCTGGCCAGCGCGTTGCGGTCGTCTTGGGAGAGAGTGCCGTTGGCGCCTTCGACACCGAGGGAGATGGCTTGCTGTAGTGCCGTTACTCCGGAGCTTAAGGCTGAGTCGGCGGTCTGCAATTCCCCCGAGACGCTGGCGATACTGCGCAGGAACTGGTCGCAGTCACCCGATTGCGACGAAATGGCAACTTCGCTAGCTGCGGCCGAGGGGTCGTCTGAGGCTACGTTTACCCGTTTGCCGGTGGTTAGCTGAAGCAACGCTGTCTGCTCCGCCTGGTCGGCGGCGTTCATCGCAGTCAACTCGATCTGCGTCAGGTAGGGTGAGATCATCATGTGTTCGCCCCCGGCATCTGGATGATGGTTTGCATCATCTGGTCCACTGCCGATATAGCTTCCGCTGCAGCCTGGTAACCGCGTTGATACAGCATGAGGCTGGAGGCTTCCTGGTCGAGCGAGACGCCGCTGACTGATGCTTGCTGCTGTTGCAGTTGCGTCAGCATGGTGTTGCTGGCAGCGAGTTCGGTGTTACCGTCGCTGACCGCAGAGCCAACCTGAAATACCAGATTGCTATAGGCGCCGGTCGGAGTCATGCCGTTGGAGACGGCCTGGTTGGCAACCGCCGACAGATTAGCCAGGTTGCCATTGCTGCCGGTAGTACCGTCGGAACTGGCGGCGAGCAGGGCCGGATCCGTGATTGCCACCGCCATGCTCGCCGCTGCGCCCGCTCCGCTCACCGGAGAAAACAAATTGCCACCGGCATTGCCGTTGAGGTCGAAGCCCTTGGCGTGAGCGGTGTTCAGGGCTTGCACCAGGCCGCCGGCCAGAGAATCGAGTTGCGTCTGCATCGCGGGCAAAGTCTGGTCACGGGCCTGCAACAAGCCGCCCAACTGGCCGCCGGAAATTTCTCCGGTGATGTCAGTGCCTTGCGAGTAGATGTGCTGCACTCCACTCGCTGGATCGAGTGTCGTGCTCAAGGCAAAGCTTTGATCGCCGGCCACCAGCGTCGCGCCTTGCTTGGTAGTGAGCGTGATGGAAGTCCCATTGTTGATGACCGAAACGTCGATCAGTCCGGAGAGCTTCTGCACCAGGTTGTCGCGCTGATCGAGGAAGCTGCCGTAACCCGGTGAGCTGCTGCTGACGCCGGCAAGCTGCGTGTTGAGGCCGGCAATCTGCTGCGTGATCTGGTTGACTTCGCCGACGGTCTGCTGAACGTTCTGGTCCAGCGAGCTGCGCACCGCGCTTAACTGATTGGCTGTGCCATTGAACGCAGAAGCCATGCTGCCGGCGGCCGAGAGCACGCTCTGGCGCAACGCCAGGTTCGAAGGGTCAGTCGAGAGACTGTTGAGGCTCTGGAAGAAATTGCTGATCTGTTGCCCGATTCCGCTGGTGTCATCTGGGAACAGCGTCTGCGCCTGGCTCATGGCATTCACGTAGGCCTGCGATTGCCCCTGCTGCTGGGTTTCGCTGTCAATCTGCAACTGGAGGATACTGTCACGCAGGCTCTCAATCCCCTGTAACGTGACGCCCTGGCCGTAAGCGATGCCATTGTTGAGGATCGGATCAGCTTCTTGCAGGACGGGCCGCTCTCGCGTGTAACCCGGAGTGTTCAGGTTAGCAATGTTGTTGCTGGTTGTGGCAAGCCCGGCTTGTTGCGCCTCCAGCGCGCCCATCGCAATCGACAGGGTGCCCAGAAGGCTACTCATGACAAGACCATCGCGGGTCTAGCGCTCCGCTGTAAGTCGCCGTTCCAGTTGCGAGCGCGAGGAGTTGTTGGCGCAGGACAATCGAGCGCCGCCAGCGCCGCAGCATCGCGCGGCAAAACGAGCGCTGCTGGCGCAACTCGGCGAGCAGCTTTTGCCGCTGCTGTTGCGCTGCGGCAGTCAGGGGCAAACGGCAGAGAGTCAGTTCCGTGGCTGTGACCTCATCGGCGGTGGTGCTTATGCTGCGACCGAGTTCCGCCAGTTCTGCCGACTCGCCGCGGCTAAGCGACCGAATCGTCGCTGTAAGCAACTCTTTCAGTGTCTCCAGCAGGACTACTTCCTGCGCCTCCGACGGAAACAGACTGGGGGATTCGATCATCGCGCTCACCGCTACTCCTCAGGCAATGTCATCCAACTGGTGGTTCTCGCACTCTTCGGCCAGTCCGTCCAGCTCCCCAGGTTCGCCATCTTCCCTAGGCCGGCGAGGCGCTCGCCGTTTCTGCTCCTGAGGCGATTCGCCGAAGGGGCGATCCTGAATTCGTGCCGACCCTTCCAGACGGCCAGTGCTGAAGTCCATACCGAGGCCCCCTTTTGCAGGGCGGAGCTACCTGGATCAGGCGGCCACGCCATCCGCCAACATCGCGGTCGCGATGCTGTGGGGAGAAATCGTATAGGTACCGTCACTGATCGCCTGCCGCAGAGCCTCCACACGCTGCTGGCGGACTTCGGGCAGCGCATCCAGTTGCACCTTGAGCTTCTGCACCGCGTCGCTGCCGCTGGACAGATGCGCGATGTCTTCGGCGTTCGGCGCCGCCAACCTCGTCGTGTCTGCCAGTTTCGTCCCGGTCGTTGCGTCACTGCTGCGGCCCAGCTCCGTCATGGCCGACGGATTTAAGTCAATTCTCATCGTCATACCTCGCTCTACTGTATTGCCTTGCAATTGAGTGATCGGCAATGGATGAGAAAGCTTTAATCTTTTCTCACGAGTTCTCACTTCTCTGGTGTTATCGGCAGGTTCGGTTGGGAAAACCACTGTCCGTCAGGCCAAGGTCGTGCTGTCCCGAACCAGATTTCAATGCTTTGTGAAACCTGGTGAGAAGCTGCGCAAAACCAGGCGTACGGGTAGTCAGGAAAATTGCGAGAAGCAGAAGAACGCCGACCAAGCTCAGCGCGCACCACGCAAACTTTTCCTCTAAGGTGTCAAGGCGGGGAAGAGTCCCCGCGATGGTGAGTGCGATTGCGGACGCAGTGCGATGGGGCCGTCGCATGTGTAGAAGCAAATGCAAGCGCTGCTTAGCTGGGAGAAGCCACACAGCGACCATTCACGCCCACGGAAGCCGCCCTTGAACATTTTGGCACACGCGCCGCCTCTCCGAAGGTAGAATTACACCCCAGTGGCTGGCATTTTCCTTTGCTATCGGCGCGACGATACCGCTGGGTATGCGGGTTGGATATACGAGCGGCTAAGGAAGAGATACAAGTAGAATGACCAGCAACGATTAAGACGCGGCGTCCTTGCGAGAACTAATCCCCTGGCTTACCATTTTTCCTCGGAAGGAAACTCGCGTAACTCACCGATTTTAAGATTAGTCGGGGAGAGAAGATTTGAACCTCCGACCCCTGGTCCCGAACCAGGGCATCACCCTTTGGGCTGCAACTGCCGCAGTAACATGGCGGCTATGCCGATACCGCCGCGCGCCGCCAAGGCGGAAGCGATGGCCTGGGTTCCCAGGCTGCTGACCGTGTCGTGGGCCGGGTCCTGGCTCTCGCTCGAGCCCACAAAGCTCTGATTCATCTTCTCCAGCCAGCTCTCGAGCAAGATCGATTCAAACTCCTGCGCCGATTTCTTCAACTGGCTCGAGGGTCCGGTTTCTGGTTCAGGGCCCGCGGAAGTCTTCGCCGCAGCGTCAACCGGCGGCAAGATTGCAGATGTCATGCTCAGATCACCTCCAGGTCGGCCTGTAGCGCGCCCGCGGCCTTAATGGCCTGAAGAATGGCAACCACGTCACGCGCGCTGGCGCCGATGGCTTGCAGACCAGTCACCAGTTGCTCCACACTGGCACCTTCTCCCAGCGCGATGTGCTTCACTTTCTCTTCCTTCGCGTCGAGTTGGGTGTCGGGAACGGTGGTCGTCACTCCTCCCCGACTGTACGGGGCAGGCTGAGACACCTGGTATTCCGTGGAGATCTCGACCGTCAGGTCGCCGTGCAGAATCGACACGGCGGTCAAGCGGACGTCCCTGCCCATCACGATGGTCCCAGTGCGCTCGCTGACCACGACTTTTGCGTGAGGATGAATTTCCACCTTCAGTCCCAGCAGCCGCGCCAGTAGCTCCGGCACTCCCGCCGGCGGCAGGCTCAGTTCCACGCGCCGGCCATCGATGGCCGTTGCTGCCGGACCTCCAACCTCATGGTTGATGGCCATCGCCATGTCCCGGGTGGTGCGGAAGTCGGGCTCGCGCGCCAGCAGGGCAATCGTGGTTAGCTTGCGCAGGTCGAGCGAGGTGTCACGCTCCACCAGTCCGCCGTTGGGCACGCGTCCCGCGGTGGGATGGTTCACCTGCTTGGTGTTTCCGCCCTTTCCGGCCGAATATCCGCCCAGGGTGACGGGACCCTGGGCCTCGGCGTAGACCTGGCCGTCACCCGCAAAGAGCGGAGCCAACAATAACGTGCCGCCTTCCAGGCTGGTGGCGTCGCCGATGGAAGATACGGTTACGTCAATCTGGGTCCCGGGGCGCGAGAACGGCGGCAAGGAGGCGGTAACAAATACTGCCGCGACGTTCTTTACGCTCACCGCAGCAGCCGGGATGGTTACCCCCATCTTGAGCAGGATGTTTCCCAAGGTTTGCGTGCTGAATATCGTCTGCCGCCGGTCGCCGGTGCCGTTCAAACCCACTACCATGCCGTAACCAATCAGAGGATTGTCCCGAATCCCTTCGATGGTGGCCAGATCGCGGATCTGCACGAAGTGGTCGTTGGGTTGCCCCAGGGCCGACGGCGACGCCAGCGCCACGGTCAGCAATAGAGTTTCCAATACAGCATGTATGCCGGTTCTCATCACCAATTCAATATCCTCATCAACCAGCGGGTAAAGACGTTGGGTTGACGGGTGGCGTCTGTCACAATGCCTTTGCCTTTCAGCTCCAACTCCAGATCGCTCATTGCGGTAGAGGGCACAGAATCATCGGAAGCGATGTCCCCCGGACGGACCAATCCGCGCAAGATCACGGTCTGGTTCTGCTGGTTGAAGCTGACAGTCCGTTCGGCCTCAACCACGAAGTTCCCGTTGGGCAGGATCGCCACCACGCGGCCGGCCAGATTGGCTTGCAGCAGCGATTGGCTGTTCGCGGTCCCGGTGCCCTTCAAATTGTTGCTGGAATTCAAGGCGTACAGCGGATTCACCGAAGCGGTGTTGACCTGTCCGGCCAGGCCGGTGATGGCCGAACTGGAACTGAAGCCGCGTTGCGCGGTCACATTGCCTGAGGCTTGCGCCAGGGTCTGCTCCGCGATGCGGATGATCACAATATCGTTCAGGCGCCGCGCCTTGTAGTCGGTCGCGAGATTGGTGAGCGTCCCTCCGTCCAGCGGCCAGAGACTGCCCAGGGAAGTTGCCATAGCGGGCTGCTCGCCCCGCACCCGCGCCAGGAACTGGTTCAACGAGGAAGGAGATAAAGGCTGGTCTTTCTTAGTTTTGGGTTTTGCTTCACACCCTGCTACCAGGCTGAAGATGAGCAGCATGGCCAGTATGGTTCGATGCAGCATCGTCATCACTCCACCCTCACCAGGTTTTTACCGGCAACCGTGGCCAACAAAATTCGCCGGGTGGCCGGGTTCTGGACGCGAATTTCGTCGCCCAACCCGCCCGACTGGAGGCACACCACGGTCACCTGCAGCCGCATCCCGGAACGCTCTTCCACCAGCAACACATGATCGCCGCTATGAGTTAGCGGAGGCCGGAGTTGTTTCGGCTTCCCTGTCGACTGGCTGGGCTGGCTCGCCATGGGGGCCGCGAGACCGGCGGCAGAATCGCTGCGCAGGCTTGCCGTTGGCGAATGCAGCACGGCGTGAAACGGCAGACAATCCCGTCGCGAGGAGCAGTCGATTCGTAGCCGCCAGCTTCCCGGCGAATATCCTGGGCGCACCGCAGTCACGTGCAATTCCGCCCCGGCCGGCAGCGAAAGCGACCCGTCCAGCACCTGCACATGGCGGGCGAGGTTTTCGTCGGAGAGTCCCACATCGCGGGCGACCGCCGCCGCAACTTTCTGCTCCAGCGCAGTGACGCTGGCCGGCTCCGGCATCCGGCGCTCTGCCGCCGGACAAACGCTGCTACCGAGCAGCACAGCCACCATCAGCGATCCGACAGCCCAGGCACCGCGCAGCATCCTGCCTCCTAGCGGGAAAGGTTGTTCAACTGTTGCAGCATCTGGTCGGCGGCGGTGACCACCCGCGAGTTGGCCTCGTAGGAGCGCTGCGCCAGGATCATCTGGATGAACTCTTCCACCACGTTTACGTTCGACTGCTCCAGCACCCCTTGTTGCAGGGTCCCCAGTCCTTCGGTGCCTCCCGGAGTGCCGACGATGGGATCGCCCGAAGCGGTGGTGGCCAGATAAACGTTTTGTCCCACGCTGTTCAGCCCACCCGGATTCTGAAAGGTCGCCAATTGAATGCTGCCGACCTGCTGGGCCGAGGTTTGCCCCGGCTGGGTCACGGTCACCGTTCCGTCCGAACCAATCGAGACGGTCAGCGCATTCGCAGGTACGGTGATGGGCGGATCCAGTGCATCGCCTTCGGCGGTCACCATGTTCCCCTGGTTGTCGAGGTGAAACATGCCGGCGCGCGTATAGCCGGTCTCGCCGCTGGGCATCTTGACCTGGAAGAAACCGCTTCCCTGAATGGCGATATCCAGCGAATTACCGGTGGAATTGAAATCGCCCTGCGCCTGGATCACCTCCGACGCCGCGGTACGGGTACCCAGGCCGACTTGCAAGCCCGCAGCCACGGTGGTGTTCTGGGTCGCCGCCGAGCCCGGCATCACCACATTCTGGTACATCAGGTCCTGAAACTGCAGCCGGCGGCGGCGAAACCCTGACGTGCTGGAGTTGGACAGGTTGTTGGCAACGTTGTCCAGGTTCAATTGCTGGGCCGCCATCCCGGTGGCAGCGGTATAGAGTGCACGAAACATGGCTCTCCTCAGAGGCGCGACAGCTCTTGTGCCGCAATACGGTTAAAGTTGGAATGAAACGCAGTCAGCGCCTGCTGCAGCAGGTCGGCGTTGCGCTGTAAGGCGACCAGTCCGACCGCGGCTGTTACTCCATTCACATTGCTGCCCTCCAGCGATCCCTGCACCAGCTTCCCGTCGGCCGCGCGGGCGCTGCCGGCCGGCGCCTCAAAATACGTGTTGCCGGCAGGGACCAGGGTCGTTCCCGGTGCGAAGCCCACGATCTGGAGCCGGCCCGCGAGGGCCCCGTCCACCGAAATGGTCCCATCGTTCGAGACTGACAGCTTGCCGGGAGGAACAGTGATGGCTCCTGCGCCGCCCGACACCAGGTTCCCGTCAGCGGTCACCAGGCGGCCATTGCCATCGACATGGAAGTTGCCATTGCGCGTATAGAGGCGCCCGTTGCCCGACTGCACCGCGAACCAGCCTTCGCCCTGGATGGCGAAATCCAGGTCGCTGCCCGTGTGCTCCAGGCTTCCCTGCATCCCGTCGGTACGGCTGTCACCCAGAACTCCGAAGTTGTTCACTGCCCGGGAGGCGGCGTCTTCGGTCCCATTGGCCGAGGTATTGGCCAGCAGGGAACGAAAGGTTGGAACCTGCCCTTTATAACCTGTGGTGTTGAGGTTGGCCAGATTATTGGCCGCCAGCTCCAGCGCCTGGGTGCGCGCCACCAGACCGGCGCAAGCCGCGTAAAGTCCGCTGTTCATGAGGTCTTGCTCCGGGAATTGCTATAGCAAGAAACCGACCAAAGCAGGCCAATCGGAGCACCCACTTCCATGGGTTTACACCGTGCTGGGGTTAGAAAAGATTAAGGCGAAGCCAATCGGGTGGGTGGACGCTTACCCTAGCGGCGCCAGCAAGGGGAGTACGTGGCGTTTCATCTGTTCGGGAGTGAAGGGCTTGCGAATGTACCCCCGGGCCCCGCAAGCGACGGCTTCCGCCACCCGCGACTCGCTGGCTTCCGAGGTAATCATCAGGACCGGCACGCCGCGGGCATTCTCCACGGTTTGCAAGTGGCGTATAAACTCCAGGCCATCCATCACCGGCATGTTGATATCGCTGAGCACCAGATCAATCTTCTGCGCACGAAGAACGTCGAGTGCCTGGGAGCCGTTGGCCGCCTCAATCACTTCTCCGACGGAGACCCCCGCCTGCCGCAGAGCGCGCTCCACGATCTTGCGCATGACCGCAGAGTCGTCCACAATCAACGTGCGCAACGCTGCCATCGGTCACTCCCACGCCTTGTGCCGGTGCAACCTCGCCATGAACTCCCACGGGGAAAGCCGGGGCGCGTTAGCGGCGGCCCACTTGCCCACCTTTTCCGCTTGCGCGATGAGCTGGCGCCGTTCGCGCGTCTTGCCCTCGTCCCAGGATTCCCATCGCGGGTCCTCAGCGAGCGCCTGTATCCTCTCGCAATGCGTCGGCCTCCCCGCCTCGGGCAGTTCCAGCACCTGGTTGGCGATGAGAACGCTGGCGGCAACCGGATCATGCTTTGCCATGGTTGTGGATGAGGCCGCGAACAGAGGCCATAGTCCGGCTGACAGGCGGGCCAGAAGCGCGGCCTCTGCCAGGCTCGCAAACTTATGATTCTCGGCATCCTCCAGTTTCAGCAGGCACGGCAAGCCGAAGAGCAGGCCCGCCACATACGACCGCTTGGGATTGGCGCCTCCTAAAATATTGGTCAGCATCTGCGCCATGCAGGCCTGCTGCACGCATCGCAGGTAGAGTTGCCGCAGGTTCCTGCTGATGGCGCAGTCGAAGCTCGACTCCACCCGGGGCGCGCTGTTCGCGATGGCCAGCAGGCGGTCGCATCCGGCTGCAACCACTGCCAGCGGCAACTGCCAGATTTCGTCCTCGTGACTTTCCAGACTGGCTGCTTGCAATGTCCCCACGGCCAGACCGGGATCCAGCCCAATTACCGAAGAGGTCAATTCCAGGTCGACGGTGCCGTCCTGCAACAGGAGCTTGAGCAGCGCCGCCGAGCGGGCGAGAATGGGAAGCTGGGGGAGGGGAAGGTCCGGTTGGCAGAGACGGGAATCGCCCAGATCGGGCGGACCACCCGCCCTGCCCAAACGGTTGTCAATTGTGGTCAGCTCGCCTACGCAATCCATGGTCTCTGCCTTCTACCTTCATCGGCACCCGCAACGCCCGCTTTAGCGATTCCTGCCGTTCCCCAAAACCATTCACCACAGCGACACCGAGGACACGGAGACTTATTTTTTAGGGCAGTCTTTTTCTGGCGTACTCTTCTCGGTGTGCTCCGTGCCTCATTGTCATTCCCCCCGCCTATCCGGCCGGCAATCGAAATAGAAAGTCAACATGGAAGCCGGTGGAGCAGCGCAGCCGGATCCAGAGATGGCCGGCACATGTGGTAACGGCGCAACGCTCGGCTTGGACCTGTTGGGCATAGTTAGCGATCGCCTGCGCCATTTCGAAGTGGTCCTGGGGCTGATGAATCACGATGGTCTCACTTTCCCAGGGCGCCGCCTGCCGCTCCACATTGCGCTGGAAAACCGGCGGAGGAAGGATGCAGGGCTCGGTGCGGCACTGCAGCATGCGCTCCACCGAATACAGAAACGAGTGGTCCACCCCTTCCAGGAACCCGACATACAGGTTCGATTGCGCCGGGTTGTAAAAGACCGGTGCGGCGCGGAAAGTCTCGGTCAGCGGCCGCGGCCAATGCATGGTTGCGGGCAGCGACTGCGGCTCGCGGGACGCGAACACCGCGCAGCCTTGTTGCGCCGCCAGTGCGCTGGTGACTTGCTCCTCCGCGATCGCGCCCATTCGGACCAGCCACTCGCCCACCTTCCCGCTACCGGTCGAGCGCTGCATGGCCAACGCCTGGCGCAACTGCTCAGCCGTAATCTCCTGCCGCGACAGCAGGACCAGCCCCAGAGGCAGCCGGTTGGGTTTGGCAGTGCGCCGCAGGGTAAGCGCTCCCGCATTCTCCAGACAGGCGCAGAGACCGTCATAAAAACAATCCGGCGAGCAGTACCAGTTCTCTTCCAGCCACGTGCCCTCATGGCGCGCCCACCAACGCTGCCATAGGCTCGGCGGCCGCAGGCAAAACGGGTTGGCGCATCGGGGCAGGGTCGCCAGTGCGGTCGTGGGTAACGCACCGGGCAGTACAGAACGGAACGAAAGAGACATTGCCATCTCCTGAAAGCAAACCCTAGAGACTATCCAGACGCTGTTGTGGGGAAGCTACCTCCGTGACCCGCAGGCCGTAGTTGCCGTCGATAACCACGACTTCGCCGCGGGCAACCACCCGGCCATTGAGCAGCAGATCGACCGGTTGCTCGATCTCGCGGTCCAGCTCCAGCACCGCCCCTGTAGCCAGCTCCAGCACCTCGCGCAGCGTGGCCTGGCGGCAGCCGAACTGCAACATCACCTCCAGCTCGACGTCCATTAATAGGTCCAGATTGCCTTGCTGCACCAGATCCTCAATGCTGGCGGAAGTATTCCCTGCGGGCGGGCAGGGGATGGCCGTCACATCCCGGTCAACCGAGGCTGCGGGCGTGTCGTCGGCCGTATCGGTGATTTCTTTCGTGGCTTCTTGGGCCATCTAAGTCTCCTCTTCTTCCGGCTGGGTAATTCGCTCCAGCAGTTGCGCCGCGCGGCAGTTGGCAGAGCTGCGCACCGGCCGCGCCAGCCAGCAGTCCCGGCCCTGCAGGCGCAGCCGGGCCGGCTCCTCGATATGGATCCGCAGCGGCAAAACCGACCCCGCTTGCATAGCCAGCAGGTCGGTCAGCTTCACCGCCACCAGGGGAGTGCCCAGCTCCACTTCCACCGCCGAGTCCAGCAACTTTTTCATGATGCTTTCCTGGTGCATCGCCGGTCCGCGCGGGCGCTGATACACCAGTTCCGTGGCCAGCTTGCGCAGCAGCGCGCTGGAGACCACCGACGGAAAGGCAATGTTCATCATTCCCTGGGAGCCGGCCATGGTCACCTCGAAGGTCAAGGTCAGGGTCTTCTCCTGGGCCGGCATGAGGCGCAACATCTGCGAAACCGGCTGGCGCTGCTCGAAGTCCACCTGCAACCCCAGAGGCCTCCACACCAGGTCCAGTTCATGGCAGACGACCTGCGCGACACCCTCCATCAACATTTCCTCGATCTCGCTGACCTCGCGCGTACTCTGCGGCACCGCCCCCTCACCCCCCAACAGCAAATCCACGATGGGAAACACCAGGTTCAAGTTCATTTGCAGGAAGCCGCTGGCGTCGCCGGGCAACAGGTGGAACGATGCGTAGTAGGTCGTGTCGGGGGTGCGGGCCAGAAACTCGCGGTAAGCGAGTTGTTCGACCGCCACCAGTGCGACTTCAAACTTGTCGCGCAGGTAAGCTCCGACGGTGAGGCCCAGGCTGCGAGCAAAATTCTCGTGCAGCTGGCTGATGCTCTGGAGCTGCTCTTTGCGCAGCACCCCGGCCTGATGCAGGTCCCAGCGTTCCACCCGCGTGACACCGGCGTCTTGGGCGTCTTCGGCCGCTCCGTCGCGTGCGGTGCGGAACAGTTCATCGATTTCTGTCTGGCTTAATTCCTTTTCCATATACTGACCGCCGGTTTACTGGCCCGGCCTACCGCGGCCAGGGTTGCGATGCGCGTCCGCTGGGCGCTTTGCAAGGCGGCGCGCAGCCGGGCCACGGCCACGGAATGGATCTGCGAGACCCGCGATTCACCCACTCCCAACACCGCGCCCACCTCCTTCATGGTCAGCTCTTCCTGGTAATAGAGCGCCAGCACCTGCTGCTCGCGCTTGGGCAGCTGGGCGATGGCGTCGGCCAGCATCTGCTTGCGCTCGCCCTGTAGGCAGAGAAACAGCGGGTCCTGATTGGGAGGGCCGGCAATGGTCTCGCTCAAATCAGTTTCCCGCCCGTCCTCCAGCGATTCAATCTGCAGGCTGCCCACCTCCAGCCCGCGAATTTCGTCCAGCATGTGCTGGAACTCCTCCAGACCCATGCCCATGGCCTGCGCCAGCTCGGGCTCGGTGGCCGAGCGGCCCAGTTCACTCTGCAACTTCTGCATGGCGGCTTCCAGCCGGCGCGCCTTACGGCGCAAGTCGCGCGGGCTCCAGTCCATGTCCCGCAGACTGTCCAGAATGGCGCCCCGGATACGAAACTTGGCGTAGGAGGAGAAGCGGACGTTCTTGGCGGGATCGTATTTGTGCATGGCATCCATCAGCCCAACAATGCCGGCATGCAAGAGGTCGTCGAAGGGCACGTGCTGGGGCAGACGCTCGTGAATACGGCGCGCGATGTACTTCACCTGCGGCAACTGCTCCAGCAGCATCTGCTCGGGGTTTTCCCCAGCCGGTTCACGGCTGGGCTCATAAGCTTGGGCGGCGGTCATGCTTCCTCCTTATCGAATCATTCCCAACGACTGCACCTGAATCACCGGCGGCACTTCTCCCGGCGAAAGCACCACCACCTTGGGCAGGAACGGCTCCAGCAGGCGCCGCAGGTGGAAGCGCGCCGGGGTATTGCAGAAAAGCACCGGAGTGGCCAGGCGGACCTGCTCTCCCACCAGCTTCTTCAGCCCCTCCAGCACCCGGCGGACGAATGACGGCTCCAGCGACGCATGGCTGCCACTCGTGGGGGCCTGCCCGGAGAAGGCGCGGCTCAGCTCCTCCTCGATGCCGGGATCGAGGGTGACCACCCTCAGGCCACCGTCGTCGGCCAGCAACGGCCGTACCAGCGCCCGCCCCAACGCCTGCCGCGCTGCTTCCACCAGCAGCACCGGGTTCTTGCTGACGGTGGCCGTGTCCAGCAGGCTTTCCAGGATGGTGGACAGATCGCGAATCGAGACCTGTTCCCGCAAGAGCTGCTGCAACACCTTCTGCACCTCGCCCAAGCTCAACAGTTTGGGGACCAGCTCTTCGCACAGTTTGGGATGGCTTTCGCCCAGCCGGTCCAGCAGACGCTTGGTTTCCTGACGGCTCAGCAACTCGTAAGCGTGCTGTTTGATCACCTCCGCCAAGTGCGTCGCCATCACCGAGGTCTGGTCCACCACCGCATAACCCGAGGCCAGCGCCTGCTCGCGCAATCCGGGAACGATCCAGCGGGCGGAGACGCCAAAGGCCGGCTCGTTGGTGGGAAAGCCCTGCAACTCAGGAGGCTCCGCTTCCGAGCTGATGGCCAGCAGGCAGTCATCGCGCATCTCCCAGCGCACAATCTCCACTCCGCGCAGGTAGACGACATACTCCCGCGGGTTGAGCTTGAGGTTGTCGGTAATGTGCACCGGCGGAACGATGAACCCCAATTGCACCGCCAGATGGCGGCGCAACGCCTTCACCCGCTGCAGCAACTGGCCGCCTTGCTTGGCGTCCACCAGCGGCACCAGGGCATAGCCCACCTCCAGACCCAGCTCGTCAAGCTTCAGCAAACCTTCCAGCGCTTCCTGCGAGGAAGCTTGCGCCGCCGCACCGGGCGCTGGTTCCGCGGGAGCGGGCTTCTCGAATTCTTTCTTGGCCCGGCGGGCCAGCACCGCCGCCGCCCCGCCGATGCCGAGGAAGGCAAACTTGGGCAGGCCGGGAATCAGGGCCAGCGCCACCATGGCCCCGGCAGCGATCCACAGCGGACGGCTGCGGCCGAAGAGCTGCTTGCCGACGTCGCTTCCCAGAGTGTTGTCAGAGGAGGCGCGGGTGACCACGATGCCGCCGCCCACCGACACCAGCAGCGACGGGATGATGGTCACCAGGCCGTCGCCCACGGTGAGAATGGTGTAGGTCTTCAGCGCTTCGCGGAAGGGGATATCGAGCTGAAAGATGCCGATCAGAAATCCGGCGATGATGTTGATGGCGGTAATCAGCACTGTGGCCAGCGAGTCGCGCTGATTGAAGCGCGCCGCCCCGTCCATGGCGCCGTAGAACTCGGCTTCGCGGCTTACCTGCTCGCGCCGGGCGCGGGCCTGCTTCTCGTCGATGAGGCCGGCATTGAGATCGGCGTCAATCGCCATCTGCTTGCCGGGCATGGCATCCAAGGTGAAGCGCGCCGTGACTTCCGCGGTGCGCACCGCACCGTGGCTCACTACCATGTACTGGATGGCAATGAGGGCGAGGAAGAGCACAAAACCCACGACGTAGTTACCACCCACCACAAATTGCCCAAAGGCCTGGATCACGTTTCCGGCTGCGGCTGCGCCTTCATTACCGTGCAGCAGGATGCGGCGGCTGCTGGCCAGGTTCAGCGACAGACGAAACAAAGTGAGCAACAGCAGCAAACTGGGAAACACCGAGAACTGTACTGGCCGCAGAATATGTACGGCGGAGAGCAGCACCAGCACCGACGCGGTTATGCTGATGGCCAGCAGCAAATCGAGCGCAAACGCCGGCAGCGGCACCAGCATGACGAAGACCAGCGCCACCGCGGCCACCGGGATGATCCACTCCGCGGCTCCCGCGCTTAACGGCAATTTCGGCTTGCTGGCTGCGTTTGTATCCGCCATCGGCTAGGTCCTCCCGCCGGCGTGCTCGACTCGCATCTGAGCGCGATAGATGAATGCCAGGATCTCCGCCACCGCGGCGTACAACTTGGCAGGAATGGCCTGGCCAACTTCGACGCCGCGATACAAGGCCTGGGCCAGCGGCGGGTTTTCCGCGATGGGCACCTCATGCCAGCGGGCCACCTGCTTGATCTGCTGGGCCAGCAGGTTGGCCCCTTTGGCCACCACCACCGGGGCCGCCATCTCCGGCCGGTACTTCAGGGCGACCGCGAAGTGCGTGGGATTGGTCACCACCACGGTGGCCTGCTCCACCTCCTTCAGCATGCGGCGCCGCCGCATCTGCCGCTGCAGCCGCCGCAGCCGCGCCTTGACTGCCGGATTGCCGTCGGTCTCCTTGTATTCGTCGCGCAGTTCCTGCTTGCTCATGCGCAAATCGCGCTCCAGCTTTTGGCGTTGCAGCAGGTAATCGATGGCCGCCCACAGCAGCAACACCAGCGTGGATTTCCAGCAGATCTCGAAGACGTGCCGGTAGGCGAACTCGCCGATGGCGCCCGCCGGCATCTGCGCCGTGCGTAACAGCAGGTCCCAGTCGCGAGCCAGCATCGAGACCCCGAGATACAGCAGCACGGAAACCGGAATCAGGGATTTCGCCGGCGGCGCCAGGCCGGCAAGGGAGAACATCTGCCCCAGTTTCTTTGCCGGGCTCAGGCGTTCCGGGTTCGGCGTCAAAGCCTCAGCGGCAAAGACGAAGCCGCCCTGCGCCAGGCTGCTGCCTACCGCCAGCAGCCATACCACGCTCAGCGGAGCCACGATCCAGCCCAGAGCAGCGGTCCCGGTCCAGGTGAGTAGGGGCATCGAGCGGCTGAAGTCGGCCCCTGCGGCAAAGGCCGGCAACGCGCGCCACGAAATCCGCCAGCGCTGCAATTGAGCAGGAGCAATCCACAGCAGAACCAGCAATCCGGCAAAGCTGACCAGCGCTGCCGAAAGTTCGCGGCTGCGCGCCACCTGGCCTTTCTCGCGCGCCTTCTGCCGCCGCCGCGGAGTTGCCTGTTCGGTCTTGTCGCCCTGTGCCATGTTCCCTTCAGCCCGCTAAGCGCATCAGTCGCTCTGCCCAGTGAATTCCATTGCTGAAATAGCGTTCGAAAATTGCTGGCCAGTACTTCAACGAAAGCGCCAGCACGGTGAGGCCAACCATGCTCTTCACCGACAGTCCCAGAAAAAGCACCGGCAACTGCGGCGAGGCCTTGCCCAGAAATCCCAGCACCAGATCGGCCAGCAGCGTCGCCAGCAGCGCTGGCGCCGCAATCTGCACCCCGGCCAGCCAGATACCCCCGGCAGCGTGTAACAACTGTTGGGTAAGCTCGCCTCCCGCCATGGCCGCACCGGCGGGAAGATAGACGAAGCTAGCGGCCAAGGCGCGCAGCAGCCAGTGATGCACGTCCATTTGCAGGAACAGCAGCATGACCACAGTCTGCGAGAAGACCGCCAGCAACGGCGTGTCCACCTGAGTATTAGGGTCGAGGATGTTCACCAGCCCATAGCCCACCTGCATGCCCATCACCTGTCCGGCAAATTGCGCCGCTTCAAAGACGAACTGGATTGCCAGGCCCATCAGCATCCCAATCAGCGCCTCCGAGAACATCACCCGCAGCAATCCGGCGGGCGTCAGCGACAAGCCGCGTGGCCCGCACACCGGATACAGCACCCCGGTCACCAGCACCACCAGCCCAACCTTGATGCGCGGGGCGATGGCGCTGCTGCCGAGAAAGGGCGCGAACACCAGCAGTCCGGAGACCCGCATTCCCACGAACGCCACGGCGGCAACCAGGTTTTCGAGTCGCAGTTCCATACGTTGCCCTTACCGCAGCAGCGGCCGGAAATCGGCCAGCATCTGCAGGGTGAACGCTTCCAGCTTGCGCAGCATCCACGGCATCATCACAATCGCGCCCACCGCCGTCGCCAGCAGCCGGGGCACGCTGGAAATGGTGTTGTCCTGCAGCGAAGTCAGCACCTGCACGATGTTGATCAGCAGGCTGACCGCCGCCAGCGCGATCAGTAGCGGGGCCGCCAGCAGCACCGCGATCTCCAGCGTTCTCTGGCCCAGCATGACGATCATTTCCGTCGACATCTTGTTTCCCTTCTTCTGCCAGCGGCGGGTCAGTAGAAACTCTTCATCAGCGAACCCACCAGCAGGTTCCAGCCATCGACCATGACGAACAGCAGGATCTTGATGGGCGTCGAGATCACGACCGGCGGCAACTGCAGCATGCCCACCGAGGTCGTAATCGAAGCCACCACCAGGTCAATCACCAGAAAGGGCAGAAACAGCACCGCGCCAATCTGGAAGCCGACCTTCAACTCCGAAAGGATGTAGGCCGGAGCCACGATGCGCATGGGCAAGTCTTCCGGCGAGCGCGGCGCCGGCAGCTTGGCCATTTCCACAAACAGCGCGGCATCCTTTTCACGCACGAACTTCAGCATGAAGTGGCGCATGGGCTCCGAACCCCGGTCCACGGCCTCCCACGCGGTAATCTGGTTTCGCTCCAGCGGAACCATCGCCTGCTGATAGATGGCCGCTCCCACCGGCTGCATCAGGAAGTACGTCAGCACCAGCGACAGCCCGACCAAGGTCTGGTTGGTGGGCGCGCTCTGGGTGCCCAGCGCCTGCCGCAGAAAATGAAAGATCACCAGCAGCCGCACCAGCGGCGTCATGGACAACAACAGCGCCGGCAGAAGGGTAAGCAGCGTCAGCAGCAGAACAATCGTCCACGGCACCCCACTGCCATTCATGCCTGGGACCTGCAGCGTCGCGCCGGACGCTCCCGGTGCCGACGCCTGCGCTGGCGCGCTGGTCAGGCACATCGCTGCCAGCACCCAGCCACCGCGGATTGCGCGCCTTGCGTTCCTCGTCCTCATCGCTCTATCGTTGCCGCTCACACCATTCGGTTAACCGTGCCGAGAAATCCGGAGACTCGCCCAACCGGGCGAGCAGACTTACCGAAGCCGCGCCCCCCCCGAGCAGAAACTGCTGGCCCTCGAACTCGATCACGGCCACAAAGCGCTTCTCCCCCAAAGCCAGGGTTTCGCAAAGCCGCAACCGCCGCGGCGCCCGCTGCACCCGGACGCTCGCCAGCCTCCCGCGTATCCACTCCCACCAGCGCGACCGCAGCGGCGGTAAGGGTTGCTCCAGTTTGTCCGCTCTGGCTTGCATCGCGCTCCTTCAGACCAACTCCGTAATCCGCACTCCAATGTGGTCCCCGACCGGCTCAAACTCCGCCCATCCGATGAGCTGTCCGTTGGCGCGCAGGGGAATCTCCGCACCCCGGCTCCAGTCCGTGGGCACGATCCTCCCCGGCGTCAGCCGCAACAGGTCGCGGACGGTAAAATGCGCCACCGGAAGCGCCAGCGACAACTTGCAAGGCAGCCATCCAAACGGCCTCCATGCGATGGCCGGCGGCAAGGGGCACGAAACGATGGTGCCAGTCTCGGCGGGAAGTTGTTTCTCATTCATGACGGCATCTCGCTCACCGCGACGTTCAGACGGAGGAGTTCACTGCGTTGCAGTGATCCCAGGTGCAAGACGATGGCCGTCGGAATTAAGAACCAGGGCTGGTGGGAGCGCAGTCGGACCGCAAGAAAAGCCGTTGCTTATGCGGCCTTGGCAAAAGTTGAGATTAGGCCTGCTGCGACATTTGCTGGATCTCCAAAGTGCGGACAAGGGAGAATTAGCAGAACTTCATGAGGAGTCGCTAAGAACCGCCCCACGGTGGGAGAAAAGACCTGGCTCCCCCGCGATGTCCCGCACCGCTCGGCAAGGGCCGGGGTGCGGGACTGCGGTACAACATCACGCTGCTACGGATCGGCCAGGACCCTGCTTACTTTAGGACTTTAGGCCGTCGATTTCAGGTTGATGGTGTCCTGCATCACCTGGTCGAAGGTGGTGATGGTGCGGGCATTGGCTTCGTAGTCCCGCTGCGCCACAATGAGGGCCGAAAATTCGGTGGCGATGTCCACATTCGACAACTCCAGCGAGCCGCCAGACACCGTGCCCACTCCTCCGGTACCCGGCGTTCCCACCGAAGCAGAGCCTGAGGCCAGGGTGGCCGCGAAGTCGTTGTTGCCTACCCGCTCCAAGCCTTGCGTGTTGGCGAAGTTGGCCAACGCGATCTGGCCCAGCGCCGCCGTGCGGCCGTTGCTGAAGGTACCATTGATGGTGCCGTCCGAGCCGATGTTGTAGCCCGTCAAGGTTCCGCTGCCGAAGCCATCCTGCGACGTACTCGACGTGGTGCTGGAACCGGCAACCTGGGTCAACTGCGGGGTGCCCGCGCTGTTGTACAGGTCCCACTGGAAGGTCAGGTTGGCGGCCCCGTCGGCCAGCCCGCTGGCCGTGATGCCGCTGATGTCGCCGGTGGGAGTTGTCAGCTTGCCGCTGCTGTCGAAGGTAAGCGCCTCGGTGGCGATCGTGGACTGTGTGCCCATGTCCTGCCAGGTCACGGTGCCATCGGTGAAGCTGGAACCATCCGTGGGCCATGAGGCAGGCGCGGTCGCAGCCGAGGTCCCCGCCACCGTGCATTGATAAAAGTGGCCATTCGCGCTGCTGGGCGAAATCATCTGTCCCACCGAATAGGCGGTTGATGCCTGCCACGCCGCGGGAGGAGTCAGATCGGAATTCGGGATCGTGATATTGCAGTTCCATGCGCCGGCGGCAGTTTTTGTAAAACTAAAGTCCAGAACATGCGCTGTGCCCAGCGAGTCATAAACCGTGACCGGAGTGGACAGCGGCGTGGCTCCAAGGGCGGCGCTGGCATCCAGATTGGTGAGCAACTGTACGGTGGTGGTCGCACTCGGGGCATTGACCTGCCCCTGGCTGATCTCCAGCGGCGCCAGCGCCCCGCCAGCAGGGATCGCGCCATTGACAGCGGCATAACCCATCACCTGTTGGCCGTTCGGAGTCAGCAGAGAACCATCGCTGGCAACCGAGAAATTACCGGCGCGAGTGTAATACGTGGTCGCACCTTGCTGGACGACGAAAAAACCGTCCCCCATGATGGCCACATCTGTAGGCACACCCGTGGACTCCACACTGCCTGACTTCATATTGGAGGAAGTGGCGCTGACTCCGGTGCCGGCGCCCACCTGGATCGGATCGCCCGAACCGTTCAATCCAAGCGTCTGGTAGAAGAGATCGTTGAACTGGGTATCGCTGCCCTTGTAGCCCGTCGTGTTCAGGTTGGCGAGGTTATTGGCAATCGCCGACATGGCGGTGGAAGCGGCGTCCAGTCCGGACAATGGAATCGAGAACAGCGGCATTTAGTGGCCTCCTGTACTAGTGGTGCTGGAAGTGCCTATCGTGCTCTGCAGCAGTTGATTGATCTGGGTGAGCTGGTCCAGGCTGTTCACGCCTACGAGCTGCGTGACGAAGGTCGTTGGGTCGGTGGGGTTGGTCGGGTCCTGGTTCTGTAGTTGCGTGATCAGCAGTTGCATGAACATGCCGTCCATGCCACCACCCAGCCCATTATTGACGCTGGTCTGGGCTGTCGTTTGGTTCGTGCTGCTATAAGGGGTTACTGCGCTTGTGCTCATAACTTCCTCTCTAGGCATGGACATTCAGTGCGGAAGAATGCAGAGCTGTCCCTGCCTGGGGCAGCGACACTTCTTGGGCTGCCGTGTCTTCACTGGGTTCGGAACTGATTGCGGCGCCCGGCGTTCCACCCCGCGACCCTGATTGATTCCCACCTGAGGCGCTGCGGTCGCCGGCGGGCGGGCTCGACCGGGAATCCAACTGCAAGCTGTCAAGTTTCATTTGATGCTGCGCGATGGCGTGCTCCAGCGTTGGCATTTCGGCCATCATCGCGGTACGCAGCTCCGCATGGCTGGTGGCGATCGTGGCGCCTACCCGGTCCTGATTCAGGCTGGTGTGCAATTCGATATTTCCAAAGTTGCTGGAATTCAGCCCCAGCCGTATCTCCGACTTTCCCATGCGCTCCAGCACTTGGGCGCTCTGGATGACGGTCGGGGCTGTCTGAGTATTCTCCGCCGAAGATGAGGCGGCGGGATCAGACACGGTCTGCGGTCTGTCTGCACCAGCAGCAGAGCTGGTCGCCGCGGGACGCGCGGCTACCGGCAGAACCACGCTGGACGATGTGTCCGCGTTTGGTTGTTCGTCGCGAATTGCCATGGAGTGGACGGGCTGCGTCAGGGCGACCGGCTTGGACTGGAAGGAGTCGTCGATTACGAACTGCGACGCCTGCGCGCCGGTTTGCTCACTGGTGGTGAGTGGCTCCGTACGCTTGCTGCCGATACTTTGCTTTCGGTCCGTGGAATCCGAGCGGCGATTGCCCGCCGCATCATCGAATGCCGGCAAAGGAGCATCGGTCGGCAGCTTCTGCGGAGGCGCAGCGGAAACCACCGCATTGGCGGGATTCGAGGTCCCCTGTGACGTATCGGCAGAACGTCCTGACTCTGGGGTGGCGTGTGGCGCCGATGAGTGCTCCGGGTCTCGCTGCGTGGCCTCAGGACTGACGGTTCCGGACGAGGCAACCTGCGACGCGACGCCCTCGTGAGTCGTAGTTTCGACTGTGGCAGTCCGACTTGTTGGTTGCTCTTTCGCCAGGGCAATGGCTTCGACCAACGGGGGAGCCGATGATAGCGATTGGTCACGGACGGGTCCGGATGTGAGGTTCTGCTGATCGGCCGCGGGTGAGGCGTCTTGCTTGCCAATCGGCGACGGGCTTGTGATTGCCTCCTGCGCCGGCATTGCAGAAGCCAGGACACTCGAAATCGGCGGCGGTGGCGAGGCTGCATTCAACCCCGGTGTCCCACCCAAATCGGCTGCCACATTCGAGTCGGGTACCCCACCCAAGCTGACGTTGCCTGGGTGGGGATCTTCCGGCATGCTGGGCACGAAGGGTTGTGCCGGAAGGACTTGAACGGCGACGGCGGTCACAGCGACCGCGAGGTCCTCGCCGGTCCGTTTTTCGATCCCCAGCTTCGCCGCGCCGCGGTCCTGGCTGGAGACGGTCTCCGCTGTGGTGGCGCTCGCACGGCGGGCAGGCGTAAGCGGACCCTCGCGGTTAGCAGCCGGTCGGCTCATCTTGGCGGAAAGCACATTCCCAAACCCGCTGCCATTGCGGGACGCTGTCATGCTGGTCGGAACCGCGGCCGGAAGCTGGCCGCCTGCAAGGACTGCGCTGGGATCCACTGGCAACTGGCACCGGGCAACTGACAAGTGTTTTCTCCGATACAGCCGAACTGTTGGGGAGAAGCACTTTGTCTGCCAAGTGTGTCTCGCGGTAGAAAGAAATTTGTGGATGCCGAACGTGCCTGCTCTCAGGCACTTCGCAGCTTTGCCGATGAGTCAGGGATGGCCTTCTGAGACTGACTCCACGCTTCTAGGCAAGCCTTGCCTAGAGCACTGGGCAAATCGCGCCTAAGTCAGCTTTGGAACTGATACCGAAGATCGTCGGGTGCTCGACTCATGCGGCGAGCTAGACCGTCTTGTCCTGATTATTGTGTCGCACAAGAACCTCTGACGCTTCAGCCCCAAAGGATGGGATCAACCAACGAAAGAGCAGAGTTGCAGCGAAGGCGCCGGCGATTTGAGCGACGACAAAAGCAGGTGCGTCGGCCGGCCGGATACCTGCAAAGGTATTTGTTGCGGCACGAGCCAATGTGACCGCTGGATTTGCAAACGAGGTGGAAGCGGTAAACCAGTAGGCGGCAGTTATATAAGCCCCGACCGCGAAAGGAACAAATGAGCTCCGGGTTCGCACACAACCCCAAATCACGGAGAGCAGTCCGAACGTCGCACCGAACTCGCTGAAGAGTTGGGCGCCACCGCTACGCGCATGCTGTGATGCAGAAAACAGTGGCTCCCCGAACATTAAGTGTGCGCCAGCAACGCCAGCAAATGCTCCTGCGAGCTGAGCAAGCAAGTAGGCGGGCACTTCAGCCCAAGGAAGCCCCCGCTGTGAGGCGTCAGCGAGGGTGACTGCCGGGTTGAAGTGTGCGCCTGATATCGAACCAAATGTAAGAATAAGGGCCACAAGCGCTGCGCCGGTAGCAATGGTGTTCGCAAGCAGTGCGATGGCGACGTTGCCACCGGAGAGTCGCTCGCCCATAATTCCCGAACCCACAACTGCCGCAAGCAGCAATGCCGTACCAAGAAACTCTGCCGCGATCCGTCGCTGGAGGCTGATCTTCATTCATGTCCAATACGGTCGATTCGTTTTTGAATCGACAGCTTGTCGAGGCTGGCGAGTGGCAAAGAGAGGAACAGGCTGATCCTGCGGTCAAGGGCCATGAATGCCTCGCGATAGGCACGTTCGATTTCGTCCGGAGTTCCTTCGACCGTGGCGGGATCGGCAATGCCCCAGTGCGCCGTCATCGGCTGGCCAGGCCAGATCGGGCATACTTCCTTCGCGGCGTTGTCGCAGACGGTGAAGACGAAGTTCATCTCCGGCGCGCCGGGTCGAGCGAACTCGTCCCAACTCTTGCTGTGCAATCCATGGGTGGGCAGGTGAGCCCGCTCGATTTCTCTTAGTGCTTCGGGCCGGAGCGCTCGCGCTGGATGGCTGCCCGCACTGTAGGCGGTAAAGGCCGGACGGCCTTTGAAGTTCAGGATGGCCTCCGCCATGATGGAGCGCGCCGAGTTCCCGGTGCACAGGAACAGAACGTTATAGCGTCCCTGCATTGTCCTAGCCCTTCGCGGCTCCCGCCCGTGGCTTCTTCGCCCGGATAAATGCGCTCATGAACTTGCCATCCACCTGCGGAGCTATCGCGTCCACGTCAACGCCCTGATCAGCGAGAAATGCCCGCGCGTCTTCGACGTTATAAGTCCGCGTGGGCTCGATCTCGATGTCTTCGAATCCGGCAGCAGTAAGCTTCGAGGTGTACTCCGTGTCCTGCAGCGCGCCCGCGATGCAGCCAACCCACAGCAGCACGCTGGCGCGAACCTCGGCGGGCACTTCTCCGTGTACCACAACGTCAGACACGGCGAAGCGGCCGCCGGGACTTAGCACGCGAAAGGCCTCGCGCAGCACACGGTCCTTATCGGCGGAAAGGTTAATGACACAGTTGGAGATAATCACGTCCACGGAATTGTCAGGCAGAGGAATGCTCTCGATCTCACCCTTGAGGAACTCGACGTTCTCCACCCCGGCCTTGCGCTGGTTTTCCCGCGCCAGCGCAAGCATCTCATCGGTCATATCGAGCCCGTAGGCCTTGCCCGCCGGTCCGACGCGCCGCGCCGAGAGCAGAACGTCGATGCCGCCACCCGAACCCAGGTCGAGTACCGTTTCGCCTGGGTTAAGTTGCGCCAGTGCCGTCGGATTACCGCATCCCAGCGAAGCTTTCAGCGCGTCTTCGGGAATTTGTCCCGCCTGAGCTGCGTCGTAAAGATTCGCCGTGATGGGATCGCAGCAGCTATCCAGCGCGGTGGAAGCGCCACAACAAGAGCTGCCGCCGCTATGTACACGAAGCGCCGCCTGACCGTACTTCTCTTTTACGACTTCTTTGATATCAGTGCTCATGATGTTCTCCTATTTGCAGAGCGTAATGAACTTTTCGGGTTGGACTGCTTTATTGCGGGTGCAGCACTCGGCGTAGAGGAAGCCGAGCAGCTCTTCCAGGGCATCGGTACTCGCTGTGTACCAGAGGAATGTCCCATCGCGCCGCACGTTCACCAGGTCCTCATTCTTCAACTTGTCGAGGTGGTGAGACAGCGTAGAGCTTGGAATGTCCAGTTCGCTGCCGATGTCGCCAACGACCATACCTTCTGGATGAGCAGAAAGGAGCAGCCGCATAATGCGCAGCCGCGGTTCTGTGCCCATCGCGGCGAGCATATCCGCGTAACGCGTAATTTGTTCCGGGTTGGGTTTCTTTGCCATAGGCTCTTATATTTGATATTTCTATTTATATCGAACTATTGGGAGAGTTGTCAAGGGGCCGGGTGGGCAGCGGATAAGAATGGGTAAAGTGGAAAATTGAACGGCGTCCGGCAGGGACGGCAGAGATTTGCTGCCAAGTCCGGCACTGCTGTGGGTTCCTTTTTGGGACTCCCTTACAGATCTTTACAAGAATTCCTGTTACGTTTTTTTGGGCAAAATGGGCTTATTCTTGTGGCCCGGTTGTAGCTTGGCCATTCGATGTCAGCGGAGCCGAAGGTGAGAGGTGCACCTAGCTGAAAGCCGATGGCTGATGACTGACGGCTTTTCTTCGTAGCAAGTGCATCTCGTCCAGCCGAGCCTGTTCCCGTCGCTGTTCGACCAGCCGATAGTCACGCAGTTGCGCATCGCGTAGCGTCTCCAGTACCTCACGGTTACGGCGCTGCTGCTGGAAAAGCGACCTCTGCTCCATAATCGCAGGTTCCAGTTCATGCGATTGTTCCTGGAGGAGTTGTTGCCTCCGCTCTAAAGCATGCAGGCGAGCCATGGCAAAATGAATTTCTACTGCCGGCGTTGGCTGTCGCTGTAACGCCCGCTTGGTTTCCTGTTGCAGATGCAGAGCGGCTTGCTGCATTTGTTCCCGTTGGTTGAGCAATGCCGCACGTCGCGCCAGCAGCGCCTGCAGCCGCAGCAGCTCGCCATCTTCCAGGCTTTGCCGGAAGCGCAACACGGCTTCGAGGGTGAAGTGAAAAGCCATGTTCAGCAGGAGAGAGAGTTGAGGCGGGCGACGGTGTCCGCGAAGGCGGCGCTGTCATGAGGAGTCTGACGAAGGAAGGTCTGGAGTCCGGGCAGCACTGCGACGGCTTCATCGAGTACCGGGTCAGCGCCTTTGCTGTACGCGCCGATGCGGATGAGGTCTTCGGATTTGGCGTACGCCGACAGCAAGGCGCGCAACTGGTGGCTCCTGGTGAGATGCTCCCGCGACGCAACCGCGGGCATCAGCCGGCTGAGGCTGTCGAGGATGGAGATCGGCGGATAGTGGTTCTGCGACGCTAGACGCCGGTCGAGTACGATGTGTCCATCCACCAGCGAGCGCAGCGCATCGACCAGCGGATCTTGTTGATCGTCGCCTTCCATCAGCACGGTGTAGAAGGCAGTGATGCTTCCCGAGGAAAACCGTCCGGCGCGTTCCACCAGCCGGGCAAGCATGCTGAAAACCGAAGGCGTATAAGCCTTCGCGGTCGGAGGCTCGCCGGCCGCCAACCCGATCTCCCGTTGTGCCATGGCGAAGCGAGTAAGTGAGTCCACGACCAGCAGGACATTGTGGCCCTCACCGCAGAAGTATTCCGCGATGCTGGTAGCAGCCAAGGCTGCACGGATGCGCAATAGCGGCGACTGATCGGAGGTGGAGACAACGACGACAGAGCGCCGACGTCCCGCCTCGCCCAGGCCATCGAGAAATTCACCCACTTCGCGGCCGCGTTCGCCCACCAGGGCCAGCACAGTCAGGTCAGCCGCTGTGCCACGCGCCATCATGCCGATCAACGTGCTCTTGCCCACGCCGCTACCACCGAAGATGCCCAGCCGCTGTCCCCGGCCGCAGGTGAGGAAAGCGTCGATGGCGCGGACCCCGCACCCCAGGGGCTCGCGAATCGGCAGACGCTCGAGGGCAGACGGCGCGGCGCCATCGAGCGTACAGCGCCGGCGCGCGGCGTAGGGACCCAGGCTGTCGAGAGGCTGCCCCGCTCCGTCAATCACTCGTCCCAGCAGTTCGTCGCCCACCGCCAGCGAGGGCCGCTCGCCACGCGCGAAGATGGCATCGCCATAGCGAATGCCGCTGGGTTTTTCCAGAGGCATGGTCAGCACGGTGCTGCCGCGAAAGCCGACCACCTCGCCGGCATAGACATGCCCGCGGCAATCGCGAATCTCACAGCATTCGCCCAAGCAGCACGGAGGTCCGGACGACTCCACCAAATTGCCCACTACTTGCGTCACCCGCCCTTGCCATGAAACTACACTCCGTCCTTCCAACTGGCTGAAGTAGGGCAGGAGAGTGCCGCCGGTCATGGTTTGGATCCCAGGCGTTCATGCAGGAGATCGAAGAAGCCGCTCTCGATCTCCTGTAGTTGGTGGTCAAGGCTGATCTCACTGCTTCCCGCCTCGGCCTGCAACACACAACGATCTCCTGCCAGCGACGGGTCGACGACCACCTCGATGGTTTGCTGTCCCTGGCAACGCTGCTCGCAGAAGTTACGCCAGGTGTCGGCCGATTCTGCCGATGTCCGCAGTATCACGTGCGTGCCTGCGTGCATGTGGTCGAGCGCCACCCGCACCACTCCGGCCAGCAGCAGGGGATCCATCTGCGCTTCGCGATGCAATAATTTGCGCGCGATGGCCAGCGCCAGCCGTACCACCTCGGTCTCCACCCGGTGGAAGTATTCGTCCCGCCGGATTTCAAAGTCCTGCAGCGCCGACAATACCGCTGCGCGTTCCTGCTCGATGGCCTGGGTTGCTGCGGTCTGTGCCTTCGCCTCACCCTGACGGAAACCTTCCGCCCGCGCCGCTTCCACCGCCGCTGCCAGTTCCTGCTGCATGGCCGCTTCACGGGCCCTCTGGGCAGCTTCGTTGGCGGCAGAATCCAGGGTGTCCCGGCGGAAGGCGTGATGCGGAATCGCCGGGTAATGGAAGCTTTGTACCTGGTTTAGGGAGCGGGAATCGCAACCCCGGCTAAACGATGTACTCATCGCCACTCTCCTGCTTGAGAATGATCTTGCCTTCGGCTTCGAGTTTGCGGGCCACGGCCACTGCCTCCTGCTGCGCCTTGTTCACCTCGCGTGCCCGCACCGGCCCCATGACTTCCATGTCTTCCTTCAGCATCTCAAAGGCGCGGGCGGAGATCGCCTTCATCAGGTGGTTGCGCAACTCCTCGGAGGCCCCTTTCAGCGCCAGGGTCAGGACTTTCTTGTCGAGCCGGGCCACCAGCTCGCGGATGCCGCTCTCCGGAACTCCCAGCAGATCGTCGAAGGTAAACATCAGGTTGCGGATGTTCACTGCCAGCTTGGCATCCTCCGATTCGATCTCGTCCAGCACCGTCTTCATGACGCCCGGTTCCAGCCGGTTCATCAGATCGGCAGCGCTCTTGAAGCCCGGGTAGGCACGCCGGTTCTGCTCGCCCAGCCGTTGCAGCCGCTTATGCAGGACCAGCGATACCTTCTGCGCCATCTCCGGTGAGAAGTTACGCAGCGTGGCCAGCCGCTTCACCGCCTCCACCCGCAGCGGCTCCGGCAGCTTCATCAACAGGGCCGAGGCGGGTTTGGGCTCGAGGTAGGCGAGAATCAGGGCAATCGTCTGGGGTTGCTCGTCTTCCAGGAAGCGCGCCAGCTCCTGCGGGTCGGCCTTCTGCAGCATGTCCAACTGGCTCGCGTTGAGGTCCTGAGCGCGGCTCACCTGCTCCAGCAGCGCCTTGGCTCCCTCCCCTCCGAAGGCCTTTACCAGCAGGTTTCGCGCGTAGGCATCGCCACCCTGCGCCAGGTAATCCTGGGTCAGGCTCAGCCGGTAGTATTCCTCCAAGACCTCGGCCGCGGTCTCGGGCTGCACTCCATTTAACTCGGCAATCTCCCGGGTCAAGCGCTGCACCTGCGCCTGGCTGAGATTTTTATAGACGGAAGTCGCCGCGTCCTCGCCCAGCAAGACCAGCAGTACTGCTGCCTTGTGGAGTCCGCTCATGGCCGTCGTAGATTCGGCAATGTTCACTCCGAGCTTCCCTCCCGCAGCCAGTTCTGCACCAGCCGCGAAGCGCTTGCCGGTTCTGTCCTCACCTTATCCACCAGATGGTTCTTCAGAACGGCCAGCTTCTTCAGCGATCCATCACCGTCCAGGCTCGCCGCGCCAAGAATTTCCTCCAGGGACTCGGGTTGGGGAGCGGACGTGAGTGGTGGCGCGCTGGCCGATTCCGCGATGGCATGCCGGCTGGCCACGCGCATGGGCAGTTCGCGCAGCACCGTCATCAGTTGTTTCTTGACCGGACGCAGGAGCAGCATGTACACGCTGCCAAACAGGCAGGCCAGGGCCAGATAGCGGAACACCCACGACCAGTTCCGCAGACTGTGCTGCACCCGTTCCATCCAGGTCAGGGGA
>Ga0209040_10000514_pt1 | contig 29755 bp, 33 predicted proteins | sample BogFormECP12_OM3_FD_188240 | JGI IMG/M metagenome (GOLD analysis project Ga0209040, IMG submission 188240) | Bog forest soil microbial communities from Calvert Island, British Columbia, Canada - ECP12_OM3 (SPAdes) (version 2) | ecosystem: Environmental > Aquatic > Freshwater > Wetlands > Bog ... | reverse complement strand
AAATCCTCGACGCGATGCACATTCGGCACGTACCCGGCCTCGAAGTGCACCTCCGCGACACGCTGATAGTCGCGCCGGATGAAGCCGAACAGAATTTCGGCGAGGAATCGCCGCTGCTCGCGCCCCAAGCGGCCCATGATGCCGAAGTCGACCGCGACGATCCGGCCCGCTTCGTCGACGAAGAAATTTCCCTGGTGCATGTCGGCGTGAAAGAAGCCGTCGCGCAACGCGCTGCGGAGGAAAGTCTGGATGAGCGCCTTCGCCAGCGCGCGCGGGTCGAACCCGAGTTCGGCCAGACGCTGCCGGTCGGCGAGCGGGACGCCCTCGACCCATTCCATCGTCATCACCTCGCGCGTCGTCCGGTCCCAGTCGATGGCGGGCGCGCGGATGTCGGGATCGTCCCTGGCCTTCTCGGCGAATTCCGAGGCGGCGGCCGCCTCAAGCCGGAAGTCCATCTCCATCCGCACCGACCGCGCAAGCGTCTCGACGACCTGGACGAGGCGCAGCCGGCGCATTTCCGGAAAGAGACGCTCCGCAAGCCGCCCGCCGAAAAATATGTCGGCAAGGTCGCGCGCGAACCGCCGCTCGATGCCGGCTCGCACCACTTTCACGGCGACCGGGCGCGCCCCCTCCGGCGTCCGCACCGATGCGCGATGGACCTGGGCGATCGACGCGGCGGCCACCGGCTCGCCGAACGTCTCGAAAAGCGCGCCGATCTTGGTTCCGAAGGCGGTCTCGACAATGCCGATCGCCGTCTGCCGGCTCATCGGCGCGACCCGGTCCTGCAGGCTCTCGAGCTCGAGCGCGACCGCCGTTCCGACGATGTCGGGACGGGTGGAGAGGAACTGCCCCATCTTGACGTAGGAGGGGCCGAGCCGATCGATGGCGCGCGAGAGGCCGCTTAGCCCCCGCACGTTGCGCTTGGCGAAGAGGTTGGCGAGGGCGAGCGGGAGCCGCGCGAACGGCGGCAGGAGCACGGGATCGATGTCGACAAATGCGCCTTCGCGCGCGAAGACGAAGCCTGCGCGCGCGAGCCGCAGCCCGTGACCGAAGGCCGTAAAGACGGACAAATCAGAGCTTCCAGCCGGAGTGGATCGCGACTACGCCTCCGGTGAGTGGCGTATAAGCGACCCGGCCGAAACCCGCCTTGGCGGTCATGTCCGCAAACAGCTCCGGCGGCGGGAACTTGCGGATCGAATCGACTAGATAGCGGTAAGGCCGCCCGTCCCCCGCAACAACGCGCCCCATCGCCGGGATGGCGGAGAAGGAATAGGCGTCATAGAGCCGGTCGAGGACTGGCACGTCCAGCCGAGAGAATTCGAGGCAAAGGAAATGGCCGCCGCGCCCCAAGACGCGATAGGCCTCGGCCAAGGCGCGCTCAACGTCCGGCACGTTGCGAATGCCGAAGGCGATTGTATAGGCATCGAACCGTCCCTCGGCGAAGGGCAGCGCCTCCGCGTTTACTTCGACGAACGTCACCCGGTCTTTTAGGCGCAGCCGCTCGGCCCGCTCGGCGCCGATGCGCAGCATGTCGGGGTTGATGTCCGCAACCGTCGCGGTGGTGAGCGGCCCCCCCGCTCTGACGACGCGAAAGGCGACATCGCCCGTGCCGCCCGCGACGTCGACGAGCGCGAACGGACGCGTCGTGGACGGATGAACCTTCGATGCGAGAACGTTCTTCCACACGCGGTGCAATCCAAACGACATAAGGTCGTTCATGAGGTCGTAGCGGTCCGCCACCCGGCGAAACACCTCATCGACGAGTCCCTGCTTCTCCTCCAGGGGAACCGTTCGTCGACCGAAATGGGTTTGCTCGGGCCGGGCGGGCATCGGAGTTCTCCATACTGCGGCGCAAAATAGCGCGCCGAAGCAGGACGGTACACCGCCTAATGGTTGATGGCTCGGCTGAACGCCTCTTTACGATGCGCAGATAGCCGCAATCACCTGATCGATGCCTGCGGGCGAAACGCGGAACAGGCCGTCGTAGGGTGGCTCAGGCGCGAGAATCAAAAGGAACGCGCTCGCGATCGAGCCCAGCGCCTTCGTGGGGACGCTCAGCCGCGGCCTATAGACACCGGTTAGTGACGTAGTAGGACTGGGTGCCCGAAAGCGTCATAGTGGATTGGACAGACTTGGCGCCTCAACCTGTTGAAAAGACTCAATTCGTGCGCACGTTTGGCGCCGGCCTGCGTCGAACGGCGCCCGCGTCAGTAGCCCCGCTCGATCCGGCCGTAGAGCTCGTCGGTGAAGGCGGCGAACTTGCCGCCAACGAACGAGGCTGTGAGGGAGGCGGCGATGAATACGGCGATCATCTTCGGCACGAAGGTGAGCGTCATCTCCTGGATTTGGGTCAAGGCCTGTAAAAGCGCGATGACGATTCCGACCGCCATCGCCGCGCCAACCGCGGGCCCCGCGCCGATAACGACCATCCAGATCGCCGACTGGACGAGATCGACCGCGTCCGCCTCGTTCATTTGAGGGTGGCTCCGTCAGCGAGCGAGACGGTTGCGCCGTTGGCGAGCGTCGCAACCGCGCCCGCGCTCGTCACGCTGACCGAGGTCACCTGTCCGGACGTCGAGCCGTCGGCGGAGACGATGTTTCGGCCGATGAGGCTCGCAGCCTGGTTGAGCGAACTCGAGGTCAAAAGCGCCGCGAGGTTCGTGTTCATCTGCACGCTCTGGCCGACCTCGGACACAGTCGCAAGCTGCGAGACCATCTGCGAGGGGTCCATGGGCTGAGTCGGATCCTGGTTCTTCATCTCGGCCATGAGCAGCGTCAAAAAGTCGTTGTAGTCGAGCTTAGCCACGGGCGGGGCGGAGGCTGCGCCAGCGGCGGGGGCGGCGGCGGTAGTGACGGGGGCGACGGTCATGTGGCTGCTCCTTCAGGCGGCGGTCGCTTTCGACAGGTTCAGCTCGGCGTCTTCGAGGGGAAAGAGCGCGCGTAAGGCCTTCATCGCCTCGAAGTTGCGGCCGCGGCCGAGCGATTGCGCGACGCCGCGAAGGCCGCTGATGATCTCGGGCGTCGTGTAGGCGGAAAGCGCGGTCTGGATGAGCGAGCTTGCCAGCGGCGCTGCAGTCGACTGCGCCGACGGATCCATCAGCATGACCTGGACCGCGAAATAGATCTGCCGGGTCAGCGTCGTCGCGTCCTTCGCTTGCATGACGTGGTTCTCGAGCAGGAAGGTCACATCGTTGAGAAGCTCGATCGTCGCCTTGCGGTCGATGCGGATGACCGCCCCGTTGATGAAGAGCCGCTCGCCGGCGCGCAGGGTGATTTGCATGCGTCTTACTTCAACCCGTCGCGGACGATCTCGTTGATCTCGATCATCGGCGTGAGATCGCCCATCGCGCCCGTGCGCGCCCGCTCGATCTCCTTCATCATCCAAATGCCGATCGAGATGAGCCCCGCGCGCAACTGCTGCGACAATTCGTTGTTGGGGTGGTTAAGATCGTCCAGGAAGATCGTCCACAGCTTCTTCAAATAGAAGAGCGCGTCGACCCGCTCGCGCGAAAGCGGCCCCCTCTCCTGCGCAGCGCGCAGCAAGCCGATGACACGGTCCATCGCCTCGCGCTCGCGCGCCCGCATGGTCTGCCGCGAGTCCTGGATGACATCGTTGTAAGCAAATTCGTACATCGCGATCCTTGGCCTCATGGGACGGGGAGGTATTGGGCGAGATTGAGCTGCTGCAGCCGGGCGGTCAGCTCGTACGCCATCTGAATCTCGGTCGTGAGGCTGTTGATGCGAGCGGCGGTCGCGTTTTGGTCGACCGAGTCGAGCGCGTCGACCTGCTTCTGCAGAATCGTGAGCTGCGAGCTCATCGCGCTGTTGGCGTCCGTGACCGCGCTCTGCGTGGCGCCGAGCGCCGCTTGCGTATTGGTCAGCGATGCGTGGGCCGTGGCGATGAGCGAGCCGGCCTGAGATGCGATTGTCTGCTGGGCCGCCGGGCCCAGCTGCGAGCCGCCGAATTCGGCGAGCATCGTGTAGGCTTGCGCGAGCCCCTGGAACGCCGGTTGATTGACGTTGGTTGAGACGACGGCCGTCCGCCCGGGCGCGATCTCGGCGGAGACGTTCGTGCTGGACGCGGACGACCAGTCCGAGGTCCAGGATGCGCCGGAAAACAGCGCCGCAAACGGCCCGGACAGGAAGCTCTGGATCGCCGAGGCGGAGATGCTCGCCGCGGCCGGGTCGCTTGGCAGTACGCCGAAGGCCGTCTGGAACGCCTGGTCGACCGCCGTCTTGGCCGCCGACGGCGGCGTGGAAAAGTAGTCGGCGAGCGGCGCGAGCGATGAGTTGATGCCGCCGAACACATAGCCCCCACCCGAGGTCGCATTGGACGACGCGATAAGGCTTTGCAGCGCGTTCTCGCCCATCGTCTGGAGCGAGACGCCCGGGTCCCCGATCGGGGTCCACGCTGCGAGGTTTTGCATCGTCGTGTCCGCGCTTGAGCCGATGGCGGTAAGCGCGGCGTCCGCCGTCGCCATGTTGGTCGCGACGAGACCGTTCGCCGACGTCAGCGTCTGGAGCAGGCCGACCTGCTCCTTGAGCGAAAGCTCGTAGCCCGCCTGGTCCCCGAGCTGGAGTCCGAGGTCCGCGTACTGCCCAGTCGATTCCTCCGTCGTCGCCGTCGCGAGCGACGCCTGCGCCTGCTGCACCGGCGCGACGAGGCTCATCGCGAGCGAGGGCGTCGACACGAAGTTTGCGCTCATCGTCATGCGGCGTTGAGGAGGGCGGAGAACATGGCGTTGACGGTGGTGAGGAGCTTCGCCGAGGACGCATAAGCGTTCTCGAGCGCCAGCATGTTGGTCATCTCGGCGTCGAGATTGACTCCAGTCGCGTTGGAGAGCGCGGACTGCGCTTGGGTCGCGACCGCGTTCTCATAGGAGGCGGCGTCGCTCGCCTTCTGGTTTGCGTCCTGCAGCCAGCTCACAGAGGCGTTGGCGAAGCCGCCGAGGCTCGCCGACGTCGCGAGGCCCGCGGACGGGTCGAAGCTTTGAGTGGCGCTGAGCTGATCGACGAGCTGCTGAATACGTCCGGTGAAGCTCGCCGCCCCGGTCGAATTGTAGACGTAAGCGGGGTTAGGCGAGGAAACGCCGCCATCTCGGAGCAGCGTTGCGTCCCCGCCTCGCGAAGGATCGACGCTTGGATTGACCTCGATCGTCGCGGCAAGTCCGGTCGCCGCCGACAGCGAGGGCAAGCTCGTGAGGCCCGGCGCGGTGAAGAGGCCTGGCAATGACGGCAGGGTCGGCGACGGCGACTGGTCGGTTTCCGCAAACTCGTTGATCAAGCCGGCGGCGATCTGGTCGAGCTGGGCCTGGTATTGCGGCGCAAGATTGTCGCGCAGCGCCGCATAGCCGGCGAGCGCGCCGGATTGGATGGGATTGGGCGAGCTCGCGCCGGTGATCGGCACGCCGTCGACCGTGACCGCCGCGCCATTCGTCCCGGCCGTGAACGTCGCGGTCGGCGTGAACCCGACTGTCCGGGGCGCATCCTGGAACAGGGTCACGCCGTTGTCGGCGTAGATCGACATCGAGCCGTTGGCCGCGACGACGGTCGAGACGCCGGTCTGTTGCGACAGCTGCGCGACGATCGAATCTCGCGTGTCCTCGGCGCTCGTGACATTGGCGCCGGTCGCAAGACCGCTGACGACCGCATCATTGGCGCTCTTGAACTGGCTCAGCAGCGAGTTGATCGTCTTGACCGACGCGGTCATGTCTGCGTCCGCCTTCTCGCGGACCTGCTCGACGGCGGCGCTGCCGGCGTTGAGCGAGGAAGCGAGGTTGGATGCCGCAGCGACCGCTGCGTCGGCGGCGGAGGCCGAGGTTGGCGACGCCTCGTAAGTCGCGAGCGCGTTCTGAAGGTTCGCCAACATGGCCGAGGGGGAAGCGCCGTTTTGATTGGCGCCCGAGGTTGAAGACGCCGAAGAGCTGTCGCTGACGGTCTCGGCGAGCGTCGAGAGGCCGTCCGATATCGCCTGCTGCGCGGCTGCTTGTGCGGCGGATGCCGCGGCCTGCTCGGCAAGCGCCGCGTTGGCGATCCGCGTGACCGAGGCGACGTCGGCGCCGCCGTAAGAATTGGTGACGACGTTGGCGACCTCGCGCGAATAGCCGGAGGTGTTGACGTTCGCGATGTTTTTGGAGACGACCGCGGTCTGCGCCGCGTTGGCGGCGAAGGAAGAGCTAATGATGCTGAATGCGGCCGAGAGGCTCATCGCGGCGCCGTTGGCTCTTCAAAGGTCACGGCTTGAGCCCATTGAGCACGTCGAGGATCGTCGCGCCCGTCTGGAACACCTTGGAGTTCGCCTCGTAGGCGCTTTGCGCCTCGATCATCGCGGTGAGTTGAGTGGCAAGATCCACCGTCGAGTTTTCGAGGGAACCCCCATTGATCGCGCCGAAGCTGCCCGAGCCGGGCGTCCCGAGGAAGACCGGCCCTGAGTCGGTGTTCGGCGTGAAGACGTCGCCGTTGACGGAAATGAGGTTGTCGGGACTCTCCACGTCCGCGAGCGGGATGTCATACGCCGCGCTCGACGTTCCATTCGAATAAGTGAGCGACAGCGTCCCGTCCGACGAGATTGAAACACCCTTGACGCTCGCGGGCGCGTTGCCGTTGGCCGTCGCCGCGGTCACGCCGAAGCTCGTGGCGAACTGCGTTAGGTTGCTAAGGTCGAGGTTCATCGTCGCGCCGTTCGGCACGGGGATGGACAGGGTCCCGCCCGATGTCAGCGCGCCTGTCGAAGGGTCGAAGGTCAGGGTTCCGGTCGCCAGCGGGCCGGACGTATAGGGGAAGCCGCCGCCAGACGCCGCCGCCGACGCGTCGTACGCGTCCACCTCCCAGGTCCCGGCGCCGGTATTGGCGAAATAGAGGTTGATCGTATGCGAACCGCCTAGGTTGTCGTAGACGATGAGAGAGGTCGCAGCGGTGTAGGTCGAACTCGCGGAGTTCGCCGAAGGAAGATTGGCCGCGGGGATCGCCGTCGCGGTTGCGGGCAGGTTCGCGGTGAGCGAGCCGGCGGTCGTCGGCGTCGCCGTTTCGCCGACGCCGTTGACGTTGACCTTGGTGAGCCCGGCCAGCGAATTGGCGGGAGTGGGCCCCCCCCCGGCGGCCGCGCCCATGAGATAGTAGCCGGCGCTGTTGACGAGGTTGCCCGACGCGTCGGGGGCGAATGAACCATTGCGCGTGAGGTAGAGCGCGCCGCTCGAATCGGAGACCACGAAGTAGCCGGCGCCCTGCACGGCGAGGTTAGTCGCGGTGCTCGTCGAGACGACGTTGCCCTGGAGCGTGTTTAGCGACCGCACGCTGGTCATGACGCCGCCGAAGTCCGCGGAGACGCTCGATACCTGGTCGACCAGCGTGGAGAAATCGGATTCGACCGTCTTGTAGCCGGTCGTGTTGGCGTTGGCGACGTTCTGCGAAATCGACGACAGCCAGTTGGAATCGGCGAGCATGCCGGAAACGCTGGCGTTCATGATGGACATGGGCACTCCTTACGCGCGCGCTTTCCATTTGATCCGAGGCGGCTTGCGTCAGGCTGGCGAGCTCACGACGCCGAGCGAACCAGGCTGCCGATGACGAGATTCCAGCCGTCGATCAGCACGAAGAAGAGGATCTTAACCGGGAGCGCGATCACCGACGGCGGCAGCATCATCATGCCCATCGACATGGTCAACGTCGCCACGATCATGTCGATCACGAGGAAGGGGACGGCGATGAGGAAGCCGATCTCGAAGCCCCGCCTCAATTCGGAAATCATATAGGCGGGAACGAGCAGCCTCAGATCGGCCTTGTCGCGCTTTCCCGCATCGAAGCGGCCCTTGGACAGGCTCTCGAAGAGGGCGATGTCCTTTTCCCGCACCTGCGAGAGCATGAACGCGCGGAACGGCTCGGCGACCGCGGTCAGCGCCTCCTCCTGGCTAATCTTGTTGTCGAGCAGAGGTTTGAGGCCGGTCTGCCAGGCGCGGTCGAAGGTCGGCGCCATGACGAAGAAGGTCATGAACAGCGCAAGGCTGATGAGCACCAGATTCGCCGGCGCGCTCTGGACCCCGAGGCCGGACCTCAGGAAGGAGAGCGCGATGATGAAGCGAGTGAAGCTCGTCACCATGATGAGGAGGCCCGGCGCCACCGAAAGCACGGTGATGAGTGCGACAAGTTCGATGATGCGGCCGCTCGCGGAGGCGCTCTGCGCCGGAAGAAGAGCGCTGAGGTCGGCGGTCTGCGCATGGGCTGACGACAGGGCCATGAGCAATGCGAGCGCCGCGTAACGGAACCCTCTCACTGCACCACCAGCGTGCGGATGACGAATTCGCGCACGGCGCCGCGGCTACGAATGGCGGCGCGATCGTTGAGGTCCTCCCGGATCGCTTCGAGGCCGATCGGCCCTTCGATCTGTTTGAGAGAAACCGTCCGCAGATAGGCGAGGATGTCCGTCCCGATCTCGGCCGCGAGCGCCTCGGGATGCGGCAGCGTCTTCGGGTCGAACACCATCGAGCCCTCGAGCCGAATCCAGACGTCTTGCGGCGAGCCGAGGTTGGTGACGACCGGGGGCAAGTCATAGACAGTCGAAGGCTCCGCGAGGGGCGCGGCCGAGCCGGGCTTTTCCGCAGTTGTCGCGGGCGGCCGGGCCGCCTCGAAGCCGACGCCCATGACCGCGCCGATGAGCGCGACAACCGCAAGCTCGGTGAGCGATCCCATCCGCTTCGGCGCCGGCAAGCTCTGCGGGAGCGCTGCGTCAGCCATGCGGGCGCTCCGTTTCCCGCGCTTCAGAAGGGCCTGAGAGCGTCATAGACCTGCTGTCCCCAAGCTGGCTGCTGGACGTCGCTCTGGCGCCCGCGCCCGCCGTACGAGATTCGCGCCTCGGCGATGTGGTCATAGGCAATGGTGTTGTTGAGCGAAATGTCCAGCGGCCGCACGATGCCCGCGACGGTGAGCTGGCGCAGCTCGTAGTTGACCCGCACCTCCTGCGATCCCGAGATGACCAGATTGCCGTTCGGCAGGACGCGGGTGACGACCGCCGCGACCGACACCTGGATTTGCTCGGATCGGTCGATATTGCCCGTCCCTTGCGTGGACGAGGTCGAAGAGAGGTCGCCAAGAATCTTGGCGGGCTGACTCGATGACGATGAAGAGGAGCCGTTGTTGAAGCCGTAGTCGACCGCGACCCCGTCCTTCGTGGTCTGCGAGCGCCCGGAGGAATTGCCGAGCGTCGCCTTGTCGTTCATCGAGATGAGCACGGTGACGATGTCGCCGACATGACTGACACGCGGCTCTGTGTAGAGCGACGGAGCCGGCGGGGGCGACTGAGAGGGCGGCGCCAACGTTTTTGCTGTCTGGATCGCGGCCGTCTCTTCCGACACGAGACCCGCGCCGACAGCAGAGAAGATGGGTTCGCGCATGAATTCGTTCGGGCTGTTCCAGCATCCCGAAAGCAGCAACGGGGCGAGGAGCGGGATGGCCCACGTAATCCGCCTCATCTAGGACTTCTTGTCCTCACGCGCGGCGACGAGACCGGCGAGCCGGCTCGCCCGGTCGGCCTCCATCTCGTCGAGAATCGCGCTCGCGGCGCCCGGCTTCAGCCGTGCGAGAATCGCCGCCGCCATCTTCTCATCCATCGCGGCGATCTGTCGCGCCGCGTTCTCCGGCTGCATTCGCCCGTAGATTGCGACGACCTCGTCCGTGGCGGCTTTCGTCAGCGCGTCGCGCTTGGCAATCCATTCGCGCGCGGACGCTTCGGCCTTTTCCAGGTCCGCGATACGCTGGCGAAGCTGAGCGTCGAGCTCGGCGAGCCGCTTGGTCTGCCAGGCGATGCGCGCCTCGGCGATTGACGGCGCGACGTTGGCGCAATAGCGGGCCGCGTCCGCCTCGGCCGGCTTCTCCGCCGCAGCCTTCGGCTTCGGTGGCTCGGGCGGCCGCCCGTCCTGCGCCACCGCCTGCCCGACGAGGGTGGCGAACAATGTAACGAGCGCAAGTCGGCGTCGAGGGTGAGAGACAAGCGGCATGAGTCAGCCCTGAATGCTGAGCTTATGATCCAGTGGGCGGCTTGCGCTGGGCTGACTTGCGGCCTCATCTTACTGGATGACGAGGTCGGCCTGCAGGGCGCCGGCCGTCTTGATCGCCTGCAGGATCGCGATGATTCCAGGCGGCTTGACGCCGATGTGATTGAGGCCGTTGACGAGCGCGCGCAGGCTCGATCCGCTGACGATCGACATGGCGCCGCCGCCCTGCTCGGCCTTGATCGTCGTGTTCGGCGTCACGACACTGCGTCCGTTCGCGAAGGGGTTCGGCTGCGAGACCTGCGGCTGCTCGTTCACCCGAACGGTGAGCGTTCCGTAGGTGACGGCGACGGTCGAGATCTGCACGTCCTGGCCGACGACGACCGTTCCCGTTCGCGCGTCGAGGACGACGCGGGCCGCCATGTCCGGCTGCACCTGCAATTCGCCGATCTCCGCCATGAAGCGGGCGAACGATACGTTGCGGGGGCGAAAGAGCTCGACCGTCCGGCTGTTTACCTCGAAGGCCGCATGCGCGCGGAAGCGCGCGTACGAAAACGCATTGATCGCGTCCACGATCCTCACCGCCGTCGCGTAATCGGGGTTCCTGAGTTCGAGCATCGCGCGCAGCTGGTCGGGCTCCGGCGGGATCTCGTGTTGGACGATCGCGCCGTTGGGAATGCGCCCGGCCGTCGGCACCCCTTGCGACAGCGTCTCGCCCTGGCCGTGGCTCTCAAAGCCGGTGACCGAGACCGCTCCCTGTGCGCTCGCGTAGACGAAGCCGTCGGAGCCTTGCATTTGCGTTAAGAGCAGCGTGCCGCCCATCAGCGAGGGCGCGTCGCCGAGCGCCGACACGGTGACGTCGAGGCGGGATCCGACCTCGGCCCCGGCGGAAAGATCGGCCGTGACGATGACCGCGGCCACATTGCGGTTGCGCAGCGCAATGCCGCGCACGTCGAGGCCAAGGTTCTGCAGCATCGCCTGCACCGACTGTTCGGTGAAGGGCGTGTTGCGGAACGTGTCGCCCGATCCTTGCAGGCCGACGACGAGGCCGTAGCCGACGAGTTGGCTGTCGCGTGGGCCGCGCAAGATCGAGATGTCCTTGATGCGCGCCGCCATCGCGGACGAGACCGCAAAACACAGCGCGAGCGCGACGATGACGGACCGCATCATCCCCCGCCGACGTTCACCGATCCGTCCGGCTGGACGACGCCGGACACCGTGACGCCGCTGTCGCTGTTGCGCACCCGAACGATATCGCCGCTCGATCCGTCCTGCAAGGCCGCGCCAGTTGTTACGATCAGCAAGCCGCCCTCGGCGTAGATGAGCCTCACCTCGGCGCCGTTGGCGACGAGCTTTCGGTTCGATACCCCCGCGTAAGGAATCGCGTGTCCCGGCAGCAGCGTGAGACGAGCGACCTTTCCCACGACCATGGCGCGGCTTTCAATGAAAGGCCCGCCGGTGTCCGGCGCCGGATCCAGCGCCGAATCGACCAGCATGCCATCGCGGATGACCTCGCCCGGATAGATTACGGACTTCGGCGTCGGCGCGCCCGCGACTTGCGCGCGCGCCGCCGGCGCGAGAGGCGCGAGGAGCACAAGCACGAAGAAAGCCGAGCGCCGCACAACCGCCGCCGCGCGCATCGCTCAAGCGCGCATATTGGAGATCGTGCCGGACATCTGATCGGCCGCCTGAATCACCTTGGAGTTCATCTCATAGGCCCTCTGCGCGGAAATGAGATTGGTGATTTCGGTGACCGGATCGACGTTGGACGCCTCGATGTAACCCTGCTGGAGCACGCCGAAGGCGGAATCGCCCGGCACGCCGACGGTCGGCTGGCCAGAGGCTTCGGTCTGCTGGAAATAGTTGCCGCCGAGCGCCTTTAGGCCCGCGTCGTTGACGAAATTGGCGATGGTGAGCTGGCCGAGCTGCTGCGGGGTCGCCTGGCCGGGCAACGTCACCGTGACGACGCCCGTCTGGCTGATCGTGAGGTTGGTCGCGTTGGCCGGGACGATGATCGACGGCGTCACCGCATACCCGTCCACGGTTACGAGCCGGCCGTTCTGGTTGGTGTTGAAGGCGCCGTCGCGGGTATAGACAGTGTCGCCGTTGGCGGTCGTGATTTCAAACCAGCCTCGGCCGTTGATCGCCACGTCGAAGGCGTTGCCGGTGTTGGTGAGCGCCCCCTGCAGATTGACGCTGCGGATCGCGGCGGTGCGCACGCCGAGCCCGACCTGAGCGCCCTCAGGCACCGTCGCGTCTCGACCGCGGCTCGACACGCCCATGAGCCGCTCGGTCTGGTAGATGAGATCGGTGAATTCGGCCCGCGAGCGCTTGAATCCGGTTGTGTTGATGTTGGCGACGTTGTTGGCGATGACTTCCAGGTTCCGCTCCTGGGCGCTCATGCCGGTCGCCGCAATCGCCAACGCTCTCATGATGTCTTCCTCTACTCGTCTAACGCCGCGCGCCTGTCTCAGATCGCCATGTGCGAGATTTCCTGCCAGGCGGACACGATCTTGTCGCGGATCGCAAGCACCGTCTGCAGCGACCGCTGCGCCTCCATCACCGACTCGACGACCTTCATCGGCGAGACGGCGCCCTGGATGCCCTGAATCGCCGCCGTCTCGCCCGCTTGGAGCGCCCCGACGGCCGTCCCAAACACGTTTCCGAGCGCCTCTTCGAACGAAATCCCTCCCGTTTGCGCGGCGCCGGTCAGCGCCGGCGCGCCGCTCAAACCGGCGCTCGACGGCGCCAGGGGGGACAAGCCGTTGATCACCATTTGCAGCCCCTACGCGTCCCTCATCAGATTGACCGCTGTCGTGAGCATCTCCGCCGCCTGTTTGGCGACTTGCAGATTGGCCTCATAGCTGCGGTTGGCCTCGCGCATGTCGGCAAGCTCCACAAGCACGTCGACGTTCGGCATCTTGACGACGCCGTTCTCGTCTGCAGCCGGATTGCCGGGGTCGCGCTCGATCTTGAAGGGCGTCCGGTCGACGCCGATGCTCTTCACCTCGACGAGATTGACGCCGGTCGCGCGGTCGAGCTCGCTGTCGAAGGAGACGGTCTTGCGGGCGTAAGGGTCGGCGCCGGGGGAGGCGCCTGTGGATTGCGCGTTTGCGATGTTCTCCGACACGACGCGCAGCCGCGCCGATTGCGCCGCGAGCCCGGAGGCGGCGATGCGCAGCGAAGTCTGCAGCGGATCGAGCATTGTCACTTGAGCGCAGACATGAGGAGCTGATGGAAGGCGCGGCGGACGTTGGCGGTCATGGTGAAGTCGCGGCTCACGTCGCCGAGCGCGATCATCTGCTGTTCGAGATTGACGGTGTTGCCGGACAGCGTCTCTTCCCCGCCGTTAGCCTCGATTTCGCGGTAGGAGGCTTCGGAGAAGCTGGAAGGCGCGAGATGTCCGGAGCTGGCGGCGGCCATAACAATCGGCGCCTTGCCGAGCACAGCCGCGAAAGGAGCGACGTCGATTGCTCGATAGCCGGGCGTGTTGGCGTTGGCGACGTTGCTCGCGATCGCGGTTTGCCGCGCCGACAGCCACTCGGCTTTCTGCGCGGCGAGTTGGAACAGATAGATGGACAAGCTTCGCCCTTCCTTTGCCGCCGATCCTCAAGGATCTGACTTGCCCGGGGCTTGCGTCGATGCTCGTTGGTTCGGGAAAAAGCGGCCGCACGGGAAATTCAGGGCAAAGCCTTTTGCAGTTGACAGACGTTTTGTCGCTATCTTTCCGTATGCAGCGCCCGTCAATCGCAGGTTGACAGCATCGGGCGCTAAGCTACCATTCCTTCCTATACGGCCCTGAAGATCCGGCCTGAAGCAGGAGGAGGAAACGTGCGGCCGCTCGTTGTGCTCGTTGAATTCCTCGTCAAGGCTGCTTTCCGAGAGCGTTTTCAGGAACTAATCGCCGCGAATGCGAGAGCGTCGTTGGAGCGCGAGCCGGGCTGCCGTCGGTTCGACGTGCTTTTCGACCCCGACGAACCGCGAAGGTTCGTACTCTACGAAGTTTACGATGATGACGCCGCCTTCGGCGAACATCTTCGCTCCAGCCACTATAAGGGTTTCGCTGAGGCGACAGAGAACGAAATTGATCATCGCTCGATCCGCCGTCTCGCATTTTCTGACGAGATGGGGGCAGGCGTTAAGTCAGACGCCAAAACGCCGCCCGTGGAAATGTCAATCTAAGTCGAGGCAATTTGCGCGACCGGCAAGAACGCCGGCGACACATGGCGGGAGGAGACAAAAATGATGGACGAACGCGACCGGCGCGAGTTCGACGCCGGACTTTCCGAGGAGGTCGACGCTTGGCTCCGCGGCGACACTTCCCGACGGGAGTTTCTGACGCGGCTCATGTTGATGGGCGGCGCCGCCATGCTGCCGGGCCTCGGCTACACGGCGGCCGGCTCGAAGGCGTGGGCCGCTGCCGCCGAGGTCTCGAAGGTCGAGCTCGCCGACAAAAGCACGCCCCTCGGCGCGGCTCAGGCCGCGGCGGTGAAAGCCTCGACCGAGGGGCCGACCGACGGCTCGGCCTATCGCGCTGTTCAAGAAGCGCAGAAGTACAAGGACAAGGGGATCACCCTCAACCTCACCTACGAGTCCGGGCTGCAGGCGCTTGAGCCGAAGAACTTCTCCGGGCCGATGTGGCAGGCGCTGACCGGAATCAACTTCAATGTCGTGGAGCTTCCGCACCCCAACCAGTATTCGCAGCCGATCGCCGAGCACATCGCCAACTCCGGCGCCTATGACGTGCTCGATATCGAGCCGGCCTGGATCCCGGCGCTCGCCAACGGCGGGGTCATCATGCCGATCGACGACTATGTCGCGAAATACATGAACAAGGCCGACCTCGACGACTATCATCCGCTCTACAAGTCGATCACCTTGTACAAGGGCAAGCGCTGGGGCGTGTTCGACGACGGCGATCAGTTCGCCCTCTACTACCGCAAGGACATTTTTGATGATCCCAAGCTGAAAGACGCCTATCAGGCGAAGTTTGGCAAGCCATTCGGCGTTCCGAAGACCTGGGACGAGTATTCGCAGGTCGCGCAATTCATCACCGACCAGCTGGCGCCAAACATCTACGGCGCCGGTCATTTCCGCAAGTTCGGCAGCCCCGGCAATCAATTCAGCTTCCTGCAGCAATACCGCGCCAACGGCGGGAAGTTCTTCGACGCCGACATGAAGGCGCAGCTGGCGAGCCAGGCCGGGGAAACAACGCTGTCGCAAATGATCGCGCAGAACAAGGCGTCGATCCCGGGCAACAACGACCTCGACGCCGTCGCGCTGTGGGCGGCTTGGCTGCAGGGCAAAGTGGCGATGATCTTCTCATGGCCGCCGACCGGCCGCATTTCGTCCAACTACGCGCAACGCGACAAGGCGATCAATTTCATTCCGCAGTCGAGCATCGCCGACAAGGTCGGCTACGCCGTCGTGCCCGGAAGCAACGGAGAGATGGCGTCGGGCTACGTGCGCGCGCTCGCGGCCGGCTCCAACAACGAGGAGGCCGCCTACCTCTTCATGCAATGGGTGACCGCGCCGCCATTGTCGCTCGTGCGCACGATGCTGCCCTACACGCTGCGCGATCCCTATCGCCTCTCGACCTACAAGTCGGAGGAATACCGCGCGCTTTGGCCAGCGGCTAAGGACTATCTCGTCAACTTGTGCGAGTGCGCCAACTCGGGGGTCGTCGACATGATCATGCCCGGCTGGCAGGACTACGCGCTGACGATCGACCGCATGTGCACCGCGGTCTGGGGCGGCGAAGACACTAAGTCCGCGCTGGCGAAAGCTGCGGCCGAGTGGGATCAGACGACGCAGCGGCTCGGCGTCCCTGCGCAGAAGGCCGCCTACCAGGAGTTCCTCCAGATTCCGGGCAGCTACGCCGACCACACGGTCGAGAAACTCGGGCAGGCGGCGCACATCACCTAGGCCGACACGAGAACCCGCTCGCGCCTGACGACCGGCGCGAGCAAGGCCGTATCTTTTATTGTCCGCTCGAAGGCGCTCACACGCCGGAACGCTCATGGGTCAATCGGCCACAGCCAACTCGCCGAGCGCCGCCTCCGCCATCCGCGCGGGCGGAGCGTCGGCGTGGGCCGACCGGCATTTCAAATGGCTCATGGTCGCCCCTGCGACGCTGCTGATCCTCGCGTTCTCGATCTACCCGATGCTCTTTTCGCTGTGGGTCGTCTTCGTCAACTACGATTTCCAGATCCCGGGCCACGAGTTTGTCGGCCTGCAGAACTTCCAGCAGATCGTTAACGATCCGCTCGCCTGGTCTTCGCTTGGCCTCACGATCGCGCTCTCGGTCGCGGTCGTCGCGATCGAATTCATGCTCGGCCTCGCCCTTGCGCTCGCGATGGTGAAGACGTTTCGCGGCCGGGGGATCGTCATGTCGATCCTCATCATCCCGCTCTTTATCAGCCCGGTGATCGTCGGGCAGTCCTGGGCGCTCTTCCTGCAAAGGCCGTTCGGCCCCGCCGACTACCTTTTGAGCCAGCTCATGGGCCGCCCGGTGGCGATCAGCTGGGTCGGCGAGACGCCCTGGGTCTATATCGCGATCCTGCTTGCCGACGTATGGCAATGGACGCCGTTCATGTTCGTGATCCTGCTCGCCGGGCTCGCGGCCATTCCGCCGCATCTTTATGAGGCGGCCGAACTCGACGGCGTCGGCGCTCTCAATGCCTTTCGCTACGTGACAGCGCCGCAATTGGCGCCGGTGATGCTGCTCGCTCTCACGCTTCGCCTTTTGGACGCGGTCAAGCTCTTCGACGTCATCTTCATGCTGACCGGAGGAGGCCCTGGAACCGCGACCTATACGACGTCCTTCTATCTCTACCAGATCGGATTCCAGCAGTTCCATCTGTCGATGGCGACTGCCGGGAGCTGGCTCTTCCTCATTCTGCTCTCGGTTGTCATCACGGCGCTCGTGCGCCGTCTCCTAAAGGCGGAGGCAGCGTGATGGCCGCGAGCAGCGTCCGCGCCAATTCGGCCCGTGTTTTGACGATTGGCTTCTTCATCGTCTTCATTCTTGTGCCGCTCTACTGGGTCGTCGTGACCTCCATCAAGCCGGCCAGCGACTACCTGACCACGCCGCCGGTATGGTTCCCAGCGAAGCCGACCATCGTGCACTACACGGCGGCGCTGTTCTCGTATCGGGGGCTGCAGGGCCTCATCAACAGCCTCATCATCGCCTCGGCCGCGACAGCGCTCTCCACCGTCATGGGCACGATGATGGCCTACAGCCTCGCCAGGTTCCGGACCGGAGGCAATCATCTCGCCCTGTGGGTCATCTCCCAGCGCTTCCTGCCGCCGGTCGCCGTGATCCTGCCGATCTTCCTCCTGTTCCGGCGCTGGGGCCTCTATGACACGCGCATCGGACTGATCCTCGCCTATGCGTTCATGACGCTGCCGCTGTCGGTCTGGATGATGTACGCCTATTTCCGCCAGCTGCCGAAGTCGCTCGAAGAGGCGGCGCTGGTCGACGGTCTCAGTCGCTGGCAGGCGTTCTGGATGGTCGCAACGCCAATCGCCGCGCCCGGCGTCGCCGCCGCGGCCGTCTTCGTCTTCATCGCGGTCTGGACCGAATTCTTCTTCGCTCTCATTCTGACCAGCCGCTACGCGTTCACGTTGCCGACGATCTTTCGGGCTTTCCTCGGATTTCAGGGCGCGCAGTATGGCGAAGCTTGCGCGCTCGCGACCGTATCGCTCGCCCCGTCGATCGCGTTGGGCATGATTGTGCAGCGGCATCTGGTGCGCGGGCTGACGCTCGGCGCGCTCCGAGGGTAAGGCATGGCGAGCGTTCGCATCGGCGCCTTGCATAAGAGTTACGGTCCCGTCCACGCGGTGCGCGGCGTCGATCTCGACATTCCTGACGGCGAGTTCACCGTGCTTGTCGGCCCCTCCGGCTGTGGCAAGAGCACGCTTTTGCGCACCGTCGCCGGCCTCGAGGACGCGGACTCCGGCGATATCGCGATCGGCGGCGAAATCGTCAACGGTCTGCGCCCGCGCGACCGCGACGTTGCGATGGTGTTCCAGGACTACGCGCTCTATCCGCACATGACCGTGCATGGGAACATTTCCTTGAGCCTGAGAGCGCGCAAGATGCCCAAGGCGGAGATCGAGGAGCGGGTGAAGCGGGCGGCCGCTATGCTCGGGGTCGGGCCGTTGCTCGACCGCTATCCGCGCCAGCTGTCCGGCGGACAGCGCCAGCGGGTCGCGATTGGGCGCGCCATCGTGCGCAACCCGCGCGTCTTCCTGTTCGACGAGCCCCTGTCCAATCTCGACGCCCAGCTGCGCGACGAGATGCGCGTGGAGATCAAGCGCCTCCACCAGGAGATCTCGACCACGATGATCTATGTCACGCACGATCAGGTTGAGGCGATGACGCTCGCCGACCGGATCGTGCTCCTGCGCGACGGCGTGATCGAGCAGCAAGGCGCGCCGCTCGATCTTTTCGAGCAGCCGGCTTCGCTTTTCGTTGCGGGATTCCTGGGGTCGCCGCGCATGAACTTTGTTCGCGGCAGATTGGAGCGAACGGGGTCCGGCGCGGTCGTCGCCCTCGACAACGGAGGGCCGAAGCTCACACTGCCAGCCGAGAGCGCTCCGGACGCGCCAAGCGGCGCCGAGGTTATCCTTGGATTCCGGCCCGAGCACGCCCATCGCGCGCTGGCCGAGCCCCTTGCGGACGGCCACGCTCGCGTCGCGTCGACCATCGAGCTCGTTCAACCCACCGGCTCGCGCAGCTATGCGGCCTTCAGGGTCGGCGGGCAGCTGGCGGTGGCCGAGCTGCGCGCGCATGACGCAAGTCGCGCCGGCGAGCCGATAGAGCTGGACATCAACTTGCGGAGCGCTGTCCTCTTCGATCCTGCAACCGGCAAAGCGCTTAGAGGGCTACGGCGATGACGTCCGGTCCTTCGCGCGTAGTCAAGCTCTGCGGCACGGACGCGGCGGAGCCGCCGAGCAGACGCCTCTCCGCCGGGAAGCTGACCGCCGAACTGGAGAACGGACAGCTACGCTACGTAAAATTCAACAGCGTTGAGGCGCTGCGCGCGATAGCCTTTCTCGTGCGCGACCAGAACTGGGGCACCTACGCGCCTGAAATCGAAGATCTCGCGATCAAGGAGAGCGGCGACAGCTTTGCCGTAACCTATCGCGCCGTTTGCGCGGACCAGCGCCAGAGGCTCGCCTACGCAGCGCGCATCACCGGAGCGAGCGACGGCTCGCTCGCCTTCGACGCGGTCATGACGCCCGAGACCGACTTCGTCACCAACCGCGCGGGCTTCGTCGTCCTGCATCCGGCGGGCTTGGCAGGGCAAGAACTCAAGGTGAGACACGTCGATGGAAGCGAGGAGGTGGCGCGTTTTCCGGAGCGAATCAGTCCCTCCCAGCCGGTGTTCGACATCCGCGCGCTTGCGCACGAGGCGGCGCCGGCCCTATGGGCGACGTGCCTGATGGAAGGCGACGCGTTCGAAATGGAGGACCAGCGCAACTGGACCGACGCGTCGTACAAGACTTATGTGCGGCCGCTGGCTTTGCCGTGGGGTTATACGCTCGTGAACGGCAGCCGGCACGAGCAGTCGGTGCGTTTGTCTTTCGCAGGGGCCTTCCAGCCAAGTCGCGCGCGCCCGGCTGAGCCGGCGACGGTTCGCCTCGGCGCGGACCTCGGGACGGCGATGCCTCCGCTCGGCGTCGCGCTGCCGGCGGAGGAGGCTCGGGCGACGCTCGCGGCGCTCGACTCGCTGCGGGCACTCAAGCCTGCTTTTCTCGTCTGCAACGTCGATATGCGCGAGGGCCGCGGGCTTGATGAGCTCGAGGCCTACCGGCAGGCGGCCGAAGCCGTGTCGGCGGATGTTGTCCTGGAAATCGTTGTTCCGGACGAAGAAGACGCCGCCGCGTCCCTCGCCCCGGTCGCCGCCGCGGTTCAGGCGGCGGGGCTGAAGCTCGAATCGGTCGTCGTCTCGAGCGCGGCCGATCTGAAATCATGGCAGCCGGGCGCGGCGCGCCCGGAGAGGCCGGCGGTCGAGGAGATTTGCAAGGCCGCGCGGGACGCCTTTTTCGGCGTCAAGCTCGGCGGCGGCATGCTCTCCACCTTCACCGAGCTCAACCGCAAGCGCCCCAAACCCGAACTCGTCGATTTCGTCACCCACACGACCTGTTCGATCGTCCACGCCGCCGACGACCGCTCGGTGATGGAGACGCTCGAAACGTTACCGGCCATCATCGCTTCGACAAATGCTATGATCGGCGGCGCGTTCTATCGCATTGGGCCGAGCGCCATCGCCGCCCGCAGCAATCCGTACGGCAAGGGCGTCGTCGACAATGCGAGCAATCAACGCGTCTGCCTGACCGACTGCGATCCGCGTCAGCGCGGGCTCTTCAACGCCGCCTGGATCCTCGGCCATGTCGCCGCCTGCGCCTATGGCGGAGCAGACTCGGTGGCGTTGGGCGCGACGACCGGGCCGCTTGGCTTTATTCATCGACGAGCCAAGGCGGCCGCGCCCTACTTCGATTTGCTCGACGGACCGGCTGTCTATCCCGCGTTCCACCTTTTCGCCGGTCTCTCCGCCGGGCGGGGGCGGCGCATGATCGAGGCGCATTCGTCCGAGCCGGGCAGGCTCGCGGCGCTCGCTTGGTGCGACGGCGAGCGCGTCGTCCTCTGGCTCGCGAATCTTACCGCCGAGCCGCTTGCGTTGCGCATCAAGGGCCTCGCCGGCGAGGGGCGGAGCGTGAGCGTCGTCGACGCGGCAGCCTTCGAGACGGCCGCGACAAAGCTCGATGCGCTCGATTCGCTGAGACTGCCGATTGACGGAGCGGACTTGGTGCTAGACGCCTATGGCGTGGCGCGGATCGACTAGTCGCAGGGACAAAGGAGGAAAGCATGGCGGCTCAGGGCCTCAAGGAGCTGGCGAAATCGAAAGCTCCAAAGTTCGGGCACTTCATCGTCGAGTTTGCAACGCCCGGCATTGGCCATATTCTCAAGTCGGCCGGCTGCGACTTCGTGCTGTTCGATCTCGAGCACTCGGGTTTCGGCTTCGAGACGGTGAAGAGCGCGATCCGCTATTTCGAGGCGGCCGATCTTCCAGTCATCGTCCGAACGCCGTCGAAGGAATATCATCACATCGCGCGCGCCATGGACATGGGCGCAGAGGGTCTCATGCTGCCAATGGTCGGCAATGCGGATGAGGCCCGCCACATTATCAAATCGATGAAATATACGCCGGATGGCGGCCGGGGTGTGGCCTTGCAGGTGTCGCACGATCGCTACCGACCTGGCCCGGTCGTGGACAAGTTCGTCGCAGCCAATCGGCGCAGCACGTTCTTCTGCCAGATCGAGACGGCGGAGGGCGTCGAGAACGCCGAGGCCATCGCCGCGTTACCCGACGTCGACTGCCTATGGGTTGGGCATTTCGATCTCTCGGTGTCGCTCGGCGTGCCGGGCGAGTTCAATTCGAAGACTTTCACCGACGCAATCGCCCGCGTCCGCACGGCGACGGAGAAGCACGGCAAGTCGCTCGGGCGGCTGGTTCCCACCGTGCAGCAGGGCGTTGAACTCAACGCTCAGGGCTTCGACTTCATCTGCTACTCCGGCGACGTCTGGGTTCTCCACGACGCGCTGGCGGACGCGATCGGCAAGTTGCGAGAAGGCTGCACGGCGGTCGAAAAGAAGATGAAGAAGGAGAAGACGTCGTGACCGCTCCGTTTCGCGTCGCCCTCTCAGGCGACTTCCGCAAGCCCGATGGCGCGCCCGTCTATCCGGACTTCGACCTCGAGCCGCTGCGCAGCGCGCCGAATGTCGAATTCGGCTATCTCAAGCCGGGCAATCCGGTCGAGGCCGACCAGCTCGCGGACTTCGACGCGCTGATCCTTCTCGCGCATCGGTTCACTCGAGAAAGCATCCACGAGAACGGCCGACTCGCCGTGGTGGCGCGCTTCGGCGTCGGCTACGACACCGTTGACGTCGAGGCCTGCACGAACGCGGGGATCGCGCTCGTCATCACGCCGGACGGCGTCCGAAGGCCGGTCGCCGTCTCGATCATCGCGTTCATCCTGGCGCTGACCGGCAAGCTCATGATCAAGGACCGGCTCACGCGCGAAGGCGCGGCGGGCTTCGCCCGCCGTGGCGAGCACATGGGCGCCGGCCTCGTCGGGCGAACGCTGGGTTCGGTCGGAATCGGCAACATCGGCGCTGAGCTTTTCCGCTTGATCAAACCGTTCGACATGCAGCTCATCGCGCACGATCCTTATGCGGACCCCAAGCTGGCGGCAGACCTCGGCGTAAAGCTAGTCAGCCTCGAGGATGTTTTTCGACTCTCCGACATCGTGAGCGTAAGTTGTCCGCTGACGCCTGAGACGCATCATCTCGTCAACGCCGAGCGCCTCGCGCGAATGAAGCCGACGGCTTATTTCATCAACACGGCGCGCGGTCCCATCGTGGATCAGAAGGCGCTGACGAAGGTCCTGCAGGAGCGCCGGATCGCAGGCGCGGGGCTCGACGTGCTCGAGAAGGAGCCGCCGGACGCCGACGATCCGATTCTGAAGCTCGACAACGTCATCCTCGCGCCGCATGCGCTCTGCTGGACGGACCAGTGCTTCGCCGGCAACGGCGCCGCTGATGTGCGCGCCGTCCTCGACGTCCAGCACGGCCGCGAGCCGCGCGTCGTCGTCAACAAAGCGGTCCTTAAGCAGCCGGCTTGGAAGAACCGCCTGTCGGAGTTCCGCGAGCGCTTCGGCTGATAGCGTCGAGCGGCGACCGGCGCGCGGATCGCGCCCGCTGGATCAAGCGCTCACGCGTCGGCTGTTTCGCGCTCGAACACCGTGCGGCCGTCCGAATCCACGACCCGCAAGCGCGTCGCTCCCTCCGGAAGCGGAGGCTCCGCGGCGATGCTCGCCGCCGTCGACGCATCGAGCGCCCAAACGCTCATCTCATCCCGGATGGCCTCGTCCGCGGGAGCGTCGCCCGACAGGAATTGCAGCCGGAACTGGCGAGGCCTCTCGGCGAGAAGTCGTACGATTTCGGCGATCTCCTTCCTCTCCTCGGCGGTCAAGCGCACCAAGAAGTTCCGGTCTGACTTCGGCGTCGGACCATTCGCGCGCCGGCCGAGCGGACTCTCTCTCTTCGGAACACGCATGGACAAACCTTGCAGGCCGGCCCGCTTCGAAAGATCACACATTCCCCGTCCCCATTTCCATCCAGTTCGTACCGAAAGCGGCCTCCGCCGCTCGCCCCGACAGCCCCATAAACCTTAAACTACTTGGGTAAAGCTCACGTAAAGACTTCGACGCTGAACGTTCGCTGAACGCCTCGTGGACAAGCTATCGCAATGTCCTTCAGCGCGCCGTGACCCGCATCACAGACCACGCAATTCAGGCGGTCAAGGGAAAGCTGCGTTCGATATCGGTCGGCGATGACGCCAGCCTTGACCGAGCGCACAAGGGTCGAACCCGGTCGAACATCTGCGTATAGGTCGCGATCCGGCGTTGGGCAGTCTCAAAGGCCGATGCGGTCAGCCAGAAGCCGGGACGCATAGACGAAAGTCGAAGCCGACCTTGTCGGCGAGGGCCGCCCGCGATCATGCCGTGGTTGCCGGGCGCAACGACGGACCGGCCAGCGCGGAGCGCGGCCGCGAGGTCGGGCTTGCTCATGTCGCTCCTCCAGGCGAAGGCGAAATTCTTGAGGCACCGCGGCGAAAACGGCCGCGGCGCTTCTCGCCTCACTTCGCGGCGACCATGGCGGAATACTTGCCGTCCTTCCAGACGTTGATGTCGTAGCGCGGATCCTTGATGTCGCCCTTGCTGTCGAACTTGACCGGCCCCAGCACGGTTTCAACCGGCTCGCCGCTCTCGAGCGCCTTCGCCACTTTCTTCGGATCGTCCGAGCCAGCCTTCTTGATCCCGTCGGCGATTGCGTCGATCACGGCGTAGCTGAAGAGCGTGAAGCCTTCGGGATTGTATCCCTGCGCCTTGAATCGCTCGAGCGCCTTGGCGGCGGCGGGCGAACGGCGCGGGTCGGTCGGGAAGGTGAAGAGCGTGCCTTCGCCTGCGGGACCCGAGATTTGCCAGAACTCCGAGGTCTCGAGGCTGTCGGGGGCGATCAGCTGAGGCTTGTAGCCCTGATCGGCGGCCTGGCGGAGGATCAGCCCCGCCTCGGGATGATAGCCGCCGAAATAGACCACATCGATCCCGACGTTCTTCAGCTTGCTCACGATTGCGGTGTAGTCCTTCTCGCCCGGGTTGATGCCCTCGAAGAGAACCTCGTGCACCCCGGCTGCGTTCAGCTTGTCCTTGACCACGGTCGCGACGCCTTTGCCGTAAGCCGACTTGTCGTGGAGGATGGCGATCTTCTTGCCCTTGAACTTCTCCGCGACCCAGGGCGCGATGAAGGCGCCCTGAGCGTCGTCGCGGCCGTAGAGGCGCATGATGGTCGGGTGGCCTTTTTCGGTGAGGACAGGATTGGAGGAGGCCGGGCTCATCATCAGCACGTTGTTGTCGGCGTAGACGTCGGCCGCGGGGATCGACGCGCCCGAGCAGGCGTGGCCGTCAACGAACTTGATCTGCTGGCCGACAATGAGGTTGGCGACCGCCACCGCCTGCTTGGGGTCGCAGGCGTCGTCCTGGATGACGATTTTGATCTTGCGCCCGTCGACGCCGCCGGCCTCGTTGACGGCGGCCGCGGCGGCCTCGGCGCCGCGCTTCATCTGGTCGCCGATCGAGGCGAGCGGGCCGGTCATCGGCCCGGCGAGGGCGATCGTGATGTCTTGCGCTGCGACGGGCGTCGCGAGCGCCGCGAGCGCTGCGCCCGCCAGAGAAAGCACGAGAATGTTACGCATTGTCCTGGACTCCTCCCGTGATTGGGGCCGCCAAAACGGCCCCATGCTCGTGGGCCATGGCGATAGCGGGGAACGGGTGAAATCGCAACCGCTTCTCACTTGCGGCTCAGGCGCTTCCGCGCCAGCGCATCCGGAGCGTCGGCAGGCCGGACGTTTCGCTTACGCCGCACGCGGCTACGTTGAAACTCTCGCGCTTGTAGAAGCTTAGCGCGCGCGAGTTGGCTTCGTTCACGTCGAGCTCGATTAGACCCGGCGAGAGGCGCTTGGCCTCCTCGAGGAGGGCCTTGGCGAGTCCTGAGCCGCGTTCGGCCGGCGCAACGCAAAGCTGGTCGAGGTAGCCGCTCTCTAGGTCGAGCGTGATGAAGCCGGCCGGCTCGCTGCGTGCGCCGAGCCCGACGACGATCGCGCCGCCGCCGGCACGAATGTCGCGCAGCCGCGCGTCAAGCCACCGGCGTCTCGCCTCGAAATCAATTTCGGGCAAGATTTCCCGCCACGCCGCGACCCAGAGATCGGAGAGCGCCGGCAGATCGTCCTCGGCAAAAGGCCGCAGCTTGCGCTTTTCGCCCCTCACCTTTCCGTCAGCTTGAGCTCGATGCGCCGGTTGCGCGCCATCGTCTCCTCGTCCGTCCCCTGGTCGATCGGCTGGAACTCGCCGAACCCGGCAGCCGCGAGCCGGTTCGCCTCCACGCCCTTGGAAATCAGATATTGCACGACCGCTACTGCGCGCGCCGCGGACAATTCCCAGTTCGACTTGAACTGTCCGACCCCGCTGATCGGCCGGCTGTCGGTATGGCCGTCCACTCGCAGAACCCAGGGAATGTCGGGCGGAATCTCGCGCTCGAGGTCGAGGACGGCGGAGGCCAGCGTGTCGAGCGACTGCTTGCCGGTGGCGCTGATGTCGGCCTTGCCGACGTCGAACAGCACCGAGGATTGGAACACGAACCGGTCGCCGACGACCCGGATGTCGGGGCGCGAGCCTAGGATCTGCCGCAACCGGCCGAAGAAGTCGGACCGATAGCGGTTGAGCTCCTGCACCTTCTGCGCGAGCGCCACGTTGAGGCGCGCGCCGAGGTCGGCGATCTTCGATTGCGACTCCTTGTTCGCCGCCTCCGACGCAGCGAGCGCGTCCTCGATCGCCGCGAGCTGCTTGCGCAAAGCGGCGATCTGCTGGTTGAGAACGTCGACTTGCGCAAGCGCCCGCGATGAAATCTCCTTTTGCTCGTCGAGCGCCTTGCCGGCGGCTTCCGCTCTGCTTGTCGCGTCCGTAGCCGTCGCGCCTTGGGCGACGGCGCCCTGGAGTCGACGCGCCTCGCGCTGGGCGTCATCAAGCGTCGCGGTGAGGGCGGCGATCTTCGTTTCGTCGGCGCTCTTTTGCGAACGATCAAGCGCGAGCAGGTTGGTCAGCTCCTCGATCTGGCGGTTAAGCCTGGCGAGCGCCTCGTCCTTGCCCGTCACTTCGCGCGACAGGAAGAACTGGGCCAGCATGAACACCGACAGAAGGAAAATGATGACAAGCAGCATCGTCGACAGCGCATCGACGAAGCCCGGCCAGTAATTGACCGGCTCATAGCGGCGTCCGCGCGACAGCGACATGCGCGTTCAACTCCACCACTGGCAGCCGCGCTTGGGCCGAGCGCGACGGAGACGGCCGTCGGCCGCGTTGACAAAATCAGCGCGTCCCAAGTTCCTCCAGCAGCCGGCGCAGGAGCTTGCCGATGTCCTCCTGCTGCGCGGCCTGCACGTCCACCCAGTCGCGGATCTGCTGCTGCTCGGTTCGCATGTGGCCGACGAGCTGCTGGATGCCCTCGGCCAGCGTCGCGATGGCCGCGGCGTTGCGCTGGTGCTCGACATGCGGCTGGACGACCACTGCCGGCGGCGTCGGCTCGACATGGCTCGCCAAAAACTCTTCGAACTCGGAATAGAAGCGGTTTTGCGCCTGTCCGGCCTGAAGGTCGAGAAAGCCGAGAATGAGCGAGCTTGCGAGCCCGAACAGGGAGGAAGTGAACGAGACGCTCATGCCGGCGATCGGCATCGAGAGGCCGGCTTTGAGGTCGTCGAACATCGTAGACGTGTCGGAGCCCGTCCTCATGCTCTCGATGACGCCGGCGATCGAATGCACCGTCTCGAGCAGGCCCCAAAACGTGCCGAGAAGCCCGAGGAAGACGAGGAGCCCCACGAGATAGCGGCTGAGCTCCCGGCCCTCGTCGAGGCGGGTCGCCACCGAATCGAGGATGGCGCGCGTCGTGATCGTCGAGAGCCCGCGTGCGCCCGCGCCTGCGTTCAGCATCGCCGCCATCGGCGCAAGCAGGAGCGGCTGGCGCACCTTGCCCGTCTTCGCCCCGGCGAGCGAATTGACCCAGTGGATCTCGCGAAAGAGGCGGATCACCTGACGGAACGTGAACAACGACCCGATCGCGAGAACCCCGAGGATCAGGCCGTTCAGGCCGGGATTGGCGCCGAAGGCGCGCTCGATCTGCTGATGGAGAATGAGCACGACGAAGCCCACCAGGGCCAGGAACGCCGCCATGCCGACCAGAAAGATGCGCGGGGACGTCAGAAGACGGATATCGGGATCAGCGCCCATCGATCGCCAGCGAAAGACTCATGGGGACGCGGATAGGCGCATGTCATGGGCAAAGCAAGTGTCGCGCTGACCGCATTCCCAGCGCTTTTGCCTGCTGCGGCGCGGCAGCTGGCGAAAAATCACGCCGCGTTCAACTTCGGCTCCAGCCAGCCGTGGTTGATGAGAACCTCAGCGATCTGCACGGCGTTGAGCGCCGCCCCCTTGCGCAAGTTGTCGGATACGACCCAGAGGTTGAGGCCGTTCTCGATCGTCGGGTCCTCTCGGATGCGGCTGATGTAGGTCGCGTCCTCGCCCGCCGCCTCGTGCGGGGTGACGTAGCCGCCGGGCTCGCGGCGGTCGACGACGAGGCAGCCGGGCGCCTCGCTGAGGATGTCGCGCGCCTCCTCCGCGCTGATCGGCCTCTCGAACTCGATGTTGACCGCCTCGGAATGGCTGATGAACACCGGCACCCGCACGCAGGTGGCCGTGAGCTTGATCTTGGGGTCGAGGATCTTCTTTGTCTCAGCGACCATCTTCCACTCTTCCTTGGTCGAGCCGTCGTCCATGAAGACGTCGATCTGGGGGATGAGGTTGAAGGCGATCCGCTTCGGGAACTTCTTGGCTTCGATCGGGTCCGAGACGAACACGGCGCGGGTCTGCGAGAAAAGCTCGTCCATGGCCTCCTTGCCGGCCCCGGAGACGGACTGGTAGGTCGCAACCACGACGCGCCTGATCGTGGCCTTATCGTGCAGCGGCTTCAGCGCCACCATGAGCTGGGCCGTCGAGCAGTTGGGGTTGGCGATGATGTTCTTCTTGCCGAAGCCCTTGGCCGCCGCGGCGTTGACCTCGGGCACAATGAGCGGCACGTCCGGGTCCATGCGCCAGGCGGAGGAATTGTCGATGACGACGCAGCCCTTGGCGCCGATCTTCGGCGACCATTCCTTCGACACCGCCCCGCCCGCCGACATGAGGCAGAGGTCGCTGTCGGAAAAGTCGTAGTGCTCGAGCGCCCGGCACTTGAGGGTCCGCTCGCCGAACGACACCTCCTTGCCGACCGAGCGGCTCGAGGCGAGCGCGACGACCTCGGATACCGGAAAGTGGCGCTCGGCGAGAATGGCGAGCATCTCGCGCCCGACATTGCCGGTGGCGCCCGCGACCGCGACCTTGAAACCTCGCATTTTCGAAAATCCTTCTGGCTTTATCAGCCTCCCCGCTGGCGCCCGCTTTCGAGCGGATCCTGATTCAAGCCCGGCGCTCCCGCCGGGGAGGAAGCGGGAGGCGCGGTCAGCCCTTCGTCCCGCCCGTCGCGGCGGGGCGCGTTTTGGTCGTCGGTTTGAGACGAAGGCGCGGCATTCAACCAGGTTTCAGCGCCGGCTCATGAAGGGGCGCGGCTCGCTTTTTGGAAACCACGGGCCGCGCCCGATGTCAATCCACGCCTGCAAATGCCTGGTGTGATGGAGGCGCGGCTTGGCCGGTCTCCAGCTAGCCGATCGAGATCCGCCTCGGCTGGGCCGCTTTCGCCTTCGGCAGCGTCAGAGTGAGAACGCCGTCCTCGATGTTGGCGCTGATCTTGTCCCTGTCGATGCGGTCGGAGAGCGAGAACGATCGCGCGTAATGGCCGACACTATATTCAGCGTAGACCGGCTCCATGTCCCGGTACTTCGAAAAATCAATCCGGCCGTCGACGCTCAGCACGTCGTTTTCGAGGGAGATGTTTATGTCCTTCTTTTCGACCCCCGGCATCTCCAACACAACCGCCAGCGCCTCGTCCGTCTCGTAGACATCGGCTGGGGGAACGAAGTACCGGCCCGGGATTGTCTTCTCCTCCTTGGCCGCAACCTCCTTCTTCTCGCGGACCGCCATTTCCTTGCTCTCGGCCATGGTCGCACCCTTCTTGTTCGGCTGTTTTGTCATTTTTCAACCCACCTTGATCGATTTCGGCTTGTCGCTCTCGGCGCGCGGCAGGAAGAGCGCCAGGATCCCGTCGCGGTACTCCGCCTTGACGCCGTCGGGGTCGATCTCAACCGGCATGGTCACGGCGCGGTCGAAGCGTCCGGTCAGCCGCTCCCGGCGGTGGACGGCGGCCTTCTCGGGATATCCGATCGACTTGCCGCCGCCGAGCCGCAAGGTGCGACCCTTCACCTGCACTTCCAGATCGTCCCTTTTTACGCCGGGGATTTCCGTGATCACGATGAAATCGTCGCCTTTGCGAAACACGTTCATCGGCGGATAGGCGCCGGCGCCCGAGGGTCCCGCGTCCAGCCAGCCGCTGGTGCGAAACGCATCGAGCGCGTCCTGGAACGTCGCCAGCGCATCGAACGGATCGGAAAATAAAGACATCGTTTCCTCCTTCGCCTCCGCGTCAGCGAGGAGGCCGCCGCCTT
>Ga0209040_10000513_pt1 | contig 29783 bp, 21 predicted proteins | sample BogFormECP12_OM3_FD_188240 | JGI IMG/M metagenome (GOLD analysis project Ga0209040, IMG submission 188240) | Bog forest soil microbial communities from Calvert Island, British Columbia, Canada - ECP12_OM3 (SPAdes) (version 2) | ecosystem: Environmental > Aquatic > Freshwater > Wetlands > Bog ... | reverse complement strand
CCGGCCCTGTGCGCGTCTGCGAGGGAGCAGCAGGGCACGCGCGGCTGACTCGCGAAACTTTGCTGCGAAGAGTGCCGTTGCGCCCAGCTGGCGAAGAACGAGATCGGTGGCTTCGTGCGAATCAAGCAGCAGAAGATCGGGGTCGGGCGCGGCGTCAGTATCCGGAAAGCGCAGGACGAAGCCGTCGTCGGCCCACATGGTTTCGACATCGGGGCCGCCGGCGGCGCGAATCCTTCCTGTCACAGCCATAGCCCAGGGCGCGTGTATGCGGGCACCAAAGGGGGTGAGAACGCAGACACGCCAGTCGCCCAGCTCGTCGCGGACACGCTCGATCACGATGTTGCGATCATCTGGCACCGTGACGGTTGCAATTTCCTGGTCAGCCAGGAAGCGGATGAGATTTTCGGCGGCCTGCGGATCGAGATCGTGTTCGCGAGTAAGGCGGCTGAGCGCTGCGTTGCGCGGCATCTCGCGCAGTTCGCGAACGAGCGCGCCAATGCGCCGTCCAAATTCGAGGGGCCGGCCAGCGGCATCTCCGTGCCAGAAGGGAGTCTTTCCAGGCTCGCCGGGAGCGGGCGAGACCAGAACACGGTCGTGCGTAATCTCAACGATGCGCCAGGTGGATGCGCCGAGGACAAAAGTGTCGCCCGTCCGGCTCTCGAAGACCATCTCCTCATCGAGTTCGCCGACGCGGATGGGTTTGTCGGTTCCGTGAAGAAACACTCCGTACAGGCCTCGGTCTGGAATGGTGCCGCCATTCAAGATGGCGAGGCTCTTCGCTCCTTCACGCGGCGTGAGAATATTGGAGACGCGGTCCCAGGTGATTCGTGGCCTGAGCTCGGCAAATTCATCCGAGGGATAACGCCCGGCAAGCAGATCGAGGATGCCCTCAAATGCGGTTCGCGTGAGCGAGGCAAAGGGAGCGGCACTGCGAACCAGGGTGAATAGGGTCTCGATGGCAATTTCGGGTGACGCGGGAGCCTGTCCGCGCCTGCGTGGGACAGCAAGAGCGGGCGGCTGTGCGACCGTAGCGACGATCTGCTGCGCGAGGACGTCCAAGGGGTTGCGCAGATAGCGCGTCGATTCGACCAGGCCCTCATGCATGGCGCGCGTCACAGCGGCGCATGCGACCAGATCAGCGCGGTACTTGGGAAAGATGATGCCATCGCTGGTGGCTCCTACGTGATGTCCGGCGCGCCCGATACGCTGCATGCCGCTGGCGACGGAGGGTGGCGATTCAATCTGGATAACGAGGTCGATGGCGCCCATGTCGATGCCGAGCTCAAGCGATGAGGTTGCGACAAGAGCGCGTATGGATCCGGCCTTGAGCTGCTCTTCGATCTCGGAGCGCTGCGCGGCGGCGAGCGAGCCGTGATGGGCGCGCGCCAGCGGCTCCGGTATTTGCTGCTGCTGTGCGAGATCATTGAGCGCCCCGGCGAGCCGCTCGGCGGTGCGACGGTTGTTGACGAAGATGAGCGTGGACTGCCGGTCGAGAACGATTTCAAGCAGACGGGGATGGATGGCGCTCCAGATCGAAGTGCGCTTGGGGCTCTGTGAGCCTCCGCCGCTGGGCATCTCCTCAACTTGCCCGAGTCGCGCCATGTCTTCGACGGGGACCTCGACTCTCAGTTCGAGCCTCTTGGGCTCGCTGGCGTTGATGATGGTGACGGGGCGAAACTTCTGCGTCGGTTCCTTGTCGCTGGTCCATTCATGTTCGAACTCGGCGAGCGTGTCCTTTGTGTCGGACTTTCGAGGCCTGGAGGGTTCGACCCCGGCCAGAAAATGCGCCACCTCTTCGAGAGGCCTCTGCGTGGCCGAGAGGCCGATCCGCTGCAGTCTTCGTCCGGTGATGGCTTCAAGCCTCTCAAGGCTGAGCGCAAGGTGAGCTCCGCGCTTGGTGGGAACGAGCGCATGAATCTCATCGATGATGACGGTTTCAACACTGCGCAGAGAGGCGGCCGATTCCGAGGTCAGGAGCAGATACAGCGACTCGGGGGTGGTGATGAGGATTTCGGCGGGATGACGCCGGAAGCGTGCGCGGTCACGCTGCGGGGTGTCGCCCGTGCGGATACTGATTTCCGGAGTGTGGAAGACGACGCCCTGCTGCCGAGCAATGTTGGCGATACCGGCGAGCGGCGAGCGAAGATTGCGCTCCACGTCCACGGCAAGTGCCTTGAGAGGGCTGATGTAGACAACGCGGCAGCCTCCTGTTTCGGCAGCTGGCTTTGCATCCGGACGATGAAGCATGAGCCGGTCCAGGCACCAGAGAAACGCCGTGAGCGTCTTTCCGGTTCCTGTGGGAGCGAGGATGAGCGTGCTCTCGCCGCGCGCGATCGCAGGCCACCCGAGGCGCTGCGGAGCCGTGGGCCGATCGAAGACCGCGCGGAACCACTGCGCCGCAACCGGGTGAAAGAGCGCGAGAGCGGCATTATTTTCCGCGAAGACATCCGGGATGGCTTTGGGACCGGCCTTCGCGATTTTGTCGGAAGATCGCTCTTGCCGAATCTTACGCGCTGTTTCTTTCTCGCCCATGCGCACGCTCTATCTGCCCAATTCGAGGATATCTCGCATGCGTGATAAGATGCGCGGCGGCTATCTGCGGAGGACTCAGCCGGCGGGCAGCGGCCTGTAATAACAGGCATTCGCTTTCAGTTCGGCACGGAAATGGTCAGGCAGGTCTGGTTGTTCGCTCGATCCCAGAATCATAAATCCGTCTGGCTGCAGCATGCGGTGCATATCGAGCAAGAGCTGCCTTCGCGTCTCAGGCGAAAAGTAGAGCAAGACGTTGCGCAGCAGAATGCCGTCGTATCTTTCGAGAGAAAGGCCATGGCAGAGGCTGCGCTGGTAGAAGCGGCACATACGCCTGATCTCGGGAATTACCTCCCACTCGTCGCCAACCTGCCGCATATATTTGAGCCGATAGCGAGCGGGTAATCCGCGGCTCACCTCGCCGTGTCGATAGCGGCCCGCCTGTGCGCGGTTGACGACATCGAGTGAGATGTCCGTGCCAAGGATCTCGACCTGCCAATCGCCCAGCTGCGTAAAGTGCTCGCGCAGAAGCATGGCGAGAGAATAAGCTTCCTGTCCGGTGGAGCAGGCGGCGCTCCACATGCGAAGTCTGCGCACGGATTCACGCTGCCTGATGAGCGGAGGCAGCAGTTCAGATTGCAGGAGATCGAAGGGCTTGCGATCGCGAAAGAAACTTGTCTCCTTGACGGTCATGGCGGCGGCCACTGACTCCTTCATTGCGTTGCCGGGTTGCTGGCGCAGGACGGCGACAAGACGGTCCAGCATCTTGAGGCCGGTGGAATCCAACAAGGGCTGCAGCCGCGATTCGAAGAGGTAATCGCGCGAGGCATCGAGCACGTTTGAGGATTGCTCGAATACGACAGAACGCAAATAGGCAAAATCCGCATCGGTGCAGGCCATAGAACCCCTATCCCTTATGCCTATGCTTCAGGCCAGCTCTCGCTTGCCGTGGCGCATGGCGAGGCGGGTTATCTCGCCCGCCATTGCCTCCAGCGGCAGGACCTGATCGGCAAGGCCAGCCCTCACTACCACTCCGGGCATGCCCCAGACTGCGCTGGTCTGCCGGTCCTGCACGAGGATTCTTCCTCCGGCGGCATGAACGGCGCGACATCCGTCGAGACCGTCGGAACCCATTCCTGTGAGGATCACGGAGAGAACTCCGGCGCCGTAGACGGAGGCGGCTGAGCGAAACAGGAGATCGACAGAAGGCCGGCAATGCTCGTCGGGATGGCCCTGGGTCGAACGCAGCAGGCAGTGCTCGGGCGTTCCGGCGGCTTCCATGTGCCATTCGCCGCGCGCCAGATGAGCGACGCCGCCCTCGGCTTGCGTTATTGGTTCCACCTCGCGCACGGGAAGGCTGCAAAGACCATCAAGCCTCTCTGCCAGCAGCGCTGTGAAAAGCCGGGGCATGTGTTGTGCGACCAGGATGGGCAGGGGAAAATCCGCAGGCAGGGCGGGAAGAAATGTCTCGAGCGCAGCCGGGCCTCCGGTCGATACGCCGACTACGAGCACTCGAGGCGCGGGGCACTCTAGCGCGACGCGAATGCGCGGCCGGCCCGGTGAAACGAGGGGCGGCACGGGCGGAAGCTCGATCAGCGACTGTCCGCTTCTTGCGGGAAAAAGAGCAGTGATTTTCGGCAGCAACTCCCGGCTCAGTGTGGCGATGCCTTCGCGGACGCCATGTTGCGCGGAGGGCTTGGTCACATAGTCCAGGGCTCCTCGCGCCAGAGCCTCAAGGGTAGTGCACGCTCCGCGCCGCGTGAGGTTACTGCAGATGATGACCTTGACGTCGAGGCCGCGGGCACGAATCTCTGCCAGGACTTCCAGGCCGTTCATGCACGGCATTTCGATGTCGAGCAGGACAAGATCGGGTTTCATACGCTCCACGGCCTCAAGCCCGGCCGGACCATCCGAGGCCATACCCACCAGCTCGATATTCGCGCACGCCCCCAGGATGATGCGCAGTAAACTGCGCATCACCGCTGAGTCGTCGACCACCAGCACTCGAATGGGAATGGATGCACGCATATCGCTTCCGCCCCGTCTTATTGAGATAACTGCATCGGATCGAACCTGGCCGGGTCCAGCATGACCAGCAGGCCATCGTTCAACTTGTACGTCCCGGCAAAGAGTGCTTTCCGGTGGTCGTCGAGGGTCGAAGGGTTGGCCTCGAACTCCCGCGGTGACACGGTCATCACTTCCCCCACCGCGTCGACCAGCAGGCCGAAATATCCATCCGCTCCCTCGAAGACGAGCATGTCCGGCGGCTGCGAATGGGCGGGCATGCCCAATAGGCTGCGCAGCGAAACCGTAGTGAGGATTTCTCCGCGGTAATGCACGAGGCCGCCGATGTAGGAAGGCGCCAGCGGCACGGGCTGCGTTGCCGGCGCGCCGAGAATCTCAAGGATGCGCATGATGGGAACGCCGAAAAGCGTTCCCCCCACGCGCACCGAGCACATCTCTATCACGTCTTCGGCCGTGGCAGTCATCCTGCCATCTCCATAGATGCAATGGCGATGGATTCCGCAGGCGGGGCGGGCAGGGCCGGAAACCGGCTTAGGTTTACAACAGCGGTTACACGCTCCCTGAGCAGCGTGACCCCGGCGGCGATCGCATCCGTGCCTGCTTCCGCCAGCGGCGAGCCCGAGGCTACGTCAAGCACCTGTGAAACGGCGATACCCACATAGCGTTCGCCGTCGCGACAGACGACGACCGTCACCTCGGCACCAGAGTCACTCTGTCGGTCGTCACTCTGTTGATCGAGGATGCCCGCGGAATCCTCAAGGGGCAGCACTGTACTATCGAATCGCAGCACCGGCGTCCATCCGATGCGTTCGACCTTGCTGCGTGGAATCCGTTCGATGCGCAGGATGTCGCCGAGGGGCAGAGCGGCGTGCTTTGCCCCGATCACGACAATCAGGAACTCGGCATCGACGGCGCCGAGATTCGTTGCGTCTTCCTGCACATCTTCTTCGTCTGCGCTGAGGCCGACGGCGGCGCGCGCGGCGATGGCGCCGGGATCGAGAATGAGCGCCATTTTCCCATTCCCCATCACCGTCGCACCGGAGAACAGACCGATCTTTTTCAGCACAGCGGAGAGCGGTTTCACGACAATCTCTTCCGGATCGGCCAAGCCGTCCACCAGGAGTCCAAAGCGGCGTCCGTCGGCATTCAGCACAGCGATGTAGCAGCCGGCACCCGCTTTCGCGTCTTCTGTCTGCTCAAGAAGCTTGCTGAGAAAAACAAGCGGCAGCAGCCTCCCGCGCAGCCGGTAAAGCGGAGCGTTCTCCAGCCATTCGATCTGTGTCCTGGCCTGCTCGGCGGTCAGGTGAACCAGTTCGAACAGAGCGCCTTGAGGAAGCGCGAAATCCAGCTTGCCGCTGCGGACGATCAAGGCGGGAATAATCGCCAGGGTAAGAGGGATTCTCAAGCGAAGCGTGGTTCCTTTGCCAGGGCGGCTGTCGATCTCCACCTTGCCGCCAATCTTCTCGACATTCGTCCGCACCACATCCATGCCCACGCCACGTCCGGATACGTTGGTGACTCTCTCGGCTGTCGAAAATCCCGGTAGAAAGATCAACTGCAGCAACTCGCGATCTTTGAGTTGAGCGGCCTTCTGAGCGGTGATCAGTTTGCGCTCAATCGCCTTGTCGCGGATGCGCTCGACGCGAATGCCGCCGCCATCGTCGATCACTTCGACAATCACATGGCTGCCCTCCTGGGAGGCGCGCAGCGTCAGCAGACCCTCCGGAGCCTTGCCGGCAGCCTCGCGCACATGCGGCGCTTTAATGCCATGGTCAATCGAATTGCGGACCGAATGCGTCAGCGGGTCCTTGATGGCTTCGAGCAGGCTCTTATCGAGTTCGGTCCCCTGGCCCTCCATCTGCAAGCGCACGCGCTTGTCGAGCTGCTGGGACAGATCGCGCACGAGGCGGGGAAATTTCGAGAAAACATGACTCACCGGCTGCATGCGGGCCTTCATCACCGTTTCCCGCAGATCCGCCGTGACCATGTCCAGGCGGCGTGCGAGCGGGGTAAACCCGGTGTCGGCGCCATTTGCCTGTAGAATCTGGTTACGCGTCAGGACCAGCTCGCCCACCAGGTTCATCATCTGATTCAACAGGTCGATATCCACTCGCAGGGTGGAGTCGGCAGCGCTGGACTGGGTTTGAGGCCGAGGCTGGCCGGCTGCCGGTTCGTGGGCCAGCAGCGATGTCTTTTCGATCTGCGCGGCTCTTTTCGCCGACCGGGTTTCGGAAGAGTGGCCGACAACTTCCCCCAAAGTCTGGCCGCTTTCCACGGGAGCGATTTCGGTTTGCTGCAGTGCGCACAACCGCTCGATGATAGCGTGATCGTCACCATGCCCTTCGTCGCCGGCTGCTTCGATCGACCGCAGGATTGCCCGCAGGCCGTCCATCAGGTCCAGCAGGGCGCTAATGATGTCGGCAGTTGCGAGCAGCCCGCCGTCGCGCAACTTGCCCAGCAGGTTTTCACCCGCGTGGGACAGGGCTTCAAGCCGCGAATAACCGAGAAAGCCCGTAGTGCCCTTGATGGTATGCACGGAGCGGAAAATGTCGGCCAGAAGCTCACCGTCCTGCGGGCGCTCCTCGAGTTCCGTGAGGCACCGCTCCATGCGGTCCAGACCCTCCTGGCTCTCAATCAGGAACTCACGCGTCAACTCGTCCACTTAACGCTTATCGGGAGAATGGAGGGGAACTTGAGGAACGGTTTGCTCTATTCCGATGCATGCCTATAGCCTCAAGACACTATGTCAGATTCCTTGCCGGTGATGGACTCGGCTGCGGTGGAAAGACTTCAGGATGCCGCCCGCAAAGCTGCGGCGAACGCATACGCGCCTTACTCCAGGTTTCGCGTTGGGGCGGCTCTGCTTTTCGACGATGGCTTTGTCGCGACCGGCTGCAACGTCGAGAACATGTCCTACGGATTAACCAGCTGCGCCGAGCGGAACGCGCTCTTCAGCGCCATTAGCGAACGGGGCCCACGCTACAAGATTGTCGCTATAGCGGTTACGAATCTAAATGACGCCGCGAGCCCGCCCTGTGGAGCTTGCAGGCAGGTGATAAGTGAATTCGTTGTCGCCGATGCGGTTGTTTCTTTTCCCGGCGATCACGGACTCGAGGTTCGCCCCTTCGCCGAGCTTTTTCCGTTTACTTTTCATCTCGACCCGCAGTGATTGGACCGTCTTCCATGCATACGATCGATCTCATCCTGAAAAAGCGCGACGGCGCTGAACTTTCGCCTGAGGAGACTCACTTTCTGGTGAGAGGAGCGGCGGAGCAATCGATCCCTCCGGAGCAGCTTGCTGCGTGGCTCATGGCCGCGTTCCTGCGCGGGCTTACGACCGCAGAATTGAACGCGTTGACGACGGCAATGCGCTACTCCGGGGAGGTCTTCGATAACGCAGGCCTGGGGCGCTTCACAGTCGATAAGCACTCGACCGGCGGAGTCGGCGACAGCACTTCATTTCTGGTCGCGCCAATTGCGGCTGCGGCCGGACTTGCGGTGCCCATGATCAGCGGCCGCGCGCTTGGCCACACCGGGGGTACGCTGGACAAGCTGGAAAGCATCCCCGGATACCGAACGCAGCTCTCGCTTCGCGAAGCGCGCCGCGTTCTCGACGCCTATGGCGTCACGATGATTGGCCAGACAAGCGACCTGGTTCCCGCCGACCGCGTGCTTTACGACCTGCGCGACCGGACGGGAACCGTGGAAAGCCCGTGGCTCATCTGCGCCTCCATCATGAGCAAAAAGCTCGCAGAGGGCCTGAACGGACTGGTGCTCGACGTCAAGACCGGTTCCGGCGCATTTCTGAAAGACCTCGCGTCTTCCCGCTTGCTTGCCGCGCTGATGGTCGATATCGGTGAGCGGTCCGGCACACGCACCGCAGCGCTGTTGACCTCGATGGATCAACCCCTCGGGCGCTTTGCCGGCAACTGGGTGGAAATATGGGAGGCGCTGGACCTTCTTCACAATCGGCGCGATCCGCTCACCGAAGACCTGCGAGATCTGTCACTGATTCTAGCCGGGTGGATGATCTACCTCGGAGGCAAAGCGGAAAGCGCCGCCCAGGGACGCGCCATCGCCGAGGCCAGGCTGGTGGACGGCACAGCACTCGAGATCTTTACCCGGATGGTGGAAGCTCACGGAGGCAATACACGCATCTTCGCTGACCCCGGGCACTTTCACACGCCGAAATTCCGCCGCCAGTTTTGCGCATCGCGTAGCGGCTACCTGGCGCACATGGACTGCGCAAAGATCGGTTGGGCGGTTCAACGATTAGGCGCGGGGCGGGAGCGGGCTGGACAACCAGTCGCGCCGCACGCGGGTCTGGAGATGCTTGCCAAATTAGGCAGCCGGGTCGAGGCAGGCCAGCCGCTATGCATGGTCTTTGCCGATGATGATGCTTTGTTCGCCGAGCCCGAGCGGCTGTTAGCCGAGGCAGTCAGAATTGAAGCGGAGCCCGCTGAAATTCCGGCCCTGGTTGGAGAAACTATCACCGCAGAGAACAAAAATCAGTTTCTGGAATCGCCGCCGGGCACATAGGATGGATTCACAAAGGAGAAACATTTGGCACGATTCACGGGGGTCCTGGGCCTGCTTACCATGCTTGCGCTGGCATGGATCTTCTCAACGAACCGGCGCGCCATTCGCTGGCGCACGGTGATCTGGGGCCTCAGTTTGCAGATCGTATTCGCCTTTCTGGTTCTTGAGTGGACGGTTGGCCAACGCGTACTCGGATCAGTGGGGGCGGCAATTACGCGCATGCTTGGCTACTCCTTCGCTGGATCGCAGATGGTTTTTGGAGACCTGGGCAAGCAGCATTCCTCTTATGGACTGATCTTCGCCTTCCAGGTACTGCCAACGATCATCTTCATCTCGGCGCTCTTCGCGGTTCTTTACCACATCGGCGTGATGCAGCTGGTCATTCGGGTTTTCGCGCGTCTCATGCAGTGGACGATGAAGGTGTCGGGCGCGGAAAGTCTGAACGTGGCAGCCAGCATCTTTATGGGCCAGACCGAAGCGCCGCTTACCATTCGGCCTTTTTTGCCGGACGCGACCCGCTCCGAATTGATGACCATTATGACCAGCGGCATGGCGCATGTTTCCGGCGGCATCATGGCGGCGTACATTCTTTACGGAATTGAGGCACAGCACCTGCTTGCCGCGGTGATTATGACAGCTCCCGGCACGCTTCTTATTTCAAAAATGCTCGTGCCCGAGACAGAGACGCCGGCAACCGCAGGCGTGGTTCACATTCCGAAGAGCATGGAACATAAGGAGGAAAATCTGCTTGGAGCGATCGCCCGCGGAACCATCGACGGCGGCCGCCTGGCGTTCAATGTGGCTATCATGCTCATCTCTTTCCTGGCACTCATTGCGCTGCTCAATGGCATCTTCGGCGGCATTCACAACTGGTTTCTCAAGGAGCACTTCCCTTACTTCCCGTCGAGCCTTGACGCGGTCCTGGGTGTGCTGTTTTCTCCCATCGCGTGGCTGATCGGGATTCCCTGGAAAGACGCACGCATTGTTGGCGACCTGCTGGGTACGCGCATGGTGATCAACGAAGTAGTCGCTTATTCGCTGCTCGGGGCACAAAAGGCGGCGCTAGATGCACGTTCCTTCACCGTCGCCACCTTCGCTCTCTGCGGATTCGCGAACCTGAGTTCGATCGGCATCCAGATCGGCGGCATTGGCGCGCTCGCCCCCAACCGCCGTAATGACCTCGCGCGCCTCGGCCTGCGGGCCATGTTCGCCGGAACCATGGCGAATCTCATGTCAGCATCGATTGTGGGAATCCTGCTCCGGTAGATAATGCTGACCATGGCAAGCTATCCAGACTCCACCCTCCACGACCGGGCCGGCGAGGCCGCATGTTTCATCGCCAGTCGCACCTCTCTTGAGCCAAAGATCGCCGTCGTTCTTGGTTCGGGTCTCGGAGGATTCGCTTCTCAGCTTGAAAATCCGGTGGCGATTCCCTTCGGCGAGATCCCTTACTTCGCAAAGCCGACGGCGATCGGCCATAGCGGGCGCCTCGTAATCGGAACGCTGAAGGGCGTGGCCGTGGCAGTGATGCAGGGACGTCTTCATGCCTACGAGGGCTACTCTTCCGAGGAGGTCACCTTCCCTGTCCGCGCGCTGGGTCGCTACGGCATCCGCACGCTGATCGTCACGAACGCCGCGGGAGGGATTCGCGAATCCTTCACGCAGGGCCAGCTTGTGCTCATCTCCGATCACATCAATCTCACCGGGCGTAATCCCGTCATCGGGCCCAATGACGAGCGCTTTGGCCTGCGCTTCTTCGACATGACGGAGGCTTATTCGCGGCATCTTCGCGTGCTTGCCCAGGCGGCGGCGCAGGAAGAAGGATTCGCGCTCGATCAGGGTGTTTATCTTGGATTGCTGGGGCCGAGTTTCGAGACGCCGGCGGAGATCCGGGCCTTTCGCACACTAGGCGCGGACTTGGTCGGCATGTCCACCGTGCAGGAGACGATCGTCGCCCGGCACATGGGCATCGAGGTGCTCGGCATATCGTGCGTAACGAACATGGCGGCGGGCATACAGGCCGAGCCGCTCAATCATGAAGAGGTGCTGGAAACCGGCAGACAAGTGGAAGGGCAACTCGCAGGGCTGCTGGCGCGAGTGATTCCCGCTATTGCGAATTCGATTATTTCAGGATCTTCCACGAAGTGATCAACTCCGCTTCGCGAGGTAATTTGAATCGTTATGACAGTGGTCGGCCTTCAAGAAGGCGTGACTTTCATTCAGCGAACCGACTTGATCCTGGTCAATATGGAGCCGATGGGCCGCAGGGCGCGTCGGTCTTCCGAGCGTATAGCTTCTATTCCGCCTCGCCGTCTCGCATCATGTCCGCCGTCACCACTCGATGGTGCACGTAGTTGTATGGCGGAACGGACTGCCCGCGCAGGATCGCGACGCCGAGGTGGATGAGCCTCGGCCCGTAGGTCTGCACCTGGTGCGAAATTGAGCCGATGATCGGGCTGAAAGGCTTCTTCATCTCTTCCAGCACCTCTGGGATGCAATCCTGGCCCACGATGGCAACATTCTTTTCCCGCTGGCCGTTGACGGTCACCTGCAGCGCGCCAAGGGCGCTGGTGTCGGTCGCGGCCGCAATCAGGATGCGTTCTGTACGCGGATGCCGTTTGAAGAAATCGCCCAGCACGCGCGCGCTGGTCTCGCGCAGGCCGCGCCCATCCAGGCGAATGTACGACTCCTGCGGGATATCTGGAAGCAGGGAGCGAACTCCGACAAATGCCCCGTTGATCCGGCTCTGGACAAAGGAACCGGCCTCGGCCACGTCGAGGCCGATCACCCAATCCACTTTCGATTTCCATTTCGAAATCGCGTGCTGCGCGAGCAATTCCCCGGCTTCAAAGCCGACCTGAAAATTATCGACGCCGAAATAGGTCGCATGGGGATGAGGAATATCGATGGCAATCAGGGGAATATCAGCGCGCGCAATAATGTGCGCAATCGAGGGAGCCACATGCTCCTCGATCTGAAATTCAATGATCAGATCGACGCCTTCGGTGACAAATTCGTTTGCGTTTTTCAGGGCCGTCTCCGCGTCGTAGCGATTGTCGCGAACCACCAGTTCAATCCCCGACGATGACGCGGCGGCCCGCAGACTGCTGGTAACGGCTTCAGAAAACGGCATCTCAGCGCTCTGCCCCGCGAAGCCGAAGCGCATCTTCTTCGGACGGGATACCAGCCGGTAAGCGCCATCCTGGGTCTGCGCCACGTAGCCGCGATGAACGAAGGTCTTGAGAATCCGGTAGACGCTGGTCTTCGAGATCGCGGATCGCTGGTAGATCAGCTCAAGCGTGAGCGGCTTCTTCTCCGCTTCCAGAAGTTCCAGAATGTCGAGTGCTTTGGATAGGATCGGGATCAGATAGAGCCGTTTGATTTTTGGCTGTGGCAACGCCTGCCTCCCCGCATGCCGGATTATAGCAATTTCTCTATTGAAAATACTCCCGGCATTACGGGGACAGAAGAATGACATCGAGGAAACGCGGCCCATGCACTCCCTTGATCCGCGTCATTTCAATATCGCCAGTAGCAGATGGACCCGAGATGAACGTAGTCGGCCGAGTCGCACTTCCCTTCAGCCGCTCAAAACATTCAGGGAGCGTTTCGACAACCTGGTGCGAGAACAAAACGCAGAGATGATAGTCGGGCAACAGCGTCAAGGCGCGACGTCCTTCTGTCGGGCCGTGATGCAGCACGATGCTTCCGGACTCCGCAACCGCGACGGTAGCCGCCGTGAGCACACCGTCGAAGCTCTCGATCTGCGTGAATGACAGCCCGTCGACGCCCGGCGCGTCCGCGGTCCACGAAATCCGCCGATCCAGCCAGCTCTCAGGCAGACCCGGCGGATGAACCATCTTCAACTTTTGCCCCTCGATCAGCACCGTGGCCAGGCGCTCTCGTAAATCCGGTTCGGAGGATTGGAACACGCGTGCGCCATACTCGCCGAGCCGCTCTTCGAACATGTGCAGTCTTTGTTCGCTTGTCAGAATGCCGGTACGGCGATACGCAGGCGTCGCCGGAAGGGCTTCGGTCTTGCTTCCGCTCAAAGCGGAACGGACGCGACTGAGTACAACTTCCCGGCTCATTGCTTCCCTCTTCCCTGCCACCACTCGCGAAAGGTCTGCGCGGGCAGGGCTTCCATATCGCGCGCTGCTGTCCAGCGCCCGGCGAGTCCGGGCAGCCAATGGATCCACCCATCTCTTCCAACCAAAGGCTTCTCCAGGACTCTCGCAATGCTTTGCGCTGTCTCAAAGCGCTCTCGACTCAGAAAAATTCTGGCCATCATCTTCATGCCCACTCGCTCCTGGTTGAAAACGGATGCCAGCTTTCCTCGTTGCCGGTCCACCACTTTCGAGCGAAGGTAAACCAGAACCTCGGGTATGTTGATCTTCACCGGACATACCTCATAACATGCACCGCACAGCGAAGAGGCGTAGGGCAAGGATTGCGCATAATCCAGGTGAAAAAGTTGCGGAGTGAGAATCGCGCCAATGGGTCCACCGTAAACGGCGCCATACGCGTGTCCCCCGGTCTGCCGATAAACCGGACACGTGTTCTGGCAGGCTCCGCAGCGGATACATTGCAGCGTCTGCCGCGACTTCGCGTCGGCGAGTATTTCGCTGCGGCCATTGTCCAGCAGCACTACGTGTAGATTCCGCGGGCCATCACCAGGCGTCACGCCGCTCCAAAGCGAGGTATAGGGATTCATCCGCTCACCCGTCGCCGAACGAGGCAGCGACTGAAACAGCACTTCCAGATCGGAAAAGCGGGGAATCACCTTCTCGATGCCGGCAATCGCGATCAGCGTATCGGGCAGCGTGAGGCACATCCGGCCGTTGCCCTCCGATTCCACGATGCAGACCGAACCGGTATCCGCGACGAGAAAGTTGGCCCCACAAACACCAGTCTTTACCTTGAGAAATTTCTCCCGCAGGTATAGCCGCGCGGCCTCGGCCAACGCCGGAGGATCGTCCGTCAGGTTCGGCAGATGCATCTCGCGAGCAAATAGCTCTCGCACCTGCTGGCGGTTCTTGTGCAGCGCGGGAGCGATGAGGTGCGACGGCAGTTCGGCTCCTAGCTGCAATATCAGCTCCGCCAGATCAGTCTCGTAGGCACGGATGCCGTTCGCTGCAAGGCTGCGATTCAGATCGATCTCAGCCGAGGTCATCGACTTGATCTTGATGATCTCGGTGGCCTGCGCCTCGCGCAGCAGGGCCAGGACAATCCGCTGCGCTTCTTCCGCATCCAAAGCCCAGTGAACGTGTCCGCCGGCTCGTGTGAACTGCTGCTCGAACTGCTCCAGATAAGTATCAAGGTGCTGCAGGGCCTCCCTGCGAATCGCCGCGCCAGCGTCTCGCAGCGCCTGCCAGTCGTCTTTCTCTGCCACCACGATCGCGCGTTTGCGCTGGATCACGTCCGTGGCATGCGCTACGTTTTTGCGCAGTTGCGTGTCATGCAAGATTTCTGCAGCCGCCTCCGGAAACGGCGCCGCCTTGCGCGGATCGATCGTTATCAGGCTCATCGATCGGCCTCGGCAGCCAATATCTCGGCAATGTGCGCGGTCCGGACGCCCGCATACTGGCGATGCAGCATGCCTTGTATATGCATGAGGCAGGAATTATCGCAAGCCGTGCAGACTTCGGCGCGAGTGCTCAATATGGATCGCACTTTATCACCCAGCATCGCCGTTGAGACTTCGGCATTCTTTAGCGCAAAGGTGCCGCCGAATCCGCAGCAGCGGTCAGCGTCCTGTAACTCGATCAGATCGATCCCGCGGACGTTCTTTAGCAGACGTAGTGGCTTATCACCCAGATGAAGGCTGCGCAGGCCGTGGCAGCTCGCGTGATAAGTGACGCGATGCGGGAAGTACGCTCCCACGTCTTCCAACCTGAAGTGGTCGGTAAGCAACTCGGTGAACTCGAAGATACGCGGCAGCAGAGTGTCTAAGTCAGAAGTCATCGTGTGATCACTATTTTCATCTGCCAGCACACGATAGTAGTCGCGGATCATCGCCACGCAGGACGAGGATGGAATACAGACCAACTCAGCATCCTTGAAAATCGAGATGAAGCGCTTGGCAAGAGGATAGGCTTCCCGCCGGTAACCGGTGTTGAAATGCATCTGCCCGCAACAAGTCTGTTCGAGCGGGAACACCACCTCATGCCCCAGACGTTCGAGGAGGGAAACCACAGCCTTGCCGGTCGCTGGAAAGAGCGTGTCGTTGTAGCAGGTAATAAAAAGAGAGATGCGCATGTCAGCAGTGGTCCGGTAAGCTCCACCATCAGCAAGCAACCATAGCATATCGATGAGCATGACTATGGAAGAATGAGACGGTTGTGAAGCTTGCTTTAGCGCAGAAATGCCTCAGCCAGCCCGCCATCCACCGGAATAAGGTGGCCGGTGGTGCAGGGGGCCTTCGGTCCGGCCAGAAATAAAATTGCCTCGGCGCAGATACGAGGATCGATAGGCTGATGGGTCAGCGTGCGCTCCGCATAAAATGCCGCCAGAAGGTCGCGCACCTGGTCGTCGGTCATCGCGTCGTCAAACGAGATGTTGTATTTCTTCAGCGAGGCCGCGACGCGATCGCGCGGAAACATCGTCGATCCCTTTACGACCGTCGCCGGGCTGATGCCGTTCACCCTCACATTCGGCGACTGCGAAACGGCAAGTTCGCGAATCAGATGGCTCAGCGCCGCCTTGCTCACGTCATACGCTTCGCTGCCGCGTTTGGGCACCACCGCATTCGCCGAACTCGTGAGCACGATGCTCGCCGTCAGTCCCTGATCGCGGAAGAGCTTGCCGATTTCCTCGACCAGCAGAAAGTTCGCGGTCACGTTGACCTCGAGCGTTAGCGCCCACTGCGCGTCGGAGATAACGCCCGTCGGCGATGATGGGAAGAGAGCCGCGGTATTCACGAGGATGTCTACGCCTCCGAACTCGGCAACGGTCTGCTTTAAGGCTTCACGTATCGACTCCCGGCTCCGGATGTCGACCGGAGAAGCTGCAGCGCCTTCCTTGCCGATGATCGCCTTCACCTCGTCGGCTACCCGAGCTGCGCTTTCATGGTCTCGATCCGCTACCACCACATGCGCCCCGCGCTCCGCCGAGAGCAGCGCAACCTCGCGTCCAATACCGCTTCCGCCGCCAATGATCAGAGCTATCTGACGGCTAAGCTCCTTCTCCGCCGGCTGACGCCGGATCTTGGCCTCTTCGAGCAGCCAGTATTCGATGCGGTAGGCCTCCGAGGCGGGCAGAGCAACATAATTGCTGTAAACCTGGAAGGCCTCGATCAGCGCGTCCGATCCGCACTGAGGTACCTTTGCAGGCCGTGGACCCTCTTCGAGCCCCGCCGCCCCCTTCATCACATGGATCGCGTTTACATACAGCTCGCCCGTAATCCGCGCCTCGGGCTTGCTCTTGCCAAAGCTGAACATGCCAATTCCGGGGATCAACACCACCGTGGGATTCGGGTCGCGCATCGCGGGTGACGTGGGCTCCGCATGTTTCTGGTAGTACTCCGCGTATTCGGCACGGTAGACAGCCAGCCGTACATCAATCGACTTCTTCAGTTTGTCTGTTCCACTGGCCGGGTCCCAGGCAACATGCATCGGGCGAATCTTGGTGCGGATGAAGTGATCCGGACAGCTGGTGCCCAGGTAGGCCAGCTTCTCGGCGTCCGCCGAGTTGACGAATTCCAGCACCTCGGGAAGCTCCGAATAGCTGCCGATGAGGCGCTTGTAAGCCGACACCCGCCCGCGCAGGAATGGAAGTATCTCCAGGGCGACTTCCCTTCTGTTCGGCAGAGACGCGTGCTGCTGGCCGCCGAAAATGCGGCTGCCTTTCTTCTCCAGGTGTTTCTCGACAAATATCGTGAGCTGATCAATGCTGGAAACCGTATTGAGATAACAGTCGCGCTGTGTCTCGCCCCACGTGAACAGGCCGTGTCCGCCTAAGACAATCCCGTCGCAGTCAGGCTGTTCCTCGACTGCCCTCTTGAGCATCATCCCCAGTTCGAATCCCGGCCGCTGCCACGGCAGCCACACCAGCCTGTGATCATAGATGCGATTGAACTCCTCCATCTTTTCCAGTCCATTGGCAGCCGCGGCCACCGCAATTGCACAGTCGGGATGCAGGTGATCGACATGCCGGAATGGCAAGAACCCATGCAGAGGCGTATCAATCGAAGCCGCCACCGGGTTCAGACCGAATGTGCAAAGGGGATAGTAAGCAACCATCTCGTCTTCGCGATCCACCCCGCGATAGAGTTTCTCGAGCACCAGAAGCTTGTCCAGATAGAGCGTCGCAAACCCCGAGCGTCGAATACTGCCCAGATCGCCGCCGCTTCCTTTCACCCACAAGACGTTGGCGTTTGCGCCAGAAAGCGGATCGGCCATCTCGATCTTCGAACTGGTATTGCCGCCGGCGAAGTTGGTGATGCGCAGATCGGAGCCGAGCAGGTTCGAGCGATACCGCAACAACTCTGGCTCATCCATCCCTGCGGCTGCGCTCTCGTCCCAGAGATTCTTAAGATATTCGAGTTTCACTCGATTCTTCGACTCGGCAATGACTGACATACTTCCTCATTTCTTGTTGTGGCTGTCCGCTCGATATCGGACATCGCAGCGGTAACTGCCAGATACCGATGGTGCATCTATATCCTTATTGCAAGATGACTCTAGGCGTAGCTGACCGACAACATTGCGTTTCTTGCCCTGCGCTCTTCCTCGATCCGCTCCACATATCCGCTTTCGCGGAGAGCCTGCAGCGGGTCCTCCGGAAGACCCCGCTTCCGGCGCCATTCTCTCAACATCGGGCGTACATCCGTCCAGAAAGCAAAGCGCAGACATTCCTCCGCATCGACGGTCCTCGTCTCAGACTGCAACTCTGTCAGCCGCTCGCGATCCACAAGCGCCGCCTTGAGAAATAGTTCCTGCGCGGTCACCACTGTCTGGATCATCGCTTCCATTTTGCCTTTGATATTGTGGCTCTGATCGATCATGTACGCCACCTCGCCCGCAGCTGCCGCATTCGGCTCGCTGAATATCTCATGGAAAATCCGGAATACCTGGTAGGGATCGATCGATCCGATGGTCAGATCGTCGTCCGCGTAGCGGCGGTCGTTGAAATGGAAGCCGCCCAGAAGCTGCAGATGCATCAGCCAGGCAACGATCTGCTCGATGTTCTGCGCTTGATAATGATGTCCTGTGTCCACGAGAACCCGGGCCTGCGGGCCTGCAACATGGGCCAGATGCGCCGCCATCCCCCAATCCGCGATGTCCGTATGATAGAAGGCCGGTTCGAAGGGCTTGTATTCCACCAGCAGGCGTTTGCCGGCTTCCAGTTTGTCGTGCGTAGCCCGCAAAGCCTCTTCCAACCAGCCTATGCGCTTGCGGATGCTCTGCGCTCCGGGATAGTTTGATCCGTCCGAGATCCACAGAGAGACGTCCCTGGATCCCAGCTCTTTTGCAATCTCAACCGATTCGAGCAGGTGGTCGACGGCCTTGCGGCGTACTCTCGGGTCAGGATTGCAGATCGAGCCAAACTTGTACTCCTGGTCCTGAAACAGATTTGGATTGATCGAGCCTGCCTGCACGCCATATTTCGCGGTCAGGCGCTTCACGGTTCTCACGTCGGCAACCCCTGCCGGAAGATCCCACTGGACATGCAAGGCCAGTAGCGGAGTGATACCGGTGAGCGCATTCACCTGGGAAGCATCCGCGAACTTCTCTTCGAGCGTAATGGCTGCTCCGGCCTGCAGGTACTTACCAAAGCGGGTTCCCGTGTTGGCAAAACCCCACGAAGGAATTTCGATCTTCAGGCTGTCCAAGGTGCGGATCGCCCCTTCAACACCTGCGCCGTCTACGTTCATGTACGCCCTCCCCCCGACCGTCGCGACATACGGAGTGTAATCGATTGTGGAAAGAGTTTTCAATAGAAATTTTGTTTCACAATCGCTCTTGGCCTGGGTTAGCATGATTTAGCCTCATCCGGCCTGCTCCGAGCGTGCCGTGTTCGAGAGCAGCGAGGTGAACGTGGGACCAAATCCGCTCATCGGCGTCATCTATCACTGGATTGGCGGGCTGGCCTCGGCCAGCAACTTCATTCCCTTCCGGCCTATCAAGCGCTGGTCATGGGAAATCTATTGGATCATTCAGGGTTTCGCCGCGTGGATCGTTGCGCCCCTCGTGCTTGCCTCGCTCCTGGTCCCCGATCTGCCTGCCGTCCTGCATGCTGCTCCGAGCGCAACGCTCTGGCACGCCGCCATCTGGGGAGCCCTGTGGGGCATCGGCGGCCTCACCTTCGGACTGTCGATACGCTATCTTGGCATCGCTCTTGGCTACGCCATCGCCCTCGGATTTTGTACGGCTTTCGGTACGCTTATGCCGCCCATCTTCAGCGGACAAATCATTGCCATCTCCCATACGCCTGGGGGCCGGGTCATTCTGCTCGGCGTCGCCGTCTGCATGGCTGCAATTGCCGTCAACGGCCTTGCCGGCTACTCCAAGGAGAAGGAGGTTCCCGCCGAAGAGAAAGCTGCGCTCGGCGAACGCGACTACTCGTTCGGCAAAGGGCTCGCCGTCGCTATTTTCGCCGGTATCATGAGCTCCTGTTTCGCCTATGGATTGACCGCCGGCAAGGGGATCGCCGTCATTGCCCTCGGACAACTTCGCTCCCATGGGCGCGCCGACCTCTGGCAGAATCTTCCCGTACTCGTCATTGTTCTATGGGGCGGATTCTTCACCAATTTCCTGTGGTCCGTAATCCTCATCATCCGTAACCGTTCAGCCGCGCAGTTCCTCGGGGCCCCCGGCACCAACCCGATGGGTACGTCGCCAACCACCGGGGAGACGCTGGCGGAGCTCGACCCGCGCCAGTTCGGCGCAAACGCACGCCTGAGACCTCGAGTGCTGATCGCCAACTACCTCCTTGCGTCACTAGCCGGCGTCATCTGGTATTTCCAGTTTTTCTTCTATTCGATGGGCCAGACCCTGATGGGTAAGTATGACTTCTCCAGCTGGACGCTGCACATGGCCAGCATCATCATCTTCGCGACGCTCTGGGGTATCGCGCTCAAAGAGTGGCAGGACACCAGCAGACGAACGAAGCTGCTCGTCTCCTGCGGACTCTTCCTGCTGATTGCGTCTACCTTCGTCGTCGGCTACGGCAATTACCTCGGAGCCCGGTAGACTGCGCCGCGTGAATGCCGCTCGATATAACCCGATCGGCGCCATTCAAGAGCGATCCGCGCATCGAAAAGCTCCGGAGTCTTACAGATCAATTGTCAGGATTATGGTGGACGCGGTAGGAATCGAACCTACAACCTGTCGGTTAAGAGCCGAATGCTCTGCCAGTTGAGCTACGCGTCCACAAGTGTGCCAGGGTAGGTGAATCGGCACAATATTCTTTGGCGGGAGCGCATGCATGAACCCTTCATGCGCTTCAAAAAATATATCACAATCGTCTCGGGTTTTCTCGGCCCTGAACCGGGCGGTATCCCTCAGAAGGAGAAGGACAGACCGCCTTCGACCGCGCGCGTAGCCTGCGCAAAATAGAGCACGCTGCCGTCGCTGGTCAAAAATGGCCGGTAGCCCTGCGCGAGCAGATTCCTGACATCGATCAAGGCCTCCATGCCATTTGGCAGGATGCCCCGGCAATGGATCGGTTGACGCAGGAAAAAGCTGAGATAGGGGTCGTGCAGATCGCTATCGAAGGGATCGACAGCAGTGAGAGTGCCCGGCTGTTGCCAGCGATACGATACCTGCCATTGTGTGCCTGCATGCTGCAACTTACCGCCGTATGCTACTGAAACGACCTCTGCCCGCCGCGGCCGCAGGCTGAGCAGCCCATTTTCAAGGGTCACCGGAATAGGTTGCGCTTCCATCGTCAGAGCGTCTCCGGTGGCCATCCCGACGGAGATCCAGGTATCGTCCGGCAATAGCTCCTTGAGTTCGGTCAGCAGTCCGCCCCCGGAATAATTCTCGCCCGCGACCTTCAGTGCCGCGGTGGATGAATCGTAAAGCACGTTGCCGCTCTTCCAGTCCGCTGCGGAAATGATCCCTCCGCCGTTGACGACCGGATTTTTGAGAGTATCGTGGAATGCGGCGACGCGGACGCGCAGGTTCCCGCTGGCTCTCGCAAAACCAATTTCCTGGTGCAGCCCATGCTCCAGGATAAGCTGACCATCGCGCTCGGCGAGCGCGGGGGGCAGTGTGCTTGCACGATCGATTGCATCCGCCTGTTGTATGCCGGGCGCAGTGGCTACCCGGTATGAGATCGTTGCGTCGCCGGCACGTACTCGAATCGCGGCAAAGGGATGATTCGCGAGCTTTGTCGTCCCCAGGCGGACCGCTTCGGTCTCGTTGCCGACCTCAGCCTCGACAGCCTCACTCAAGGTCATGGTTTGAGCCGTGCGGAGCACCACTGCCTGCAGGCCCTGTGCGTCCGGGCCGCCGGCAATCTCGGGACGATCGACGAAGGCGCCGACGGTGCGAACAATCCTGCCCGGCGCCAGCTGCTGTTCATAACCGACAACCGTATTGAGCGCCGGGTCTTCCGACTGGCTCAAATCAGCCCTAAGAATCAGCTGGTGCGAATCGTCATTTGACCGCCGCATCTCGAAGCCGTGATGCACGCCGCCATCCCCAAAACCGCTCTCCCCACCGCGAATTGTCACTCTTGCCTTGAGTGCCGGGTTCTGGCCTTCGGCTTCTGTCACGACGACCAAGGGACCATCTTCAAGCAGGCGGAGCAGAGGCCGGTTGGCCGACAAGCGAAGCGTCCAGGTCCAGTCGTCCTGAGGCTCATCGGCCTGTCGCGGCTGTGCAGGCAGCCAGCGGAACGCCTCGTAAAGAGTGCTCAGCGTCAGGTTGACTACGAGTTTTGAGCTGGCAGTGATGTGCAGGTTTTCGCGCAGCGTGGGCAGAAAAAGCGACCCGGTGGCCTTCAGGCCATAAACGCCGGGCAGCAAGCTGGCCAGCTCGTACCGGCCATGATCGTCGGTAAATGTTTGTGCAATGACCGAGAGATCGGGGCGCAACAGCTGAACCAGGGTCCCGATCTGCGGAGTACCCCTGCCATCTCGCACCACACCGCTGACCGTGCCGTCGGTACCGGCATGGGCGGGCAGTGACAGGGCTGCGAGAAGCAGCGCAAGAACGGGGGCGACAATGGAAAACCTTCGGTTCACTGAGTCAGTCGTTTATTGCTCCTGGCCCTCTGGTCCAAATGACGATCGACGTTTGGACTTCGCTGCTCTCCGGCAGCTTATCCAGTTATTTCGCTTACTCTACGGTGAAAGGCACCGTCTGCGCAATCTCCTGCTTCGATACGCTATCGTTCACCATCACCTTCACAAGGTACTTCCCCGGCTGAAGACTGGCAAGGGGGACGCTCTTCTCCACAGTCACCTGGTCGGAATTTGCGCTCAGATTCTTCGAGTCCTCTTCGGAATCAAGAAGCGCCTTGTTCGTCGCGGTGTCGATGATCTGATACGTAATCTTGGCCGAATTCTGCTTGCTCTTTTCGTCGATGCCCAGGTTGTATACCTGCATCCAGAAGCTCAGTTTCTGGTCGCGATGGAAGCTGACCGGCGTGGCCGCATTGGCCGTCACCCGAGGCCGAATGTAGGTATTGCCGATGATGAAGTTGCCTGTACCGATCTCCTTCGAGGGCACGCGATACATCTTGTCCGACAAGATCAAAGACGAGGCCGACAGATGATCTTCGTCGTACTTCGGAACAGTGATGCCCTGCGCCCATACGCCAACATGGTCGACATTGTTCACGTCCTTGATCGCCACGTCGATGCGATAGCGTCCCGGCTTCAACGGCAACGCCTTCCAATAGAGCTCGGACCGGTCGAGGGTCTGCGGCAGCAACTCCGCAGGCTGTTCCACTTCCACCGTCTCTTCAAAGGTCTGCACGACATGGTCGGTGATCGTCGAAACCCGGCCCAGGATATTCACCTGGCCCTTCGCAACGCCATCCTTGGTGTTAAAAGTGATATCGCGATTCTTGATCTGCAACGTGACCGGCACCAGCACCGTATCATCGGTGACCTTCACGAAATCCGTCCGCACGTCGAAGGGGAAAATCGGGCCCGTCAACAGTTTGTGGTTGGACAAAAATGATTCCAGGTCCTTGAACTTGATCTGCGGCGGCGCCTGCAGCTTCGCAAACTGCTCCAGGCGATCAAACTGCTTGCCCTGATTCATCGCGGAGTTCGGGCCTTTCCCAAGGTTCTCCAGCCCTCCCTCGAAGCGCTCCGATTGCTTGGCCATGCCCATTTGCTCGTAGAGCGTTGGGCCGCCGCCCGGGACATGCAGCAGCGCGTCCTTCTCCGACCGGTCGATCGTCATGTGGTAGTCGCCGCACATGCAGGTATCGACAAATTCAATATCGATATTGTCGCCGACGCCTTCCAGGTAGCGGTAATGCCAGATCTCAAAAGGAAAAGTCGAAGTCTGGCCGCCGCCCTCTGCGACGGGACGGTCATACATGCCGCCGCTGGGGTGGGAGTCGATGCTGTCCGGCTTACCGAAGGCAATGTACATGTGGCCGCGGTCGGTCTTCCAGCCCGGCTTGCCGGCAGCAAAATGCTCGTTCGCATACGCGATGCGCCGGTAGTGCTCTTCGCGGAACTCGTTCTCCGGAGAATCCGGACTTGGATTGCGCCGCTGCCAGAACTGCTCGATGAAAGCGTCTCGCTCCTCATCGTTGCTCAGGCTTTTGAAAGCCTTCAGCTCCTGGTCGGTGATAATCCAGTGGACATCTTCGTCCACCCATTTCTTGTAGGTTCCGTGCAGCTCCTGCTTGAGCTCCTTTTGCTGCTTGAAACGCTCCCTGTCGGAAAGCTGCCGCTTCAAAGGATCTTGATTCTGGGAATCCGGCGCAGTCTGCGCATTGGTCTGGGCGGGCTGCTGAGCCTGCACCCAGGGAATTGTTGCAAGCGTACCGAACCCGACTGCAAGAATGAAGGAAATACGTCCCTTTGACATACGCCGCTTACTGCTCCTATCAGCCTTCTGATTTTACGGACTCGTAACGTCAGATACAAGCTGTCTGTTGCATTCCTGAACCATCCGGGCCATGGCGGTTGTTCTCCCCTGGAATCAAAGCGGCCGTCCACGAAATTTCATTGCGGGCCTGATATCATGAAAATCGAATTCGCCCCGTGAACTCCATCGGCATCGCTGGCGCTCCGCTACCAGGCAGGGAACCGTTCGTCCCGATGTTGCGTAGTTCCCCCCCAAAGGCGATGTCGGCAAATCCGCCCATAGGGAAACGAGCTTGAAGAAAATCATAATTGTTGTTGTCATTATTCTCGCCGTGGCAGCTATTGTTGGATTCACAGTGATCCGCGCCCAGTCCGGATACACCAAGGTGATCACCGGAAAGGCTGTTCGGAAAGACCTTGTCTCGACGGTCAGCGGAACAGGCCAGATCAAGCCCAAAACCTACGTCAACCTCGGAGCCACCGCCTTCGGCCGCCTCACGCATCTCTATGTAAAGGAAGGCGACAAGGTCAAGAAGGGCGAGGAAGTCGCCAGCATTGAGAACGTCCAGCAGGGCGCCAATGTTGAAGGCCAGCAGGCCTCGATCGCCGCCGCTGAGACGGATATAGCTGCCGATGTTGCGGCCGAAAAAACCCAGGAAGCCAACGTTGCGCATGCCAAGGCCGATCTGGAACAGAAGACTCTCGACTTCAACCGCGCCAAGGGCCTCTTCGACGCCCAGGTCATGTCCAAGCAGGATTACGACGCCAAGAAGGCCGCCTACGACCTGGCAGTCGCCACTCTCGCGCAAAGCAACGCCGCGCTCGCTCAGGCTAAAGCCCAGACGCAATCTGCGCGGGGACATCTGAATACCCAGCACGCCACGTTGCGCGCCAATATCGACCTGCTCGGTAAAACCGTGGCTACTGCTCCATTTGATGGCATCGTAACCAACTTGCCCGTTCGCGAAGGCGAAACCGTTGTCGAAGGCATTCAGAACGCTCAGGGCTCGACCCTGATGACGCTGGCTGATATGTCGGTCATCACCGCCGAGGTGAAGGTCGACGAAACCGACATCGTCAGTGTGGCGCTCGGCCAGACCGCCGACGTCACCGTCGACGCGCTTCCCGGAAAGGTCTTTAAGGGCCATGTCACCGAAGTCGGCGACCAGGCCCTGCTGCGATCGACCGGCGTGGCCACCAGCCAGACCACCAGCGGGCAGGAAGAAGCCAAGGATTTCAAGGTAGTCATCACCCTTGATAACCCCTCTGACGAACTCCGTCCCGGCCTCTCGACCACCGCCAAGATCGAGACCGCCAGGAAGAACGACGTGATCACCATTCCCATTCAGGCATTGGCGATGCGCGCTCCGGATGTGCCGGGAGCAAAACCAAACGCGGCCCCCGATCCCACCCAGAAGCAGGTCCAGGGCGTCTTCGTCGTGTCTGAGGAAAAGGGTAAATTGCGCGCCCACTTCGTCCCCATCACTACTGGCATTACCGGCACTACGGAGATCGAAGTCACCAGCGGCGTGAAGCCAGGCGACGAAATCGTCACCGGGACATTCCATGTTCTTCGCGATCTCAAAAATAATGCCCTGGTAAAGCGCGACACCACGCCCCTCGCGCCTCCCAAGGATAGTGAGTCCTCGGGATCGTAATTCCCGCGTGCGCGCGGATTAACTTGGAACCGCCTGCACGTTCAAAACGTAGAAAGTGGTGCGCCCATGCGAAATCGCGGCGCCGCGGCCATTTCAGGGTCACTGGAATGCGGGTTGACGAAATCAAGCGGCTCTCCCCCGGAGAAACCGTCACCCTGTATCCTTTTTGCAGGGCACCAAGATCCTGAAGTTGCTTAATGCCCCACGGCTGAACAGGAGCACTGGATGACGACCGAGACCACCACCGATACGAACCCCGCTACGGCCGCTTACGCGGAAGAGAAGACCCGCCCGGCGGTACCGCAGGGTGACGTGATTGTTGTCGAGGATATATGGAAGACCTACGACATGGGCTCCGAGCAGCAGGTGCACGCCCTGCAGGGCATCTCGCTCAGCATCCGGCACAATGAGTACGTGGCCATCATGGGCCCCTCGGGCTCCGGCAAATCGACGCTCATGAACCTCATCGGCTGCCTCGATTCCCCCAGTCAGGGCAAGTACTGGCTGAACGGACATCTCGTCAGCGAACTCAACGACGACGAACTGGCCCGCATCCGCAACAAGGAAATCGGCTTCGTCTTTCAGACCTTCAACCTCCTGGCCCGCGCCACCGCTCTGCACAACGTCGAGCTGCCCCTGATCTACAACGGCACCCCGGCGGCGCAGCGGCTGGAGCGTGCTCAGGCGGCCCTGCGCGCAGTCAACCTTGAAGGACGCATGAACCACAAGCCGAACGAGCTCTCCGGCGGACAGCGCCAGCGCGTGGCCATCGCCCGCGCGCTCATCAACCGGCCCTCGATCATCCTGGCCGACGAGCCCACCGGTAACCTCGATTCGAAGACCGGCGACGAAATCATGGCCCTGTTCGACCACCTGCACTCCAGCGGCAACACCATCGTGCTCGTCACCCATGAACCGGACATTGCCGAGTATGCTCACCGCATCGTCCATATTCGCGATGGAAAGATCTTCTCCGATGAGCCTTCCTCCCGTGTGCGTCATCCGGGGCAGGGTGGGCATACAAAGAGTGGACATGGCAGGGGCGAACAGGCCCTTACCTCCTAAATTTTCCCGCGTCTCTGCCGATAAGCCCTGTATCCGCAGAGGACGAGGGCCGTGCTTTTACCGCAATGCATCGAAGAAGAAGTGCCGGCCCCCGCTGCGTTCGCACCGCACGTACTTGCCGATCATCCGGAATGGGCCCTGGGCGCAATGGTCGGGCGCAGCCTGGTCATGCAGCGGCTCTTCTCGCAGATGCGCTGCACCTCGCGCCACCTGCGCATTGCGACCATCGAGGGCGATAGCGGAACGGGCAAGGCTCTGGCCGCGCAGACGCTCCACGATCTAGGCCCCGTCTCAGCCGCGCCCTTCATTCCCTGCCCCGCGGTGCAGTTCTTCCAGCACGGGCCCTCGCTCGTCCCTCTCATGCCGATAATGAGAGACGCCCGCGAAGGCACACTTTTTCTGAGCCACGTCGAAGATCTCTCGCTCGAACAGCAGGCGCGTCTGCTCGCCCTTCTGCAATGGCTCGATCATCAGCACGCCCGCCATACCGTGGACTCCATTCCCCGGCAGCTCTTCTTCAGCTCCAACCAGCCGCTGCGTAAACTCTCCGCGTCCCCTGCTTTCCGGGCCGACCTGTGCAATCGCCTCACCGCGATTCGCTTCGCCATTCCGCCGCTGCGGGATCGCCGCGACGACCTTTCGCTGCTGGCCGATTTCTTCGCGCAGCGCTTTTCCGCCACACACGGCAAGCCCGTCCGGGGACTTGCCCCGCTCACCCTGACTCGCCTCAGTTCGCACCCCTGGCCGGGAAACGTGCGCGAACTCCAAAGTGTCATCCACAGCGCGGCACTGGAGTGCGAAGGCCAATGGATCCGGCCGATCGATGTCCCCGCGCTGTCCCCAACTCCTGTCACCCAGGCATTCGTCTCCGTACCGCCCGACGACGACCCCAACCTCGACCGTGCCATCCTGCGCCACATCAACGTTGTGCTCGCCCGTGTCGAAGGCAACAAGCTCCGCGCAGCCCGGATGCTCGGCATCAGCCGCTCCACTCTCTACCGCCTGCTCGACGCCGACAACGCGAACAGCAATCACGCCTGCGCCCAGCCGGTCGAAGACTAGTCTCCACCCGCAATCATCTACGCATCGCTTACACTTGGCTCAGCGGCCATCGCCGTAATTCCTCATGAAAAAACTCTTTGCTCTCGGCCTCGGCGCCCTCTTTTCCCTACCCCTCCTCGCACAAACCTTCCCAAAGTCTGTCAGCAAGTCCGCCGGAACCCAGGGATTGCCCGGCGCCGCTACACCTGCCATTCCCGTCACCCTTGAAGACCGCCGATCTGCGCTTAAAGCCCTCTTTGCCGAGATGTGGGAGGACGGCCTCCGCCACTCGCCCGAATTTGCCTCCTCCATCGGAGACAAGCGCTACAACGACCAGCTCTACGACTACTCCGTCGCCGCTTACAACGACCAGCTTTCTCGCGACCGTGATTACATCCTTCGCCTCGCCGCTATCGACAGCACCGGCCTGACCGATCAGGAGATCCTCAGCCACGATTTGATGGTGCGCAAGCTTGTCGAACAGCAGGAAGAGGCCGAATTCAAGCCCTGGGAGATGCCCGTTACCCAGATGTGGGGCCCGCACATCGAGCTGCCCCAGCTTGTTCCGCTCCTCACCTTCGAAACCGTCAAGGATTACGACGACTACACCACGCGCCTCACCAAAATCCCCACCGTCTTCCAGCAGATCAGCACCAACATGATGACGGGGGTCGAAGACAACCGCGTCCCGCCGAAATACATCCTTGAAAAGGTCCTCGTTCAGGTCAACGCCATCGCCCAGCAGAAACCGGAAGACTCGCCCTTCGCCCATCCCCTGCAAAAGTTCCCGGCGAGCATTTCTGCGGAAGAGCAGACCCGCATCAAGGCCGCCGTTCTCGAAGCTATCCAGAAGCAGGTCCTGCCCGCCTATGCGCAATTCGCGCGCTTTCTCACGGCGTCTTACATCCCGGCAGGCCGCGCCGCCCCCGGCATCTGGTCCCTCCCTGACGGCAACAAGTATTACGCCTTCCTCGTCCGTCAAAGCATCACAACAAACCTTACGCCCGCAGCCATCCACGAACTGGGGCTCGACGAGGTCAAGCGCGACGAAGCCGAGATGCTGGTCATCGCGCAGAAGCTCGGCTTCAAGGATCTCGCCGCCCTGCGCGCTTCCATAGCCGCCAACCCCAAGCTGCACACGCAATCCACCGATCAGCTCATCGGCCTCTACAGCCACTATCTGGACCAGATGAGGCCCAAACTGCCCGAGCTCTTCGGAACCCTGCCCAAGGCTCCCCTCGTCGTCCTGCCTGTCCCCGAGTACATGCAACAGGACCAGACCCAGGCCTACTACGTGCAGGGCAGCCCCGACGGCAAGCGTCCCGGCACTGTTTACGTCAACTTCTACAAGTTCAAGGATCGCGCGCTCACCAACGTCGAATCCATCAGCTACCACGAAGGCCTGCCCGGCCATCACCTGCAAATCTCCATCGCGCAGGAGCTCACCGGTCTGCCTTCCTTTCGCAACTACCTTGGGTACACGGCCTACACCGAGGGCTGGGCTCTTTACTCCGAGCGCCTCGGCAAGGACATCGGCTTCTACCAGGACCCATGGTCCGACTACGGACGCCTCGAAGCGGACACGTGGCGCGCCATCCGCCTCGTCGTCGATACCGGCGTCCACTCCATGCACTGGAAGCGCGACGAGATGCTTTCCTACTTCCACGACCACTCCTCGATGGACGACACCAACATCCAGGCCGAGGTCGACCGTTATGTCGCCTGGCCGGGGCAGGCACTCGGCTACAAGATCGGCCAGCTGAAAATACTCGAACTCCGTGCCCGCGCCCAGCAGGCCCTACGTGCCAAATTCGATATCCGCGCATTCCATGACCAGGTCCTCGACTCCGGAGCCCTGCCGCTGGACGTCCTCGAACAACGGATCGAGGCCTGGATTACAACCCAGCAAAAAACCAAATAGTCGC
>Ga0209040_10000512_pt1 | contig 29820 bp, 30 predicted proteins | sample BogFormECP12_OM3_FD_188240 | JGI IMG/M metagenome (GOLD analysis project Ga0209040, IMG submission 188240) | Bog forest soil microbial communities from Calvert Island, British Columbia, Canada - ECP12_OM3 (SPAdes) (version 2) | ecosystem: Environmental > Aquatic > Freshwater > Wetlands > Bog ... | reverse complement strand
GCAAATGACAAGCACGGCACAAGCGGCGAGCGCGGGCAGGGCACGGAAGCGGAAGACGGCGAAGAAATTCTTGGTCACGTTGCGGACGAAGTGGAGGGTTCCTTCGGCCCAACGCAGGCGGATAAGCCCGCGGCCGAAGGCGACTCGCTGACGATAGCCGGCGCGTTTGACTTCAAAGCCAAGGCGCAGATCTTCGACGACCTGCATGCGAAGCGACTCGAAGCCGCCGATGGCGCGGTAGACGTCGGCGCGGATGAGGTTGAAGGCTCCGATGCCGATGGAGTCGCGGCTGCGCGGATCCGGAATGTGCCAGGGCGGGGATCCGAGAGTGCCGAAGAGTTGGAAGATCGCGACCATCATGGTTTCGCCGAAGGTCTTGAGGATCATGGTGGGAAAGATGACGACGTGATCGGCGCGCTCGGCCTGGGCAAAGTTGAGGGCGCGGAGGAGCGAGTCGGGCGAGAACAGGATGTCGGCATCGGTGAAGAGCAGCCAGGGCGTCGTGGCCTGACGGGCGGCAAGGGCCATGGCGTGGGTTTTGCCCATCCAGCCGGGTGGGAGTTCGGTGACGTGCAGGACCGTGAGCGTGGAGCGGGATTCGGCGGCAATTCGGTCCATGATTGCGCCGGTTGAATCTGTAGAGCGGTCGTCGATGGCGAGGATTTCGACAGGGACAGACTCGATCACGAGCAGGGCGCGGAGGGTGGCTTCAATGTTTGCCTCCTCGTTGCAAGCTGGGACGATGACAGAGATGAGCGGCATTGCCTGCGTGGGACTTGGCTGCGCGTACTTCGGGTCAAGGAGATTGGGGATGCACGGAAGGTTGCGCAGCGCGGAGAGGACGCGGGCGGTCCAGAGAAGGACGATGAGCCAGTCGAGGGCGAGAAGGAAGAGCATGCAGGATGTTGGAGTCTCAGCGTATCGGGAGGGAGCTAAGATTCTGCAGGCTTTGGTTTCTCAACTTTACCGGGCTCACAGTTGATCTGCTGCTCCCGCAGGAGAATCACTCACCTTTGAGAGAACATGCTTGAGTTTTTCGAGAGAACCGCGCGCGGCACGAGCCTGTACCCTTGACCAATCGCCGACACCTTCGTTCACCAGCGCGGCCACTAACCGGTCAACCGAAACATGGTCGGACTCCGCCAATTCGGCAGCGCGCTGATAAACGTCGTCAGGGAGTTGGATATTCTTCATGACGGATCCTTAACAGTATAAGGAGTTCCCGCGGCGTCAGACAACGAATTCCGAACTTCAGACTGTCGGGAAAATGCCGTGTGTTGAACGTGATGATGAAATCGCTATGGCTGGCGATCGCAGCCTCCAAGATCAAGTCGTCGTCGGGATCGGATGCGACGGGTCTCCAAAGAAAATACAAGCGATGTAACCTCACCTGGGAACAGAGGGCGTCCACAACATCGTCGATATCTTCTTCGGTGAGACCGAATTGTTGGCAATCGCGTTTGAGAACGGCCTCGTACTCCAACACAACGGCGACGGTTACATTAGGTCGCCAACGGCCATCTCCCAATAGATTAAGCAGGCAGTGGGAAGCGCCATGCCTGGATCGCATGGCGGCCACCGACACATTCGTGTCCAAAACAACTTGATACATATCGTTTCCGGTCTAGCGCCCGCTGGCTTTGGGACTTCCGACGGTGCCCGAAAGCACCGGCGCGAAGCGGGCTCCGGCGAAGAGGATGCCTCCGGAGGCGGCTAGGGTGATGAGGGTAATGCTGAGTCCGATGCGGAGGTTGGAGGCGTCGGAGACGCGTCCGATGAGGTGGGGCGAGAAGGCGTCGCCGAGGGCGTGGATCACGAGCAAGTTGAGCGAGATGGCCGTGGCTCGGATGGGCGCGGCGACGGAGTTGACGATGGCGGCGTTGAGCGGGCCGGTTCCGAGGAAGAGGAAGAACTCGGCGATGAAGGCTCCCGGGATGAAGACGGACGGCGGACCGAAGAAGACCAGGGCGGCAGCCGGGATGGCGAGCACGGATCCCCAGGCCGAGATGAGGTAGAGGGCGCGATGATTGGTACGCAGCCAGCGGTGGGCGAGCCATCCTCCAGCAATGGTTCCGAGCAGGCCGTCGAGGACGGTAAGGGCGCCGGCGACGGTTCCGGCTTTGGCGACGGACATGGATCCGAAGCGGACGAGGAATGTCGGCAACCAGGTAGAGATGCCGCCGACAGCGAAGGTCCACATGGCGAGGCCGAGGGTGGCGGTCCAGAAGGCGGGGTTTCGGGTGAGGCCGGACAGGGTGGTGCGGTTCAAGGTGGGCGCGAGGGAGTCGGCGCTGCCGCGCTGCGGCTCGCGCACGAAGAAGTAGAAGCCCAGGGCGATGAGGACTCCGGGGAGCGCGGCGATGAAGAAGGGCATGCGCCAGCCATAATGCTGGCCGAGGATGCCGCCGCTTAAGTATCCGAGGGCTCCGCCGACCGGGATGGTGATATAGAAGATGCTGAGGATGCGGTTGCGGTCGGCCTCGGGATAGAAATCGGCGAGCAGGGCTGGCGCGAAGATGCTGAAGGTGGCCTCGCCGATGCCAACGATGGCGTGGCGGATGAGCAGGGTCTCATAGCTATGCACATAGGCGGTGAACAGGGTGGCGATGCTCCAGAGGAGCGCGCCGATGACGATGAGGGGCTTACGCGGAAAATGGTCGCCAAGCCAGCCGGTGAGAGGCGCGACGAGCATGTAGACGAAGAAGAAGACGGTGGTGAGCAGGCCAGCCTGCGCGTCGTTGATCGCGAATTCCTTCTGAACGAGAGGTTGCACGCCCGGAAGGATGTATCGGTCGATGAAGTTGAAGAGATTGAGGCTGGTGAGAAGGAACAGCGCCATGCCGGCGGTGCGGGCGGAGGAGGTTCGCGGCGTGGCTGCGGACGGAGCTGCCATGAGGTTTGAGGATAGCAGGGGGTAGCGGATAGCTGAGGTCCGGATAGCTAGGTAGCTATGAAACGGGTAGTCCGAATCCCACCTTAGCCGCCAAGGAACGGCGGTGAAGGTGGGGCACCCGGATTACTTCTTCTCTCGACAATGGGGCGTGGCCAGCGGGCGTCGACAATCGTGGATATGCCGCCGCGTGGGCGGAAGTCGCCGTGGACATGAGCCCAGACGGGATCGCAGGCTTTGACAACGTCTTCGAGGATCTGATTCACGATGTTTTCCTGGAAGATGCCGAGGTTGCGGTAGGAGAAGAGATATTCCTTCCAGGACTTCAGTTCGAGGCAGCGCTCGCGGGGCATGTAGCGAAGCTGGATGACGCCGAAATCGGGGAGTCCGGTTTTTGGGCAGACGGAAGTGAATTCGGGGTCGTCAATGAGGATTTCGTAGGACGGGAACTGATTTTGCCAGGTTTCGATGGCGGGGAATTTGAAATCGAGACCGGCCCTGGCGTGGTCGTCGGTGTAGCGCGATATGGTGGATTGGGAAACGGATGCCATGATGAGATTGTAGGACACGCGATACGACGTCGCGCTCGCCTGAGGAGATGACGCACGGGTAACGCAATCTTCATGCAATCACATCTTTTTGATGCGTAAAGGGATCGGGATGAGTCTTATATACTTATCACCGGTCCGGGCCCTGAATGGCGATCGCGAAAAGACGAACACGAAATCCGATGTGGGTGTGGGTGGCGGCGGCCCTCGCGGTGGCGCTGGTCTTTTACGTGGCGCGGCTGGCAACCCGCACGAGGATTCCGGTCCGGACAGCGGTAGCGGAGCGCAGCGAGCTAAAGAGCACGATCGCAACCAACGGCAAGGTCGAGCCGCAGCTCAACTTCGAGGCGCATGCACCGTTTCCGGGTCTGATCAAAGCGCGGTATGTCCACGAAGGGCAGCGAGTGACGCCGGGCACGTTGCTGCTCTCTATGGATGACACCGATGCAGGCACACGGGTGGCTGCGGCTCTGGCGGCCTTACGGAACGCACAGGCTACCTATAGCGCAACCCTCAAGGGCGGAACGCAGGAAGAGCGGCTGGCGCTGGGCGGCGATTTCCAGAAATCGGAGACGGATCGCGACCAGGCGCAGCACGACGTGGATGCGCTGAAGAAGCTGCAATTGACCGGAGCGGCTTCGGCAAGCGAAGTAAAAGCGGCGGAGCAGCGGCTGGCAGCGGCGAACGCATCGCTGCAACTGCTTCAGCAGAGAAAGACAGAGCGCTATGACGCGGGCGATCTGGCGCGGGCGAAAGCGGCGTTCGATGAAGCGCAGACCAGCTATGCCGCGGCGCAATCGCTGCTGAATCAGGCGAATGTCCACGCGCCGTTTGCGGGTACGGTGTATTCGATCCCGGTATCGAAGTCGGAGTATGTGCAAACGGGCACCCTGCTGTTGCAGATGGCGGATCTTTCGAAAATGCAGGTGCGCGGATATTTTGACGAACCCGAAATCGGCAAGCTGCGTGTGGGTCAACGGATTACGATCGAGTGGGATGCGCGACCCGGGAGAGTGTGGCATGGCCATGTGGAGCGGGTGCCCTCAACGATCATCACATACGGGACGCGCAACGTGGGCGAGGTTCTGATAGCCATCGATGACTCGGACGAAAGCCTGCTTCCCAACACAAATGTGCGCGTGACGGTTACGACTGCAAACGAGGGGAACGCGTTGAATATTCCCCGGGAGGCGCTGCATGCCGAGCGCGGCCAATCGTATGTGTTTCGCGTAGTGAATGGAACGCTTCATCGCACGGAAGTCACGGTAGGCAACCTGAATCTGACGCAAGTGGAGATTTTGAACGGCCTTAAGGCAGGGGACGTGGTCGCGCTTGGCAGCACCAACGGTCAGCCCATCGGCGACCGGGTGCCGGTAGTTGAGGCAAAATAAAGCGCGAAACAGGATGTGAAGGAGTGAGGGCAGGATATTGGGCGAGACTGGCGCTGGTTTGCGCGCTCGCAACTGGAGCGGTTGCGGATTCCGCGGCGATGTCCCGGGATGCCGCGGATGCGGTGGTGACGGCGATGAATCATGGGCGGGCCGATGACGCATTGCGGCTTCTGGACACCGCCCTGCAGCAGGATCCGAAGGACACGGAAGCGTTGAATCTACGCTGCCGCGTCTTTTACGCAGAGGAGCGTTGGGATGATGCTATCGGAGCATGCGAACGAGCCGTGCAGCTTGCTCCGGGCAACAGCTGTTATCACATGTGGCTGGGACGCGCGTACGGAGAAAAGGCACAGCAGGTGGCGTTTGTGGCGGCATACAAGCTGGCAAAGCTGATCAGGGCGGAGTTCGAGGCGGCGGCAAGCCTGGACGGCAAGAACGCCGAGGCGCTTTCCGATCTCGGGGAGTACTACGCAGAGGCTCCGGCAATGCTAGGCGGAGGATACGGCAAAGCGGAGACCATCGCCCGGCAGCTGGACAGGTTCGATCCGATGGGAGCGCTGGAGTTGCGCGCGCGAATCGCAGAGGAGAAGAAAGATTACGTGACCGCGGAGAAGGACTACAGGGCAAAGATTAGTGCCTCCCATTCCGCGGCGCAGTCGTGGATGGACCTGGGAAGCTTCTACCGCAGACGCGAGCGCTGGGACGAGATGCTGGCGGCAGTGGAGAGCGGAGCCGTCGCGGCGGAGCACGACCATGGGCCGGCGCTGGTGGATGGCGCTTCGACATTGATGAAGGCAGGGCGGGAGCCGCAAATGGCGATTGCCTGGATGCGAGACTACCTGGCGTCGAATGCGCTGAGCCAGGACGCCCCGGCCTTTGTGGTGCACACGCGAATTGGAATTCTGCTGAAACAGCAGGGAGACACGCAGGGAGCGCAGCGGGAGTTTGCGGCTGCACGGGCGCTGGCGAAGGATTACGCGGGACTATCGGCGGCGTCCGCGAGCACGGACCATTAATCCGTTTGGGGCGCGGGAGACGGAATCGAGAATAGAATCTGGATTTGCTCTTGCGGTAAGAGGAATGAAGGTGCAGAAACGAATCTACCGGTGGTTCGGAACCTGTGTGTTGCTTGGCGGCTGCCAGGCATTGGCGCAGGTGTCTCTTCCGACCGTGGTGGACCTTGCGGTGCGGAACAGCGCTTCGGTGAGGGTTTCTGTTGCCGATGTTCAACGCGCCGAGGCGGCACTGGCCCAATCGAGGGATGCCTACCTGCCGAACTTTACGTTTGGATCGGCCGTCGGCTATACCTACGGGTTTCCAGTGGGGCAGCCATCGGTTTACAACGTCGGATCGCAGTCGCTGCTTTACTCTTTTTCACAGCCGGATTACATCCGCGCAGCGCGTGCCGCGTTGAACTCAGCGCAACTGGGCCTCAAAGACAGCGAAGAACAAGTGGCCCTGGACACGGCTCTGGCCTACATCCAGCTGGACAGCGATAACCGACAGCTGGCGGCACTAGCCCAGGAAAGGGATTACGCGGAAAGGCTGGCGACGATCGAGCGGGATCGACTGCTGGCCGGCGTAGACGGGCGGATGGAAGTAACAAAGGCGGAATTGACTGCTGCGCAGGTGGATGAAAAACGGCTGCACCTGGAAGATGACGCCAGCCAGTTGCAGCAGAAACTGGCACATCTGACGGGGCTGCCGGCTTCGAGTTTTGTGACCGATTCAAAAAGCATCCCGGCCTCGCCTAATTTTTCCTCCGATGACTCTATCGAAGACTCGGTGATGGCAACGAATAGTGGGATCCAGGCGGCGTATGCAAATGCGAAGTCGAAGCGGCTGATTTCCTTTGGCGACGAGAAGCAGAATTACCGGCCGCAATTCGCCTTCGGCGCAGAGTACAACCGCTACGCCGAATTCAACAATTACCAGGAATATTATCTGCGCTTCCAGCACAACAACTTTGACATAGGCGTGCAGATCACCTTTCCGATTTTTGACGCCAGCAGACGCGCCAAGGCGCGTGAATCGGCAGCGGACGCGCGGCGCGCTGGGGCCGAAGCCGATCAGACGAAGTTCCAGACCAGCGAGCAGGTGTATTCGCTGCGCCACAGCATCAAGGAGTTGGCGGTTCAAAGCAGAATCGCAGAACTTAGAAGCCAGTTGGCGCAGGAACAGCTGGAAACGATCCAGGCGCAGTTACAGAATGGTAGCGGGTCTCCGAATGCTCCGCCGGTGAGCCCGAAGGACGAACTACAGGCGCTTATCCAGGAACGCGAACGGTATGTGGACGCACTCGATGCAGCTTTCTCGATGATTCGCGTGGAACTGACCCTGATGCGATCGCTGGGACAGATTCAGGAGTGGGTGCATGGCGCGGCTAAATGATTGTGGATGTGTCAGGTTCAGCACGGCAGGATCGCTTTGACATGCCTCATGCCTGGCCCTATCAAGTGGTAAACTGGAAGACATATATATGCCTCTGAAAACGCTGTTTCTGAACCCCCCTTCGTTCGAGAATTTTGATGGCGGCGCGAGTTCACGCTGGCCCGCGACCCGCGAAATCGAGTCGTACTGGTACCCGGTCTGGCTGGCTTATCCCGCAGGCATGCTGGAAGGCTCCAAACTGCTGGATGCTCCTCCCCACCACGTTTCGGCGGAGGAGACGATCGAGATTGCCAAGGGCTACGAGTTGCTGGTGCTGTTTACGAGCACTCCGGGCTGGACGGGCGACCAGAGGCTGGCCGAGGCGATCAAGCGGGCGAATCCGTCGATTCGCATTGCCTTCGTTGGGCCGCCGGTGACGACCTCTCCAGATCGCGCGCTGAACGAGTGCGCGGTGATCGATTTTGTCTGCCGCCGCGAGTTCGACTTCTCCGTGGTGGAGTATGCGAATGGCAAGCCGCTCGATGAGATTCTTGGCATCAGCTATCGCATGAATGGCTCGATCGTGCATAATCCCGACCGGCCGCAGGTGGAAGACCTGGACGCGATGCCGTGGGTAACGGATATCTATGCGCGCGACATGGACGTGACGAAATATAACGTGCCGTTCCTGCTGCATCCCTATGTTTCGCTCTACTCGACGCGGGGATGCCCGGCGCAGTGCACCTTCTGCCTGTGGCCGCAGACGCTGAGCGGACACGCATGGCGCAAGCGCTCTACGGACGACGTAGCGGCCGAGATGGCGCACGCGAAGAAGCTCTTCCCGCATGTGAAGGAATTTTTCTTCGACGACGACACATTCAACATTCAGAAGGCGCGCACGGTTGAACTCTGCGCCAAGCTAAAGCCGCTGGGGCTCACCTGGTCCTGCACATCACGCGTGACGACGGACCGCGAGACGCTGAAGGCGATGCGCGAGGCGGGCTGCCGGCTGTTGATTGTGGGCTTCGAGTCGGGCGATCCGCAGATTCTGAAGAACATCAAGAAGGGCGCTACGGTCGAGCGGGCACGTGACTTTACGCGCGACTGCCACGACCTGGGGCTGACGATTCACGGCGACTTCATCCTTGGGCTGCCGGGAGAAACAAAGGAGTCGATTCGCAACACAATCAATTTTGCCAAGAGCCTGGACGTCGAGACGATCCAGGTTTCGATTGCGCATGCGTATCCGGGCACGGAGTTTTACGACTACGCGAAGGAGAACGGCTTTATCGTCAACAACGGCCAGATGGTCGATGAGGAAGGCCATCAACTGGCGCATATCGAGTATCCTGGGCTGCCGAAGGAATATGTGCTGGAGATGGTGCATCGTTTCTATGACGAGTACTACTTCCGGCCGAAGGCGGCGTGGCGCGTGGTGAGCAAGGCGATCGTGAACCGCGATCTCAAGCGGCTGTATACGGAGTCGAAGTCGTTCCTTAAGCTGCGCGCACAACGGAACAAGGTTGTGAAGAACGCGAAATCGCAGGCGACGACGGAGTCGACAACACCGGCTAATGTTGGGGTGTAGCCGCCGTCTTAACGCAAGGTAAAAGCGGCCAGCCGCAGATGCTGGCCGTTTTTGCTTATCCGATGCCGGGCCGAATCGAATGACGAAATCTACGATGACATTCCGGCGGTATCTCGTGCTGAGCGTAGTGGCTGTTACGGCTCCGCTGGGCGACACACTGCTGAGCGTGGGCATGAAGCGCGTAGGGCCGGTTTCGCTAGACCACCTTTCAACGCTGATTTATGCCGTGAGTACGCCGCAGATTCTGCTGGGGATCGCGCTGCTGATCTGCTTCTTTGCATCGTATCTGGCTTCACTCTCGTGGGCTGATTTGACGTTCGTGCTGCCGGCGACGTCTATTGGCAACGTATTTGTAGCTTTGCTGGCGCGGTTCTGGCTGCATGAGCAGATCTCTCCCGGACGATGGTTAGGGATCCTGCTCATCACCGCCGGAGTGGGTTTTGTGACGCAGGGTCCGTCGTACACGGAGATGCCGAAGAAGTGTCCGGTGCCCGGAGCAGAGGCGAGGCAGTCGTGAGCGCTTTCACTCCCGGAAATGGATTTGCAGACGCGGCGATGATCGCGGCGATTGTGATTTTTGCGACGGTCGGCGATGTGCTGATCGCGGCAGCCATGCGAGGAATTGGCGATCTGGATGAGATCAAGGCGGCGCGCGGATTAAGGGGCGCGATCCTCGCGGTGCTCGGAAGCGGGCGATTTCTTTCGGGCGTCTTCTTTATGGGGCTCAGTTTCTTTGCCCTTCTGTTTGCGCTGAGTCACGCGGATTTGAGCCTGGTGGCTCCAGCGTCGGCTTCGCTGACCTTCGTGACGAACGTAGTTGCGGCAAAGATATTTCTCAAGGAAAATGTCGATCGGCGGCGGTGGATTGCCGCATTGTTTGTCTGCGCGGGCGTGGCGTTGTTGGCTCGGTAGGTTCAACGAAACAGGCGCATGAGGCCCGCGGGCGGCAGATCGGGTACAAGGAATGAGTGCGCTTCGCCAAAGGCCCGGGAGACGGCTTCGGCAGCAAGATAGCCGCTGCGGACGGCACCCTCCATGGTGGAGGGCCAATCGGTCGCTGTCCAATCGCCGGCGAGATAGATACCGGGCCAAGGACTTTCCACGCCGGAACGGATGCGGTCAAGGAGCGGGCGCACGGAATATGTGGCGCGGACTTCCTTGACGACGGCAGCCTTCAAAAGCTTTGCAGAATTCACTGCCGGAAAAAACTGCGCGAGTTCGCGCATGGCGAGATCGATGATCTCCTGCCGCTGCATGGGAACCATGGACTTCGAGGCGCTGACGACGAGCTCGATATAGTTCTCCTGCTGGTCGCGATGGGCGGGTTGCAGTTTGGACTTGTTGAAGAGCCACTGAATAGTGGAGTCCAGCAGGACGGCGTGTTCGAGGTCCGTGATTTCGCGATCGAACCATAAATGGATGCCCGTGATGGGCGAGTGCTCGAACTGGGCCAGGTCCGCCGCGAGTTGTTCGCTCTGAGCATTGCGCGGCAACGAGGGCAGGAGGCCGGCCAGCGCTTCGAAGGAGAGTGCGAGGACCACGGCGTCCGAGGGAAAGATACGATCACCGCTGCGGGTGATCCAACCGATCTCGGGTTCGGCTATGTCTACCTGCTCGATAGCTTCGGCGCTGGTGCGCAGGTGGACCTCGCTGCCGCGCGCGTGGAGGTAGTCAACAGCGCGGCCATAGAGATCGCTGAGCGGGACACTGGGAATCCCCATGCGTCCTGCCTCCGGAGAGGACAGAAAAGATTCACGAAAGACCTTGCCCGCATACTTGACCGAAATGCGGTCGAGGTCTTCATTCAGCGCGCTGACCAGAACGGGATGCCAGAAGTGGTCGATGGCGCGTTTTGTCTGGCCGTGACGGGCGAGCCAGTGAGCGAAGTTCTCGTCGGTGTCCTCGGGGATGCCGGTAAGAAATGCGGACATGCCGCGGGCGATGGCGAGTTTGTCTGAAATCGAAAATGCAGGTGCGCCAAGAAAGGCCAGCGACGTATGCAGCGGCGCCGGCAAGGTTGACGGCTTCAACAAGGTGCGACGTCCGCCGGGTTCGATGAAGGTGAAGTGGTCGTACCAACGGATGGAATCGAGCGCATTGAGGCGGCGGTAGAGGTCGATGAGATTGGTGCATCGACCGATCAGCACATGCTGGCAGTTGTCGATGACTTCGCCGGTGCCAGGATGCTCATACGACGAAGCGCGGCCGCCAACGTACGGGCGGCGCTCAAGCAAGCACACCTTATGGCCCGCATCTGCGAGTGCGCAGGCAGCGGAGAGGCCGGCGAGTCCGCCGCCGATGACGGTGACGCTTTGAGGCGCGGCTGTTTCCGTCATTCGGTCAGTTCCCTGCCCCTGTCTCTGCGGCACGGGGGCGGCTGAAAGGAACCTGCAGCAGGCCGCGAGTGAGGATCCACAGCTTTTGCCAGGTGGGGACGGAGATTCTCCGGGAGAACACTTCGTAGTTGTGCTGCTGGATATGTCTGAGCAGCGACCGATAGATGGCGATCAGCACCCAGAGCGCGGGGCGCGAGTCGGGCGCAATGAGCGGCAGGAGCGCCTGCCCGGATTTGTAATAGTGTTCGGCACGTTCTGCTTCGGCCTGCAGCAACAGGCGTTCGTTCGGCGCGGGCGAGCGTGGTTTGGCGGCGACAGCGGCAAGCGTCGGGATAGGAATGGAATAGCGCTCAAGATCTTCGAGGGGCAGATAGATGCGGCCGCGTTGGAGATCCTCGCGGACGTCGCGCAGGATGTTAGTGAGTTGGAAGGCGACGCCGGTTTCTTCCGCGAGCTTTTCGGCGCGCGGATCGGTGTATCCGAAGATGCGGATGCAGACGAGTCCAACGACAGAGGCTACAAGATAGCAGTAGCGGTACAGGTCGTCGAAGGTGGCGTAGGTATCGTACTGGCCGGGCTGGGTAGCACGATGGAGGTCCATCGCCGTGCCCTCGACGAGATGATCGAGAAGCTCGGATGAGATCTGAAAGCGTTGTTGCGCGTCGGCCAGGGCAATGAAGACGGGGTCGGGGGTTGAGGCCCCCGATGACGCGAAATGCCAGGCGTCGAGCCAGGCGTTGAGATTTGCTTTGCGCTGGTCGATGGAGAGGGACTCGTCGTCGGAGAGATCGTCGGCGTGGCGCATAAAAGCGTAAACGGCGCAGATGGCGTCTCGTTTGTGCCGGGGCAGCGCGACGAAGGCATAGTAGAAGTTCTTGGCTTCTTTCCGGGCGATTTCGCGGCAGATTCGATAGGATTCGTCAACAGATGAGGACGGGGACGGGATCACGCCGCTCTCTCCACCCCGTTTTGCGCGAGGTTTCGACCAAGAAATTTGCCGGTGAGGGCGCGCAGAAGCAAGGCGGCTTTGCGTGATTTGGAGATAGCGGGGCGGCTGCGGAGCACGTCGTAGTCCTGCTGTTCGATTGCGCGGAGGATTTCAAGGCCGCCCCGGGAGAAGAGATCAAGATCGACGGCGAGCTCGCGATCGACCATGCCGATCAGGGGCAGACCCTGGGCAAACGTGCGGCGGGCGTAATCGACTTCGTATCGCATGAGCTCGCGGAAAGCAGGTGTAAATTTGCCGCCGGCTATAGTCGCTTCATCGACACCGAAGCGGCGCATGTCTTCAGCGGGAAAATAAATGCGGTCGCGGTCGTGGTAGTCGGTCCGTACATCCTGCCAGAAATTGGCAAGCTGGAGGGCCGAGCAGGTGTGGTCGGAGAGAGCGAATCGCTCTGGATCGCGATAGCCGCAGACATAGAGCACGAGATGGCCGACAGGGTTGGCAGAGTACTGGCAATAGCCAAGCACATCGGCCATGGTTTCAAAGCGGGTGACGGTCTGGTCCTGTCGAAATGCTACGAGCAGGTCGGCGAAGGGAGTCTTGGGGATGTCGCAGGTGCGGATCGTCTCAGCGAGAGCGACGAAGACAGGATGGCGGGCTTCTCCGCGATAACAGGCGTCGAGTTCCTGTCCCCAAAGATCAAGGAGCGCGAGAGATTGCTCACGGTTGCCGGTTTCGTCTCCCAGATCGTCTGAAACGCGGCAGTAAGCGTAGATGGAATGGAAGTGAGGGCGCAGGCGTTTCGGCAGGAACCACGACGCGACGTGAAAGTTTTCATAGTGCGTCTCGGCGAGGCGCCGGCACCAGGCGCGGGCTTCGTCAAGCGTGGGAGGGCGCTCGGGGATACGGTATTCGGGTGGCAGGGCGGCCCATCCGCGCTCGATCAATTGTGTCTGGTCTGGTGTCATTTCCGTCAAAGATTCACAATTGGCGAAAGCATCAAAAGCAGGTCCTTCGACTTCGTTTGACGCCCAGCGTCAAACTCCGCTCAGGATGACAATCCGCGGTGGTGCGACCCCTCCTAGGGAATGATAGCGGTCTTGATGTCGCTGGAGCGATTCATGAGACGGCGGAGCACGCTGTCGAGTTCCGATAATCGCGCGTGCCCGGTGATGTATTCGCGGCATTTGAACTGGCCGCTCCGGATGAGGTCAAAGGCGCGGCGGGCGGTTGCGGGCGTGTGGTGGAAGCTTGCTTTGAGAGTGATGTCGTTGTAGTGGAGGCGGTTGGTGTCGAGATCGACGCGGGTTCCGGCGGCACATCCACCGAAGAAGTTCACTGTGCCGCCTTTGCGCACCATGTCCACGGCCCACTGCCAGGTAGTGGGCGTAGCGACTGCCTCGACGGCGACATCGACGCCGCGATGTCCGGGTGTGAGAGCTCGCACGGCGGCGATAGGGTCGGCGGCGGCCGTGATCTGAATGACGTGTTCGGCGCCGAAGGTGCGCGCGGCGGCAATCTGGCGGTTGCGCTTGACAACAGCGATAACGTGCAGGCCGGCCAACTGAGCGGCGTGCATGAACATGAGGCCGATGGGGCCGCCTCCGATGACAACAATTGAGTCGCCGGGCTCGGCGTTTGATTCTTCGAGACCGCGGACTACGCAGGCCAGGGGCTCAGTGAGAGCGGCGTGCTCGAAGGGGATGGAGTCGGGCACGAGGAGGGTATTCTTCTCGACGATGCGGCGCGGGATGGAGATGAATTCGGCGTAGGCTCCGTTGTTGAAGAGCAGGTCGTCGCAGAGGTTCTGCTGGTTGCGGAGGCAGAAGTAGCACTCGTCGCAGGGGGCAGAGTTAAGGGCGACGACGCGGTCGCCGGTGCGAAACTTCGTTACTCCCGGCCCGACTTCGTGGACGATGCCGGAAAGCTCGTGCCCAAAAGCCATGGGCACGGTGAGCATCCGCGCATGATAGCCGCGGCGGTAAACTTTGAGGTCAGTTCCGCAGGTGAGCGCAGCCTGCACGCTGACGACGATCTCCCCCGGACCTGCAAAGGGCATAGGGAGGCGCTCGATGCGCACATCTTCGCGGCCATACAGTACAGCGGCCGTCATTTCCTGGACCATTACTTCCATTTTCTCAACCTGCGACGTACCAACTTCAGCTTTCTGCCGCGCCTGCCTCGATGAAGACTTTCATTGAGCTGGCGCTGGGGTTGGAGGCGACCTCGATAGCCTCAACCGCATCTTCGAGGGGATAACGATGCGAAATCAGGCGGGTGAGATCGAATCCGTTGAAATATCCGTTGAAGACGAGGTCCTCCACCTCGTCCTGAATCGCGACTGAAGAACTGTATGAACCGACGAGCGATTTTTCATCCATGCAAATGACGGCAGGGTCGATGCTGACGCTGCCGTGCTGGGTTTGTGCAAAGAGCAGGATGCGGCCTCCAGGACGGGCTGCGTCGATCGCCGTCTGGATGAGAGCGTTGCCGCCCACGGCGAGGATGACCGCGTCGGCTCCTCGGCCGTCGCTGGCGGAACGGACGGCGGCAATTACGTCCTCTTTTCCGGCATGGATGGGGTGGGTGAGGCCGTAATTGGCGGCAATGGCGTGGCGCTCGGGGTAAAGGTCCGAGGTAAGCACTTTTGCTCCTGATCGCGCGGAGAGCGCGGCGAGCAGGATGCCGATGGGGCCCTGGCCGATGACCAGCACGGTTTCGTCGGGCAAGAGCGCGAGGCTTTTCACACCCTTGAGGCAGGTGTTGACCGGTTCAACGAAAGCGGCCTGCTCAAAGGGGATTCCGTCGGGAATTTTGATAAGGCCGCGGCGAACAATCCAGTCTCTTACGTGAACGAATTCGGCGAAGCCTCCACCGGCGGGCTCGAAGCCGGCGGTACACCCGACGTGCTTGTATGCGGGGCATTGGGCGAAGGTCTTTTTCCGGCAGTAGTAGCAGTCTCCGCAGGGAACGTGATGGAAAACCATGACGCGGTCGCCGACGGAGAAGTTCGCAACACCTTCACCTACGGCCGCAATGGTGCCGGCGGTTTCATGACCGAAGATGCGCGGCGCGGAGTGAGAGCCGGTGTGGATTTTTTTAAGGTCTGTACCACAGATGCCGCAGGCAACGACGCGGATGAGTACTTCACCAGCCCCGATGGATGGGACGGGGACGGTTTCGACGCGGACGTCATCGATGCCCCGGTAAACCGCAGCGCGCATGGTGGGAGGAATCCGCACCGGAGTGTCTTCAGCTCTTGATGTGAATGTGGTTGCCATCTTCTTTCAATAGTTTACAGCGTAGCAGGAAAAGATTTCGAGAGGAGCCGGGCAAGATTCGATGCCGCGATGCCGCTGTTCCTGCCAACGCGAGCCAGGGACGGCCAGTAAATCGGGCGAATTGCCGCGTGCGCCAGGAAGGCGGCCAGCCGAAGCCGGCCTTCGGCGGAGATGAAGCGGGCGAAATCGGGAAGGTTATCAGTATAGGCATCCGAGATGCCTTTGAAGCAGTAGAAGGGGATGCGGTTCTCGGCGGCGAGACGGGCGACGGCGGCGGCTTCCATGTCCACAAGGACGGCTTGATGGGTTTCGGCGAGCGGGCGCTTTTCGTTTATGCCAGCTACGTGATCGAGAGTGACAAGACGCACGCCGTCTGGTGTTCGCGTGATGAAGCGCTCGCCGCTGCCGTGGTCAACGATCTCGGAGATGGCATATGCCGCAGGGGGCTTGAGTGCGCAGGTGACGGCTCCGGCCCATCCGTAGGAGATGAGTGCGTCGAGTTTGCCCTGAGCAGAGGCGCGCTCCACGGCACGAGCAGCTGCAGTTGCGCCCATGCCTCCGGCGATGGCAATGGCTTCGTGGGCGGCGATATGGCCAGTCCAGATATTGGGTTCAACCCGCTGCCAGTCGCGCACGAGAGGCTTAAGCTCGCCGGGCAGGGCGGCAATGACGGCGATCATGCTCCCAGGACGTAAGTTCATGGAGCGTATCCGTTCGCGCGAAACCATTCGATGGCGGCACGCAGAGCGGGGTAAACGGGGACGATGCGGAAGCCAAGCTCACGCTGGGCTTTGGCGGACGAGGCAAACATCTTCTTTTTGCCCATGCGGACCGCTTCGACCGTCGCGCGAGGCTCGATGCCGCGGATGCGTCCGGTGATGGTTTCGTCGAAGAAGGCGAATATCATCGCCACGCCGTGCGGGACGCGCATGGTCGGCGAGGGGAGACCGGTGATGGCGGACATCTTGTCGAGGATCTGCTTGAGGGTGAGGTTTTCCCCGCCGAGGATGTAGCGCTCGCCGGAGCGGCCTTTTTCCAGGGCGTCGGCATGGGTGCGGGCGACCTCGACTACGTCGACCAGATTGAGGCCGGTATCGACGTAAGCCGGGAACTTCTTATTCAGAAAGTCGACGATGATTCGGCCGGTGGGCGTGGGTTTGACGTCCTGGGGGCCAATGGGCGTAGTGGGATTGAGGATGATGACTTGCTGGCCAGCGCGGGCGGCTTCAATCGCGACCTTCTCCGCGAGGAACTTCGAACGCTTGTAGTGGCCGACCATGTCGGCGAGCGAGACGGGCGTGGTTTCGTCCACGATAGTGCCGTCGGTCTTGAAGCCCATGGTGGCGACGCTGGAGGTGTAGACGGTGCGAGGAATGGCCTCTTCCCGAGCAATCTGAAGCAGGGCGCGGGTTCCGTCGACATTGGCGGCGTACATAGCCTTAGGGTCGCGGACCCAGAGGCGGTAGTCGGCGGCTACGTGCATCAGGGCATCGCAGCCTCGGATGAAACTGCGGAGGGATTCGGGCTGGAGGAGATCGCCGACGACGGTTTCAGCCTGAAGACCTTCGAGGTTGCGGAGATTGCTGGTGGGGCGGACAAGGAGCCGCAGTTGCGCCCCCCGTTGTGCGAGCTCACGGGCTACGTGTGTGCCGACGAAGCCAGTGGCCCCGGTGAGGAAGACTTTCATAAGTTCGGCATACCCAAACGGCTATTTTACGGGAGGATGCTGCGAGGAACGCTCGGGCCTCCTGGCAAGGAATGACATTCCGGTGACATCTGGCGCCGTCGGGCAGAAGTAACCTGAACAGATACGGGTATGGCCTCGACCTTGGTTCAGCTTTCGACACCCCCCGCCGCGTCGCTTGCGCGGCATGTGATCGGGCATTTACCCGTCGTGGTGCTGTTTCCCCACAACCGCTGCAATTGCCGCTGCGTGATGTGTGACATATGGAGGATCAGACAGGTCCGCCAGATCGAGACGGCAGACCTGCTGCCGCACCTCGAGTCGTTTCGTTCGCTGGGGACGCGATGGATCACTCTGTCGGGCGGCGAGGCGCTGCTCCACGACGATCTGCGTGGACTCCTGGAACTGCTGCGCGGCGAGGGGATGCGCATCACACTGCTCTCGACGGGGCTTCTTCTCGCGGACAACGCGGCATTGATCACGGAGCTGGTGGATGACGTGATTGTGTCGCTCGATGGGCCGCGGGAGACGCACAATGCGATCCGGCGCGTTCGCGATGCATACGAGCAGATGGCGACTGGTATTGCGGCGCTGCGGACGGTGCGGAAAGATATACCAACATCGGCGCGGAGCACGGTACAGAAGAATAACTTCCGCCAACTGCCCCGGACTGTCGATGCGGCGCGGGAGCTGGGGCTCGAGTCGATCTCGTTTCTGGCGGTAGACGCGAGTTCGACGGCCTTCAATCGCGATGATGGCTGGAGCAACAGCCAACAGGCGCGAGTGATGCTGACGAGTGAGGAAGTGGGTGAGCTTGAGGCTTGCCTTGACCGGATGAGCATCGACTATGCGGGAGATTTCAAGAGCGGGTTCATTCAGGAGTCTCAGGAGAAGATGCGGCGGATTGTGAGGCATTTTCGCAGCGCGCTGGGTGAGGCAGAAGCTGTCGCTCCGAAGTGCAATGCGCCGTGGGTCTCCGCCGTGGTGGAGAGCGATGGAACGGTGCGGCCCTGCTTCTTTCACCCGGGCATCGGCAATATTCACCAGCAGCCGCTCGCAGAGATCGTGAATAGTGAGACCGCGCTGCGCTTTCGCGCGGGGCTCGATATTGAAACGGACACAGTCTGCCGGAAATGTGTTTGCTCACTCTACTACGGCGAATCTTGAACTGAACAAGCGGCTTAACATCTGAGTGCTAGAATCGCGCCGGGAGGAGTCATGGGCAGACCGGTCGTGCATTTCGAAATCGGATGCAAGGATAAGGCGAAGACAGCGGAGTTCTACGGGGCGCTGTTCGACTGGACGATGCAGGAGATGGGACCGGCAACCATGATCGCGACAGGAGCCGAAACGGGGATTCCGGGCCATATTTCATCACTGGCTCACGAGCCCACAACTACACGATCTTTTATGTGCAGGTGGAGGATGCGGAGGCATATCTCAAGAAAGCCCAGTCGCTGGGCGGGAAGACGATTGTCCCTCCAGTGCCGATTCCGAGCGGTACATTTGCGTGGTTCGCCGACCCGGAGGGAAATGTAGTCGGGCTGTTTGAGACCAGGACGTGAGCGGCCAGTCCCATCCGTTCACAAACTGTGCGACGGATGGGGCAGCCCAGGGATTCAGCCTCAGTCGTAATATTCGAGTCCGAGGTGGGTAATCAGCTCTTCGCCCTGGATGTGGCGCAGGGTGTTCTTCAGCTTCATCGACTGAATGAAAAGGTCGTGCTCCGGATAAAGACCCGGCGCAGTTTGCGGCGACTTGAAATAAAAGCTGAGCCACTCCTGGATACCGAGGTGCTTAAGCTCTGGGGTCCGCTGCGCAAGGTCGAGGAAGAGGACAAGATCCAGGGCTAGAGGCGCGGCCAGAATGGAGTCGCGGCAAAGGAAATCGACTTTGATCTGCATTGGGTAGCCGAGCCAGCCGAAGATGTCGATGTTGTCCCAACCCTCTTTGTTATCACCACGTGGCGGATAATAGTTAATGCGAACCTTGTGGTAAATATCCTTGTAGAGATCGGGGTAGAGTTCGGGCTGCAGGATGAAATCCAGGACACCGAGTTTCGATTCTTCCTTGGTCTTAAAGGACTCGGGGTCATCGAGAACTTCGCCGTCACGGTTTCCAAGGATATTGGTGGAGTACCAGCCGGCGACTCCGAGCATGCGCGACTTGAAGGCAGGGGCGAGCACGGTCTTGATGAAGGTCTGGCCGGTCTTGAAGTCCTTGCCACAGATAGGCGCTCCGGTGAGTTTGGAGAGCTCGATCATGCAGGGCAGATCAACCGTCAGATTGGGCGCGCCGTTGGCGAACGGAACGCCTTCTTTGAGCGCGGCGTAGGCATAAATCTGCGACGGAGCGATGTTCGGATCGTTGTCGACGAGGCCCTTTTCGAAGGCGGCGAGCGACTGGTGGACGGCGGAAGGCTCAAGGAAGATTTCGGTCGAGCCGGTCCAGATCATCACCACCCGATCGACCTTGGACTTGAAGTTCTGAATGTCGGCGATGAGCTGCTGGGCCAGGTCGCACTTGCTCTTGCCCTTCTTGACGTGCGTGCCGTTTAGCCGCTTGACGTAGTGCTGGTCGAAGACGGCCGGCATGGGCTTGATCTCTTCGAGGAAGGGCCGGATGGACTTCAGATGGTCTCTGTCGAGCACCTGCGCGTGCGCGGCAGCTTCGTACATGTTGTCGGGGAAGATTTCCCATCCGGTGAAGACGATGTCGTCGAGCGAGGCGAGGGGGACGAATTCCTTGATAAGCGGCGTGCGGTTGTCCGTGCGCTTGCCTAGACGGATGGTGCCCATCTGCGTGAGCGAGCCGATAGGCTTCGCGAGGCCTTTGCGGACGGCTTCAACTCCAGCGATCAGCGTAGTGGCAACGGCTCCCATGCCGACCACCATGACTCCAAGTTTTCCAGTTACTGGCTGAATGTTCGCAGCCTTGGGTGTAGACATTCTTACAGGTCTTCCTTTCAAACAAAAATGGGGCTCTCAATCGAATTGATGCGTGTGCGCAAACACTCTAGTGTCTCCCCGGCAAAGGGAATTTGGCAAACGGGAGGGGCTAAAGTGGCGGATTTGCGAGTTCAGACGGGCTCAGGCCTCGTCAGGCCGTACTCGGTCTTTCCAGTGTGTCCAGACAAACCAGACGATGCCCACGAGCAGCAACACCACCACCGCGGTGTGGAAGCGATGGAAGGCAGCCTTAAAGGCCGGATTCGTCTCCCAGGCCTGACCAAGCTTCATTCCGGCATAAGCCAGCGCGAAGCACCACGGCCAGGAGCCAAGGAAGGTATAGATATGGAAGCGGAGCTGGTTCATGCGGGCAATGCCGGCCGGGAGAGCGATGAAAGTGCGAATCACCGGGAGCAGGCGGCCAACGAAGACGGTAATCGATCCGTAACGCGCGAAAAAGTGTTCGGCGCGGTCAAGGTCGCGGTGGTCTAGCAGCACGAAGCGACCATATTTTGCGATGAAAGGGCGGCCACCGTAAGCGCCAATCCAATAGGCGACGAGCGAGCCAAGGTTGCAGCCTATGGCCCCGGCTGTGGCCACTCCGAGCAGGGAGAGCTGGCCGGTGTGCACGAGATAGCCGGAGAACGGCATGATGATCTCGGAGGGAAGCGGAATGCAGGCAGATTCGATACCCATGAGCAGGGCAATGCCGATGTATCCCGAGGCGGAGATGGTGACGATGATGAAGTGGGCGAGGAAGGCGAGGATTTTCTCGGTCATTCGAGAAAAGTATACGTGACCAAACTGAAAGACCTAGCTGAGACCCGAGTGTGAGAGCGCCTTCACGTGCTTATCTTTACGCAGCATGTACCATAGACCGCTCACGATACATGAGGCGCCGATGACTGCGGCGGCAAGCGATGTTGAGGCGGCCTCTCCGGTCACAGCCGGCAGGATGGAGTAATGCTTCACGATGGGAAACGTACGGATGCTCCAAACGACAAAGATCGCGGCATAGACGAACCCGGCGGCCTTAAGGATTGTCAGAACGCGGGAAGTCCGCTCGAGCGCGAAGGTCTGCGCCTTGCTTTGCGCGCTCTCCCAAACCTGCATGGCCGGCGGCAGATCGACAGTGGACTGGAGGAAGACCGCTTCCGGGAGCAGCGCCTGTGCGATGTGGCGGGCCTCCGTGCACGCGGGGCAGTCTTCGATGTGGTGGAGGAGATCAGCAGAGCATGAGCCGTGACGAGTCGCATGCACAGTTTCCGGTTCTCGTTCGCAGTGCATCGAATTTATCCCTTCACCATGATAGCCGGCCTGAGCAAGCCCGCTGCTTTTCGCCGTGCGCGGAATAGAAGCATTCGGATGCTGAGTGTGCTGAGCCCAGTTGTGGCCGCGATTTCGGCGTGGTTCATTTCTTCCACGTAGGCCAGCCAGAGCAACTGGCGCTCTCTCGGCTTGAGCTGTTGCATCGTCCGTTGAACATCGAGGCGAGCATCAACGTCCCGCGAGAAGCCGGCTTCCTCAATTTCCGGCTGCTCGGCATCTTCCTTACGGCGCCAGCGGTCGTTCAGCAGATTCGATGCGATGCGGAAAAGATATTTTCGGGTGGATTGCTCATCCATGGCCTGTGGCTTGCGAGCGAGGAATCGGCAGAATGTTTCCTGCATGACGTCGTCGGCCACGTCTTTTCTGCCGGAGACTCTGATGAGATAGGCCCACAGTGGACGAGCGGTACGGTCGTAGAGAATCTGAAAGTCACGCTCGTCCATCAGGAGGTCTTCCTCGGCGTGAGCTCCGGCGAAATTCGGGATGGTGTATGCCACATTCATCAGCAAGGTTCGCCGGTTATGGACGGCGGCCACGGTCCAGCAGTCCGAACGAGCGCGAGAGAAAATAGGAGACGGCTGCCGCGATTCCGAAGCCCAGCCCTAGGGCCACCGCCAGCGTTCCAAAGATGGTCATCGCGTGTTCCTGAGCTGCGCCGCCGAGTATCGACCGCAACAATAGCAATGCAAAGCCAAAAACAGCGATGATGATGCCTGCCTGGGCACTGCTGAGGATACGCTCGTAGGGCGTGATTCGTTCCGTGCCCAGTCCATTGACAAATTGTTTGCCTGCTTCGGTTTCAACGTAAGCAAGAAGGCTCTGGCTGGAATCGAGCCTTTGCAGGAGATGCGATTGCACCTCGGCCTGGAATTTGGCAATTTTGTAGCGTCTGATCGAGGAAAAGAGTACCCAGACGATCCATCCGATCATGAAAAACAGACTGACCGGTACCAGAATGTCTACTGCCATGCTGTTCTCTCCTTGTTGTTTCACTTCCTTCAACGGCGGCCGGACCCCGACGGTTAACAGTGCGGCGAAAAAATCTCGAGAAGCGGCGCCGGCGAGCTGTGTCGATGGGCTTTGCTAGGATGAAAGAAGCATTAGGAGTGCATTATGGCTGACACACTTATCGTCCCCGAGGCTGGGATAACCGAGGAACATGCACAATCTGCTCCAGCGTCGGCGAAGCAGGATGAAAAGAAAATTCAGCGGCAGATGGTCGCATTCACATTTTTCAAGGTGATGCCGGAGTGGCGGCGGCTTCCCGTAGCTGAGCGCGTCGAGCACAAGCGGCAGTTTGCGGAGATTCTGAAGCGGTGGAACCAGCCGGGCAGGCTGCTGGGACTGACTTACTCTACAGTCGGTCTGCGCGGCGATGTCGACATGGTGCTGTGGCGCATCTGCTACTCGGTCGATGACCTGAACCAGATGACGGCGGAGCTGCTGGCGTCTCCTCTGGGCGGGTATGTGCAAACGCCGCATAACTTTCTCGCGATGACCAAGCGGTCGCAATACCTGATTGGGCACGAACACGAAGGCCAGCACGATTCACGCGGGAGCATCCGGCCGGGCGGGCAGAAGTACATCTTCATCTATCCCTTCTGGAAGACGCGCGCATGGTATCTGCTGCCGATGGAAGAGCGGCAGCGCCTGATGAGCGAGCACATTCGTGTGGGACACATGTATCCTCGGGTGAAGCTGAACACGACTTACTCGTTCGGCATCGACGACCAGGAGTTTGTAGTCGCGTTCGAGAGCAATTTCCCTGAGGATTTTCTGGACCTGGTGCAGCAATTGCGCGAAACGGAAATCAGCGTCTATACGCTGAAGGACACGCCGATCTTTACGTGCATCCGGATGACGGCTGAGGAGATGCTGGATCGGCTGGGTTGAAAAAACAGGGATTAGGGATTAGCCATTCGGGATTAGAAAGGCGCGGGCTTAGGCTCGCGCTTTTTGTTTGTGGTTAGAATGCTTGGATGACGGCTACGAAAAAACAGGCGAAGCCGAAGCCTGCTGCTGGCAAGAAGGAAAAGGGCGCGAAAGTCACAGCCGATCTCGCGCCGGAGCGCATCGCAGAGATTCTGCGGCGGCTGGAGGCAGCGTATCCCAATGCGGAGTGCGCGCTGCATCATCGCAATGCGTGGGAGCTGCTGGTGGCGACGATCCTGTCGGCGCAGTGTACGGACGCGCGGGTGAACATGGTGACCCCGGAGCTTTTCCGGAAATTTCCGGCTCCGAAGGCGATGGCTGAGGCTTCCCTGCCAGCCATCGAGGACGAGATTCGGTCGACGGGCTTCTACCACAACAAGGCGAAGTCGATTTCGGGCGCGGCGAAGAAAATTGTCGGCGAGTTTGGCGGGAGGGTTCCGAAGACGATGGCCGAACTGCTTACGGTTCCCGGAGCGGCTCGCAAGACTGCCAATGTCGTGCTGGGCGTGGCCTACAAGATCGCTGAGGGCGTGGTTGTCGACACACACGTGCTGCGCATCTCTAAACGGCTGGGACTGACACAGGCGACCGATCCGAAGAAGGTGGAGCAGGACCTGATGCGGATCATCCCGAAGGATCACTGGATTCAGTTTTCGCATGAGTTGATTCATCACGGCCGACAGATATGCATGGCCCGCAAGCCGCGCTGCGTCGATTGCCCGCTGGAAACCCTGTGCCATTCGGCGGACAAAACGTGGAGCAGCCACTGAGAGGCAGGGATCAGGGAACAGGGATCAGAGCATACAGGGTCGCGGCGATAAGGCCGGCGATGTCGTGAGGATCGGCTTCGGCGGCTGGTTCCCAGTTGTGGTCACGCAGAGTCTGGCTGGTGATGGGACCGATGGAGATAGCGCGCATCCCATCCGGACGAGTGTGTCGGGCAGCCTCGAGTAGATGAAAGAAGTTTGTCACCGTGGATGAGCTGGTGAAGGTGGCGGCGTCGGGAGGCGTCTGACCTGTCGCGAGGATCTCCGCGATGCGGCTAATGGAGCTTTCGGAGATGATGTTTCGGTAGGCGTCGACTACGTCTACTCGTGCGCTTGCCCGGGTGAGGGCTGCCGGAATAATGTCGCGTGCGATAGCTGCGCGGGCTATCAGAACGCGAGCGTCGCGAGCTTGGTCGCCGATGGAGGCGATGAGCGATTCGGCCACATATTCTTTGGGAGTGACAGTCACCGAGAGGTCTGCTTCCTGCAAAGCGCGGGCGGTTGCCGAGCCGATCGCGGCAATTTTCAGGTGTGCAAGGCTTGTGGCAGCCAGATCAAGCGCGGCGAGACGTTCCCGGATCGACTGGACAGTGTTCGCGCTGGTCACGATCAGCCACTGGTACCGCTGTAGGTTGCGGAGAGCCTCGTCCAGGGGCTCGAAGGAGTCAGGCGGAACGATTTCAATGGCGGGGATCTCGATTACTTCTGCGCCGAGGGCAGTGAGTTCCGCGGAGAGCTGTCCAGCCTGGTGGCGAGCGCGAGTGACGAGGATGCGCTTGCCGGCGAGCGAGTGCTGCGCGGTCACCGGGTCGCCATCTCCAGGATTTTAGCCGCGCCTTGTTCGAGGAGACGGGCGGCGAGCTTGTGGCCGAGTGTGACCGGGTCGGCCCGATGCTGGTGATCGAGCGCGGCGCGGACCATGCGATGGCCGTCGGGGGATGCGACGGCTCCGATGATCGTGAAGCCTTCCGGCGAGGGCTGGCAGTGAATGCCGATGGGAACCTGGCAGCCTCCTCCCAGAGCCGCGAGCGCGGCGCGCTCAGCGGTGACTGCGAAGCGGGTGATGGCATCGTCGAGGAACGAAAGAGCCTCGATGGTTTCGGCGTCGCCGGCGCGGGTTTCGATGGCGAGGGCTCCCTGGCCTGCGGCGGGACAGAGAATGAGCGCGGGGAAACGCTCGCGGAGATATTCTGTGCGACCGAGACGCTCCAGGCCGGCGGAGGCGAGGATGATGGCATCGACTTCCCCGTCCGCCAGCTTGCGCAGTCGCGTGTCGACGTTGCCGCGGAATTCAACGTAGTGCAGGTCACTGCGCTGCGCGCGGAGTTGAGCCTGGCGGCGAAGACTACTGGTCCCAATGCGCGCACCTTGCGGGAGCGCGGCAAAGCTTTCGTAGTTGACGGAAACAAAGGCGTCGCTGGGATCGGCGCGCGGTGGGATGGCGGCGATGGTGAAGGGCTCTTCCAGCGTGGTGGGTAGGTCTTTGAGACTGTGGACGGCGAGATCGATCCTGCGGCCATAAAGGGCTTCTTCGATCTCCTTCGTGAACATACCCTTGGGCACAGTGGCGCCGACCTGCGCGAAGGAGAGGTGCTGCATGGCGTCGCCGGTGGTACGAATGATCTCAATGGCGACGTTGTGGCCGCGTGCGCGGAGCTGATCGGCGATGTGGTTGGCCTGCCAGAGGGCGAGCTGCGATCCGCGGGAGCCGATGATCAGGGAACAGGGATTAGGGCTCAGGGAACAGGGATCAGTCATTGTCGTCGCTTTCAGTGGTCAGAGCCGGCTCCCCTGAGATGCTTGTCTTCTCGGCGGGTTGGACGGGGTCGGTTGCTCCTTCCCTGCTTCCGTTCGGCGAAAACGCCACTCGGATGGCCTCGACAGCCGCAACGTCGCCCTGCTGGGCGGCTGCCTTCAGCGCGCGCAGCGGCTGGTGCAGAAATTTATTCATGAGTCCGCGTGTAACTGCTTCTACCGCAGCCTGCTGCGCCGGCGTGAGTGATTGCAGGCGCGAGTGGGCGCGGCGGAGCTCAGCCTGGCGCATGTCTTCGGCCGTGGCTTGAAGATCGACGAGCGTGGGCACGATGTCGAGCGTTTCGATACGGCGCTGGTAGCGGGCAAGCTCTTGTTCGAGGATGGCCTCGGCGCGCTGCGCCTCGCGTGCGCGGTCGGACAGATTGGATGCGGCGACGGACTGCAAGTCGTCGATGTCGTAGAGAAAGATGCCGTCAAGGCGGTTGATCTCAGGGTCAACATCGCGGGGAACGGCGATGTCTATGAAGAACATAGGGCGGTTGCGGCGGCGGTGAAGAAACTGCTGCGCGTGCGGCGTGCGGAAAATGAATTCCGGCGAGCCAGTCGAGGTGATGAGGATGTCGGCTTCGTCGGCGCGCGCGTGCAAATCGTCGAAACGGACGACGTGGCCGTTGAATTTTTTCGCCAGATGCACAGCCCGTTCCGCGGTCCGATTGGAGATGAGGAGTGAGCCGGCTCCCTGCCGCATGAGGTGACGCGCGGCGAGCTCGCTCATTTTGCCCGCGCCGACGAGCAGTACCCGCTTGCCTTCGAGTGAACCGAAGATTTTGCGGGCCAAATCAACGGCAACCGAGGCGATGGAAACGGAAGATGATCCGATTTGTGTTTCGGTCCGGACTTTCTTCGCGGCGGCCAGCGCGCTCTGGAGCAGGCGCTCGAGGTTTCCACCGACAGCGCCTACCGAACGTGCTGCGGAATAGGACTCCTTGACCTGCCCGAGGATCTGCGGCTCGCCGACGACCATGGAGTCGAGGCTCGAAGCAACGCGAAAGAGGTGGCGAACGGCTTCCGACTCGTGGTGCTGATAGAGATGCGGCTGAAGCGATTGCGAATCGACCGAGAAGTGCTCGTTGAGGTAAAGGGCGAGTTCGGGCTCGGAGCCTTCGTAGCAGACGAGAAGCTCGACGCGGTTGCAGGTGGAGAGAATGAGCCCCTCACGGATGCCGGGATGCGAAATGAGAGCACGCGTTTCGTCCGCCAGCTTTTCCGGAGCGATTGCGAGTCGTTCGCGCAATTCGACGGGCGCGGTCTTGTGGTTCAGGCCTGTGAGGAGGATCTTCATGAGGCGCCGAACCTGTGGACGGAGCTGAACAGATTCGCGGCCCAGACGCAGAGCATGACGAGAAAGACGACCGAGGATAGGTAAACGGCGCGGCGTCCTCGCAGACCGGTGCTGCGGCGCACGAAGAGCATGACCACGTAGAGTCCCCACATGACAAAGGAGAGCAGAACCTTCGGATCGGCGAAGTAGGCGGAGCCGTAGCTTTCCTGCGCAATGAGGGAGCCGGCAAGGAGGCCGATGGTCATGCCGTGAAAGCCGAGCACCAGCGTTTTCTGCGCGATCTGGTCCATGGTGTCAAGCGGCGGCAGCCAGTCAAGGAAGCCGGGAGAGCGCTTGTCCTTAAGACGCCGCTCTTGAATTAGATAGAGCAAACTGGCGAAAAGACTGAAAATGAGCGCGGCGTAGGCCGTAAGAAGAGCGGTGATATGGAGGAAGAGCCATCCACTGCGAATGACGGGCGAGCTGAAGGTATATTTGTCAGGCCCTAACGCGGGAATGACAACCAACAAGAATGAGAGCGGTAGAGCGAAGATTCCGAAGGACAAGGTTCGATAGCGAAGTGCGATGAGCAGGAAGACGGTCGTGATGAGCAACGCGAGCATGGACTGGACTTCGTGCATGCCCACGGGCATCCAGCGGTGAGCGAGAGCCAGCATTTCAACCGACGAAACGAGATGGAAAAACCAGGCGATGCCGGCGCTGGGCAGGCAGATGCGACGCCAACCGGGTCGGTGGCCGAACACGGCGACGAGCACCGACACGGCGGCTAACCCATAGAGCACTGCCGCCACTCGGAGCCATAACAGGAACATGCAGACCTTCACCGTGAGACTTAACAGACAAGTATAAGCTCGACGCCGGCCCAGTCTGCTGGTTCCCTCGATGTAACTCGCGCACGGATCTTGCCGATAGCTGGGTTTGGATGTGGCTTTGCGTAATACTCCTGGCACCCGCTCTGGCACCGCCAGGCGGATGCGCGTTGGAGGACAGACCACTACGTTACAGTGAATTCAGGAACGTAGTCAGTGCCGCACGCTCCTCTGGGCTCAACTCTCTAAAACGATGGGAAGCATCATGTGCTTCGCCTTCATGACGCTCAATGGCATTCTCTAGAGATGTAGATTTCAGGTCATGCATGAAACGAGCCTTCTCACGCAAACCCCACAGGGGAGCCGTTCTCAGTTTGTTGGCTGTGTCCTGCGGTCCAACCTGAACGATTCCATCGCCTGTGCCGATGTCATGCAACAGATAGTCTCCGAAAGGATGGATGATCTTGTCGCCCAAGGCCTCTGGAATCGTAAACGCGCCACCATCCACAACCGTTCCAGCGGGCGCAGTGATGATGGTTTCTACATGGCAGGTGCTGCAACCCAGCCGCCGGAAAAGGTGCTGACCCTTGAGAGCAGCCGGAGTTGCTGCAAGCGTTACGTCGCGCGGTGGAACCATGGTGCCGCGTATGAATTGAGCAAAGTGGTCGATGTCAGCCAGGCCAAGGTCGTCTGGCTGATCGTTAATGCCCGTCGTGGTGTTAAGAACTTGGGTAACCTCCGTAGGACGCAGCCGGTTCGTGACTCCCATTTCGTTGAGGTAGGCATCCGCAATAAAAGAGAGCAAGCTGCTGTGCTGATCCTTCCAGCCGAAGCGTCCGACACGGGTCTGTCCCGGAGCCTCGAAAACGGGGGCCTGCACAACCTCCCCGTGAATTCTTCCTTCACTCAGCGCCGGTTGCCTTTCTGCAATCGCAATAAGAGTGCTGTCGTCAATGGCTTCCACAAATCCATCCCCAAGTGTGTTGAGGGCAGCGCGCAATGTGCGGATATTTTCCGTCGCAGGTATGTGCTCCTGGGCTTGCGGACCGATGGCGCGATCATCGACGATAGACCTGCCGGTAACCGTGTTTTTTTGTCGTTGATAACGATTGTCGGGTTTACGAAATTGCCATTTTCATCATTGTGCCCAACCCGGAGTTCCGTGATCTGGCTAGCTGCCCCGCTATTCGGATTCTGATGGCAAGTGACGCAGGAGGTGGCGTTGTACACAGGTCCAAGCCCATCCTTGACCGCCTCGTTCTCCTCATAGACATTCTGATCGTGAGCAAACGTGTCTCCGGGCGGTTCGGCTATTCCATTGCTGATGCTTTGTGCGCTGTTGAAGCTGGGAGTGTTGAACCCAGCCGGCGCTTCTTTTGCTGACTGCTGTGCGATGCCAGCAATTCCGATGGTCATTGCTAAAAGCGCTCCAAACAGACACACGCTCAGGAGAACCTTCTTGCGACGCGGCTCAACCATGAATGCTCCTCCGTTCACACAACTTGCTGAACACCTGCTCGCGAGGTAAGCCGATTGGGGTATTGTCTTCGAGCGCTGTGCGCGCTTTCAGACCAGCAAAAGCCTCCGACACAGGAGCCCGCATCTTTGATAACTGCGTCGCGAGAGGATTATTCCCGCAAATTTCGAGAATTCTTCGTCAGAGACTGGGAGCCCGGGTGCAACGGGCGCAGTTTTGCGGTTGAGGCCGGTGAGCAGGATCTTCATGGGACGCTAAACCTGTGCACGGAGCTGAAGAGATTTGCGGCCCACACGCATAGCATCACGACGACGACGGCGGATGACAGGAAGACGGCGGCGGCCTCGCGGCTAAGACGGCGATTGCGCGGCTGTCGCCTCCAGGCCAAGGTCCGCTATGACATTCCGAACAAAGGGAGATAGAAGTT
>Ga0209040_10000510_pt1 | contig 29912 bp, 30 predicted proteins | sample BogFormECP12_OM3_FD_188240 | JGI IMG/M metagenome (GOLD analysis project Ga0209040, IMG submission 188240) | Bog forest soil microbial communities from Calvert Island, British Columbia, Canada - ECP12_OM3 (SPAdes) (version 2) | ecosystem: Environmental > Aquatic > Freshwater > Wetlands > Bog ... | reverse complement strand
GAGCGGATCGTCGAAAGCTACGACCTGATGAACGAGGGCGGCCCCCGCAAGGTGTCGCCCCTGGCCGTGCAGCAGATCATGCCCAACGGCGCCGCGGCGGTCGTGGGCCTGCAGCTTGGAGCCCGCGCCGGGGTGATGACCCCGGTATCGGCTTGTTCGTCGGGCTCGGAGGCCATCGCCCACGCGTGGCGGCAAATCGTCATGGGCGATGCCGACGTCGCCGTGTGCGGCGGTGTCGAGGGTCCCATTGAGGCCCTGCCCATCGCGGCGTTCTCGATGATGCGGGCCATGTCGACCCGCAACGACGACCCCGAAGGCGCGTCCCGTCCGTTCGATAAGGACCGTGACGGCTTCGTGTTCGGCGAAGCGGGTGCGCTGATGCTCATTGAGACCGAGGAGCACGCCAAAGCACGCGGAGCCGAGCCGCTGGCCCGGTTGATGGGTGCCGGCATCACGTCGGATGCCTTCCACATGGTGGCGCCGGCACCGGACGGCCTGCGTGCCGGACGGGCGATGACGCGCGGGCTGGAGCTGGCGGGCTTGTCTGCCAAAGACATCAACCATGTCAACGCGCACGCGACCGCCACACCGATCGGTGACACGGCGGAAGCTAATGCGCTGCGGGTGGCCGGTTGTGAGCAGGCCCCGGTCTATGCGCCAAAGTCGGCGCTGGGCCACTCCATCGGCGCGGTGGGTTCCCTGGAATCGGTGCTGACGGTGCTCACGCTGCGAGATGGCGTCATACCGCCGACACTTAACTATCACACGCCCGATCCCGAGATCGACCTCGACGTCGTCGCGTGCGAGCCACGTTATGGCGACTACCAGTACGCCATCAACAACTCGTTCGGCTTTGGCGGACACAACGTCGCGCTGGTCTTTGGGCGGTACTGAGCAAAGACGTCCGGCGACGATGCGGGCCGCGAAGGGCCCGAGGAGGAGCCGGACAAGTAAGAAAGGAACGTTAGTGAGACCCATGTCAACATCGTCATCGTTGGCTACGGGGAACGGTTTCCCCAACATCGTCGTCACCGGCATTGCCTTGACGACCGCCCTCGCAACTGACGCGGAGACCACCTGGAAGTTGCTGCTGGACGGGCAAAGTGGGATCCGTACGCTCGACGACCCGTTCGTCGAGGAGTACAACCTGCCGGTCCGCATCGGTGGGCATCTGCTCGAGGAGTTCGACAGCCAGTTGGACCGCGTCGAGAACCGCCGGATGGGTTATCTGCAGAAGATGTCCACGGTGGTGGGCCGGCGGGTGTGGGAGAACGCCGGGTCGCCGGAGGTGGATACCAACCGGCTGGTGGTGTCCGTCGGCACCGGCATGGGCTCCAGTGAGGAGCTGATTTTCGCCTACGACGGCATGCGCGCACGTGGTTTGAAGGCGGTCTCTCCGCTGGTCGTGCAGATGTACATGCCCAATGGCGCGGCCGCCGCGGTCGGGCTGGAACGGCACGCCAAGGCCGGGGTGATGACCGCGGTGTCGGCGTGCGCGTCGGGTTCGGAGGCCATCGCCCGTGCCTGGCAACAGATCGCGCTCGGCGAGGCCGACATCGCGATCTGCGGTGGCGTCGAGACCAAGATCGAGGCGGTGCCCATCGCCGGGTTCGCCCAGATGCGCATTGTGATGTCGACCACCAACGACGACCCGGCCGGTGCCTGCCGGCCGTTCGACAAAGACCGCAACGGGTTTGTGTTCGGCGAGGCCGGCGCGTTGATGGTGATCGAGACCGAGGAGCACGCCAAGGCGCGTGGCGCCAACATCCTGGCCAGGATCATGGGAGCCAGCATCACCTCGGACGGCTTCCACATGGTGGCGCCGGATCCCAACGGCGAGCGGGCCGGCCATGCCATGACGCGGGCGATCCAGCTTGCCGGTCTCACGCCGGGGGACATCGACCACGTCAACGCCCACGCCACCGGCACCTCGGTCGGCGACCTGGCCGAGGGCAAGGCCATCAACAATGCCCTCGGCGCGCATGGCGGAAACGCGGCGGTGTACGCGCCCAAGGGCGCGCTGGGCCACTCGGTCGGCGCGGTTGGCGCGGTAGAGTCGATCTTGACCGTGTTCGCATTGCGGGACCAGGTCGTTCCGGCGACCCTGAACCTGGTGAACCTGGACCCGGAGATCGACCTCGATGTGGTGGCGGGCAAGCCGCGGGCGGGTGACTACCGCTACGCCATCAATAATTCGTTCGGATTTGGCGGTCACAACGTGGCGATCACCTTTGGCCGGTACTAACCGAAGCACGACTGATCTAGGAGAACTGCGATGACGACCCTGGCCCCGGACGTGGTTGACGAGTCGCTCGATCCGCGCGATCCGCTGCTGCGCCTCAGCAGGTTTTTCGACGACGGCAGCGTGGACCTGCTGCATGAGCGTGACCGCTCCGGGGTGCTGGCCGCCGCCGGAACCGTGAATGGCCTGCGCACCGTCGCGTTCTGCACCGACGGCACCGTGATGGGCGGTGCCATGGGTCTCGAGGGCTGCACGCACATCGTCGACGCCTACGACACCGCCATCGAAGAGCAGAGTCCGATCGTGGGCATCTGGCACTCCGGCGGCGCGCGGCTGGCCGAAGGCGTGCGGGCGCTGCACGCGGTGGGGCTGGTGTTCGAGGCGATGATCCGGGCGTCCGGATACATCCCGCAGATCTCAGTGGTGGTCGGCTTCGCCGCCGGGGGCGCGGCCTACGGGCCGGCGCTGACCGACGTCGTCGTTATGGCACCGGACAGCCGGGTGTTCGTCACCGGGCCCGACGTGGTGCGCAGCGTCACCGGCGAAGACGTGGACATGGCCTCGCTGGGCGGACCGGACACCCACCACAAGAAGTCCGGGGTGTGCCACATCGTCGCCGACGACGAGTCCGACGCGTACGAGCGTGGTCGCCGTCTGGTCGGATTGTTCTGCCAGCAAGGGCATTTCGACCGCAGCAAAGCCGAGGCGCATGACACCGACCTGCATGCGCTGTTGCCGGAATCGCCACGCCGCGCCTATGACGTGCACCCACTTGTCGTCGCATTGCTCGACGACGACGCGCCGTTCGAGGAGTTCCAAGCCAAGTGGGCACCCTCAATGGTGGTCGGCCTGGGCCGGTTGTCGGGCCGTACGGTCGGCGTGCTGGCCAACAACCCGCTCCGGCTCGGCGGTTGCCTGAACTCCGAAAGCGCCGAGAAGGCAGCGCGTTTCGTGCGGCTCTGCGATGCGTTCGGCATCCCGCTGGTGGTGATCGTCGACGTTCCCGGTTACCTGCCCGGCGTCGACCAGGAATGGGGCGGCGTGGTGCGCCGCGGGGCAAAGCTGCTGCACGCGTTCGGCGAGGCCACCGTTCCTCGAGTCACCCTGGTTACCCGAAAGATCTACGGCGGGGCCTACATCGCGATGAACTCACGGTCTTTGAACGCCACCAAGGTGTTCGCCTGGCCGGACGCCGAGGTCGCGGTGATGGGCGCCAAGGCGGCCGTCGGCATTTTGCACAAGAAGAAGCTGGCCGCCGTGCCCGACCACGAGCGCGAGGCGCTGCACGACGAGCTTGCCGCCGAACACGAGCGGATCGCCGGCGGCGTGGACAACGCCATCGACATCGGCGTGGTGGACGAGAAGATCGACCCGGCCCACACCCGCAGCAAACTCACCGCGGCGCTGGCCGAGGCGCCGGCCCGCCGCGGACGCCACAGGAACATCCCGCTGTAATGCTTCGGGCGGCCTACCGCGTGGTGTAGCCGCCGTTGGCGAAGATGGTCTGACTGGTCACCCAGTGACCTTCGTCGGCCAGGAACACCACTAGCGGTGCGATGTCCTCGATCTGCGTCAGCCGGTTGCCCATGGCCTGCGACTTGTGGAACGCGACCCGCTCCGGTGTCTCCTCGCCGTAGAAGAACGGCGTGTCCATCGGCCCGGGTGCCACGTTATTCACTGAAATACCGCGTGCAGCAAACTCTTTCGCCGCAGCGCGGGTGAAGTGCTCAACCGGGCTTTTGGCGCCGGCATAGGTGGAGTAGCCGTCGGTGAAGGCGGCCAGCAGCGCGGTGACGATGGTGATCACCGAGCCACCGTCGTTCAACCGCTTTCCCGCCTGCTGTAGGAAGAAGTACGCGGCCTTGGCGTTGATGTCGAACATCGAGTCATACTCCTCCTCGCTGGTTTCGACGATGGGCTTACGCAAGACCTTGCCGACGGTGTTGATCGCGATGTCGACACCACCGAAGGCGTCCACCGCCGCGTCGAACAATGCGCTGACGATGCCCGGCTTGGTGAGATCGCCCTGCACCTTGATCGCTTTGACTCCGGCATCTTGCACGGCGGCGACGGTTTTGTCGGCATCGGGCTCGGTGGCCGGGCTGTTGTAGTGCACCGCGACGTTGACCCCTTTTCGGCCAACGACGTGCTGATCAGTCCGCCGAGGTTCTTAGCCCCGGCAGCCACCACCGCTGACTTGCCGACCAGGCTGGTATGACGGTCCTTCCTATTTGACCAGGGCGGAAATCAATGCCCTGCCGATTTGCGATTTGGCGCGGCTGGTTAACCGGTACCAGGTATCGCCGACGTCGGCCCGCGGGTGGCTATCGTCGCCGGGCTGGGCGTCAAGCTTCAGCAGTTTCGCCGCGGTACGGTGCGCGAAGCGCTCCTTGTCCTCGACCGAAAGGTCGCACCGTTGCAGGAACTCCATCGCGGCGAAGTTGTCCTGGAACGGGTAGTCGACGGAGAACATCAAGTTATCGAGGCCCAACATCGCTCGGGCACAGTCGAACACCGGCACGTCGAACACCCCGCTGCTGGTGATGAAAACGTTCTCGCGCAGGTAGTAGCCGACGCTGTTGCGCATCGGTGGGTCGTCCGCCTCGGGCGCAAGCAACCACCCGGCCATCGTCAGCCCGACGTTGAGCCTGCTGAAACAGAACGGAAGCAGTTCTCCCATGTGTCCGACGATCACCTTTAAATTCGGATGACGATCGAACACGCCAGCGCAGATCAACCTGAGCAAATGCGTTCCGGTTTCCACCGGCCAGCCCCAGGTGGGTACCAGCGCCGGGTCGAAAGGCGCGTAGTAGCAATCCACCACCGCCCGCGGGGGGTCGGTGGGATGGATGTAGATGGGCACGCCCAATGATTCGGCCCGGCCGAGCAGCACATCGAACGACGAATGGTCCAGGTAACGCCCGTTGGTATGCCCGTTGATCAGCGCGCCTTTGAAGCCGAGGTCGCGAACGGAGCGCTCCAGCTCCTCAGCGGCGTCAGCCGGTGACTGGGTCGGCAGCATGGCAAAGCCTGCGAACCGGGCCGGGTGCGCGGCGACCGCCGCCGCCAACCAGTCGTTGACTTCGCGGCTGACCGCAACCGCCAACTCGGCCTGCTCATCGGCGAGCGTTTGGACACCGGGCTGGACGTGAGAGAGCACCTGCACGTCGACCCCCGCGGCGTCCATGAGACGGATGCGCTCCGCTCCGACGTCGCTGAGCCGGGCCCGTACGGGCTGGTATTTCCGTTGCAGCGACTCGGGAAACAAGTCCCACACTCGTGGGTGGACGAACGCTTCTTCCAACGCCACCACTCGGGAGACTGACTTTGTGCTCACCGCATTGGCCCGGGCTTGGTCGCGGTGACGGCGTGCGTACGGAAGAACGGCAGTCCCCACCAGGCGCGCCAGCGAAGATCTTGGCGCCTGACGTCGGCCATGCCGGACTGCCGAAACCTGTTGGCATACAGGCGAGTGAAGGCGAGGTCAGCGATCACGACATGACCGCCGGGGCGCAGCACACGCACGGCTTCGTCAATCGCCGACTGTCGCGCGTCGTCGTCCGGCAGATTGTGAATCGCGAGGTTACTCACGACGAGGTCGAAGGACGCTGAAGGAAACCGAAGATCGGTCATATCCTGGGTGTGCAGTTCGACCCGGTCGGCGACACCCTCGGCATCGGCGTTCGCCAGTGTCGCCTGCATGGAGTTGCCGGTCTGGTCGGCCCGCCAGATATCCACTCCCACTGCGGTTCCACGCGGCACCAACTTGGCCGCGGTCAACAACACCGCGCCACGCCCGCAGCCGAGGTCGAGCACCCGTTCGTCGCCTCGCAAGCCTATCCCCGTGAGCAGGCGCGCCCAGACTTCGAACTTTCCTCGCCGACTGAACCGCCGGACGCTGACGCCGGCGGCGATCAACAGGACGGCGACCACGGCGGCCCCGAGTCCCGACAGCGTTCGGTCGGTTACCAACCACAGGTCGGCCAAAACCGCTGCGGCAAGGCATAACAGCAGATAGCCGGCGAAGACGACCGGCGCCGGAATCAACCCGTAGTTCCCGTCTACCCCATACCGCCCCCACGGGCGGACGAGATCAGTTGCCAGTTCAATCATCGTGATCGCCTCCGTAGGTTCCTGCCCGGTGGTCTCGGGCGAGTCGCTCAAGAATCGGAAGAGCTTTCGCCGCAGCGCGTTTCATCGTGTCGCTGCTCGGCGGATCGGTTGGCTCGAAAGCCCGTCGGACCGTCTGGGCCAGCTGGTCGGCCTTCTGTTCCAAGGTCAGCCCGATAGCCGGCGAATGAAACGGTTCCGCCGCGAAGAATCCGAACACGATGGTGGGCAAGGTGTAGTCGAGATCCTTCAGGTGCAGGTCCGGCCGCAGCATGGACTCCGCGGCGAGCACACCCAGATAGTCGCGGTTGACATCGAGCTTGCTTTCTTCCAGCCGATGATGATGCGTCGCGGCGAGAAAAGTGCCGAGGGTCTCGGCGTCGCGAGTGTAGAGCGCACGCAGCACGGGACGGTTCATCGCCTCGACGAACAACCGCCGCAGGTAGCGGTGCAGCGCAACCTCGGCCGGATCGGTGCGGATCGCGTCAACAATCGCCTCCGCCATCGCCGCCGCCTCGCGCGCGCTGACCGCGAGGAACACTTCCTCGCGAGACCTCCAGTGCAGGTAGATCGTGCCCTTACCCACACCGGCGCGCCGGGCCAATTCATCGATGGTCACCCGCCGATAGCCCCACAGCAGCAGCAACTCCCGGGCGGTATCGAGGATCCGATCGGCCCTGTCTCGGCGATCGACTCCAGAACGTTCCGCCATCACCGACCCCTTCGAAGTCGCACCGGAGTCACTCTATGACCAAAATACTATTTTGGTCAACAGTCATCTGAGGGCGATTCCGAGGGCGATTCAGCGCCCGGGGTCAGCTTCGGGCGAGGATGGCCGAAAGCGCTTGGCGAAGCTCACCTTCGGGGTCGGCCGGAAGCCGCGCTGCGCGCCAGCCGACGAAATCGTCTGGCCGCACCAGCAGAGCCCCGTCGGCCGCGAGTCCGGTGGCCTGCGCCCATGCGCCGTCGGGGTCGCGGGCATCGCCCGCAGGCCCGATGCGGCGGACCGTGATCGGGACGCCCAGGGCAGCCGATGCCGCCGCGCCGGCCTCGGTCCACGGGGCACCGTCTTCTCCGGTGAGCAGGGCGAAGCCGCGGCCAATCAGGTCGAGCGTCGACACCCGCCGGCCCCCGTCGTGCACCCAGGCATGCGGGACGCGGGTGCCGGGTTGCGCATGCAATTCGTCCACCAAAGATACGACGTCTGGGTCGGCCGGAGCGGGCTGGTCGGTCACTACCGCGGCCGAGCGGTACTGGTATCCGACCAGCAAGGAGAACATCGACGCCACTTCTTCGGGCGGCAAACCCGGACCCTCGTCTTCCAACCGGAGCAAGCCCACTGTCGGCCCGGTCAGCGACTGGTGAGCGGCAAACCGCCCGACGGGGTGCCGCTCGGCGTGGAATGTGTTCAGCAACGCCGGATGCGCCGTCCCACCCAGGACCGCGGCCAGCTTCCACGCCAGGTTGTGTGCGCTTTGGATGGCAGTGTTGGCTCCCCCAGCCTTGAACGGCGGCATGGTGTGTCCAGAGTCTCCGACGAAAAAGACACGCCCGCAACGTAATTGATCGGCCACCTGCTCGTAGGGTTGCCACGCCGCGGTTTCGATGATCTCGAGGTCGATCGGCTCGCCGACGGCCTTGGTCAACAGTTCGCGGCAATATGGCGGCGTGAATTGTGCTGCCGTCTCTCCCTTGCCGGGGAGGTAGGTGGTGATGAACATGCCGAGGTCGTCCTTGGCCACCAGGAATATGCCGTCCACGTCCGGGTTTTTCACCTGGATGCCATCGCCATCGTTCAGGTGCGAGACGAACTTCCGCCAGGGTCCGCGAAAGTAGATGAACATGACATAAATCGGCAGCGCACCGTATCCAGAGGTGGCGACGCCAAGCCTGTTACGGACCGGGCTGTGCACCCCGTCGGCCGCCACGACATAGTCGGCGCGGATCGTCTCGGACTCGCCGGAATGTAGGTCACGCAGCACCGCCGTGACGCCAGTGTCATCTTGATCGAGAGAGCACAATTCCGTCCCGTAGCGCACTTCATTGCCCCGTCGCCGGGTTTCGGCGAGCAGCATCGGCTCGAGGCTGCTCTGCGGGCAGTACTGCACGGCCGGTTCCGGGCTCAGCTGATCCAAACCGGCGAAGAACGTGTCGATGTCAATGGCCAGTTTTTCTTCTGCGCTGTTCAGCGTCGGCTTGACGACCATGTCTGAAACACGATCCGCGACCGCATGGACCTCGTCGTCTAGGCCTAGACCGCGGAGGATCTCCAAGCTGCGACAACTCAGGTTGCGGGCCTTCGGATAGATGAAGATCTCGCGTCGCTTTTCGACCAATAGAGAACCAACCCCGTGCTTGGCCAGCAGAGCCGATGTGGCAAGCCCACCGGCGCCCGCCCCGACGATCAGAACCGGAACACGTAAGACGTTCATGCTGGTCACCGCCTTCCCCGCGGATATACAAAAACAACAGTAACTACTATATAGTAGTGACTGTCACTTTTGGCTCAGCATCTCTAGAATCTCCTGGGCCACTTCGACCACTCGCTGCCGATCGGCGGCCACCAGACCGATCCGGGTGCGACGATCCACGATGTCGTCGACGGTCAGCGCGCCCTCATGGGTGATGGCGTATTCGAACTCCGCCCGGATCAGGTCGATCCCGTCAGCCACCGGGTCGACCGGACGCTCACACGTGGCAGCAGCGATGACGTGGGCGGCCTCCGCCCCGTAGCGCAGGACCAGCGATTCCGGCAAGCCGGCCAGCCTCTCCTGCGCTGCCACCGTCCACCCTGGATTTGCCGGCGCGCCGACCAACGGCAGGTTTCGGGTCCGGCACTCTCCGGCTGTCAGACCCCGCATTTCGATGGCCCGGTCGAGGACGTCCTGGGCCATATGGCGGTACTCGGTCAGCTTGCCGCCGACCACGCTGATGACGCCGGAGGGCGACTCGACAACGGCATGGTTGCGCGAGACGTCCGCGGTGCGGCCGGCCCCGGTGTCGATCAGCGGCCGTAGCCCAGCATAGGCGCCGATCACATCGGCACTTTCCAGCGCGATACCCAGCGCAGTGTTCACCACGTCCAGCAGGAAGCTCACCTCAGTCGAGGTCGGTTGTGGCACATCAGGAATCGGGCCGGGTGCTTCCTCGTCGGTCAGTCCAAGGTAGACGCGTCCCAGCTGTTCGGGCATGGCGAAAACGAAGCGGTTCAGCTCGCCGGGTATCGGAATCGTCAGCGCCGCTGTGGGATTGCCGAGCGTTGCGGCATCGAAGACCAGGTGGGTGCCGCGGCTGGGACGCAGCTTCAACGATGGGTCGATCTCACCTGCCCATACTCCGGTGGCGTTGATGACGGCGCGCGCCGACATATCGAATGATTCGCCGGTGCGCTGGTCGCTCAACCGCAGCGACGTGCCGGTGACCTCGGATGCGGCGGTATAGGTCAGGATTCGGGCACCCTGCTGTGCCGCAGTACGCGCGACGGCGGCGACCAGTCGGGCGTCATCGATCAGTTGTCCGTCGTAGGCCAGAAGGCCACCGTCGAGACCGTTGCGCCGAACGGCCGGAGCCATGTCGCTGACACGCTGTGCGGGAATGCGGCAAGAGCCGGGCAGAATGGCCGCCGGTGTGCCTGCCGTCTTACGCAACACGTCGCCGGCAAGGAACCCGGCCCGCACCAATGCCCGTTCCATTCGACCCATCGACGGCAACAGCGGGACCAGTTGCGGCATGGCCCGGACCAGATGAGGAGCGTTGCGCGTCATCAGGATTCCACGCTCGACGGCACTGCGTCTGGCGATGCCGATATTGCCGCTCGCCAGATAGCGCAGCCCGCCGTGTACCAATTTGGAGCTCCACCGGCTGGTACCGAATGCGAGATCGTGCTTTTCCACCAACGTCACTCGCAGACCACGGGACGCGGCGTCCAGTGCGATGCCGGCGCCGGTAATGCCGCCACCGATCACGACGACGTCGGTCGGCTCGCCATCGGCCAACGCAGTGAGGTCAGCGGTGCGGCGTGCTGCGTCGAGGGCAGTCGACATCATGAGAGGTATCCGTTCAGCGAGTAAGCGAGTTCGGCGGCCAGCGCATCAGCGTCCAGGATCGGGCGGACGATCTGGGCGGATTGAATGGTCGATTGGGTGATCAGCAGCACCATCGCGGCGAGCCGGCGCGGGTCGCCGGGTCGCACGCTGCCATCGCCTTGGGCCGCACGCAGATCATCGGCGAGCGCGTCGATCAGCATCTGCTGGCTGCTGCCGAGGCGTTGGGCGATGTAGACGAGCGCGATCTCCGATCGCAACACCGCCATCACCAGCTCGTCGCGGCGCAGCCGTTCGGCCACCGCCACGACCCGGTTGACCAACGCCTCGCGGCCGCTTCCGCCCGCCGGAACCTCACCCAACGCGGCGGTGATGTGCCTGGTCAGCAGCGCTGCCAGCACTGAACGGGTGTCTGGCCAGCGCCGATAGACGGTCGGCCGGCTCACGCCGGCCCGCCGCGCGATCTCGGCCAGCGTCACGCGCTCGACCCCGAAATCGATCACACAGCTCGCGGCGGCCGCCAAAATCCGATCCGCGATCTCCACCGGTGCGTTACTGATTGACAGCATATGTAATACTGTAACGGATGTCTGAACAGTTGCTGCCTCCGATGAAATGGAACGCGTGGGGTGACGCGCGCCAAGCCAAACCGCTCTCGGAGGGCATCCGCTCGCTGTTGAAGCAAGCGCTGGGGGTGACGGACTCGACCTCGGCCGAACTCGACGCGGATCAGGTGAAGCTGCGTCCGTCGCAGCTGGCCAACGATCACCGCGAAGCGTTGGCCGCCATCCTCGGATCGGACTACTGCCGCGTCGGCGACCGCGACCGACTGCTGCATGCCGGCGGCAAGTCCACCCTGGATCTGCTGCGGCGCAAAGAATCCGGCGTGCAGGAGGCGCCCGACGCGGTGTTGTTGCCCGGCGGCCCCAGTGGCGAGGACGACATTGCGGCGATTCTGCGGTACTGCTCGCGGCATGGCATCGCCGTCGTCCCGTTCGGCGGCGGCACCAGCGTGGTCGGTGGCCTCGATCCCATCCGCGGCGAGTTCGACGCTGTGGTATCGCTGGACCTGCGGCGCTTCGACCAACTGCTGGCTTTCGACGCGGTGTCCGGAGAAGCCGAGTTCGGCGCTGGCGTCACCGGGCCGCGGGCCGAGCAACTGCTCGCTGAGCACCGGTTTTCGCTTGGGCATTTTCCGCAGAGCTTTGAATTCGCCAGCCTGGGCGGTTTCGCCGCAACTCGATCGTCGGGCCAGGACTCCGTGGGATACGGCCGGTTCGACGACATGATTCGCGGGCTGCACGTCGTTACGCCCGCAGGCGTGCTGGATCTGGGCCGCGCGCCGCAATCTGCGGCCGGTCCGGATCTGCGGCAACTGCTGATCGGGTCGGAAGGCGTCTTCGGCATCATTACCCGGGTGCGGGTTCGGGTGCATCCGTCGCCGGACGTCACGCGCTACGAGGCGTGGTCGTTCCCCGACTTCGCCACCGGGACAGCCGCATTGCGCGCCGTCACCCAGACCGGCACCGGCCCGACGGTGATCCGACTCTCCGACGAAGCCGAGACCGGCGTCAACCTGGCCACCACCGAGACCATCGGCGAGACCCAGATCACCGGCGGCTGTCTAGCGATCACCGTGTTCGAGGGCACCGCGGCGCATGCCGAAAGCAGGCACGCCGAAACCCGGGAGCTCATCACAGCTTTGGGCGGCACGTCGCTGGGCGAAGCCCCGGCTCGGGCTTGGGAGCACGGCCGGTTCGGCGCGCCGTACCTGCGCGACTCGTTGCTGGCCGCCGACGCGCTCTGCGAGACGCTCGAGACGGCCACCGACTGGTCCAATATACCCGCGCTGAAGACCGCCGTCACCGACGCGCTGACCACCGCGCTGGCCGAATCCGGTACGCCAGCGCTGGTGCTGTGCCACATTTCGCATGTGTATGCCACCGGCGCCTCGCTGTACTTCACCGTCGTCGCCGGGCAACGCGGGAATCCGATTGACCAATGGCGCGCCGCCAAGACCGCTGCTTGCAATGCGATCGTGGCCACCGGCGGGACGATCACTCATCACCACGCGGTCGGAGCCGATCACCGGCCCTGGATGCGTGACGAGGTGGGTGATTTGGGCGTACAGGTGTTGCGGGCGGTCAAATCAACACTGGATCCCGCGGGAATTCTCAATCCCGGCAAGCTCATCCCGTGATGAAGCGCGAAGTCGGCCGGGTGACCGTGCTGACCAATCCGGCATCGGGACACGGAAACGCACCACACGCCGCCGAAAAGGCGATCCAGCGACTGCAAAAGCGAGGCATCGACGTGGTGGCGATCGTCGGCAGCGACGCCGAGCATGCACGTCGGCTGCTGCATGCTGCGGTCGAAAAGGGCACCGATGCCCTGGTGGTCACCGGCGGTGACGGAGTGATCTCCGATGCGCTGCCAGCGCTGGCTTGCACGGATATTCCGCTGGGAATCATTCCCGCCGGTACTGGCAACGATCACGCACGCGAATTCGGCTTGCCCACCAAGGATCCCGCCGCCGCCGCCGATGTTGTCGCCGACGGCTGGACCGAAACCGTCGACCTGGGCAGGATTCGGGACCGCAAAGGAATTACCAAGTGGTTCGGCACCGTTGCTGCCGCAGGATTCGATTCGCTGGTAACCGATCGGGCCAACCGGATGCGCTGGCCGCGCGGTCGGATGCGCTACAACCTGGCGATGCTCGCCGAACTGTCGGCGCTGAGGCTACTGCCGTTCCGGCTGGTGCTCGACGGACGCGACGAGATCGTCACCGATCTGACCCTTGCGGCGTTCGGCAACACCCGCAGCTACGGCGGCGGAATGCTGATCTGCCCCAACGCCGATCATGCCGACGGCCAACTCGACATCACCATGGTGCACTCGGCGTCACGCACCCGGCTGATCCGCCTGTTCCCGACCGTCTACAAAGGCCGCCATGTCGATCTCGACGAGGTGACGACGGCGCGGGCGACATCCGTCGACGTGGAATCAGCGGGCATCAACGCCTACGCCGACGGCGAATACGTCTGCGCGCTGCCCGCTGAAATCTCGGCGGTGCCTGGCGCGCTGCAGATCCTGCGCCCGCGCAGAGCAACACCCTGACCGGGCTTATCCGACCCCACGGCTGAGCCAGGACACCTCGGCGCCGTCACCGCCATCGCGATACAGCTCGAGCGCCTCATCCCAGGCGGTACCCAGCGCCGAATCCAGCTCGGCGGCCAAGGCGTCGGCGCCATCGGCCATCATCGCCCGCAACCGCATCTCGCCGATCATCACGTCGCCGTTGGCGCTCATCGCTGCGCTCCACAATCCCAGCTGGGGCGTGTGGCTGAACCGCTGCCCGTCGACGCCGGCACTGGGGTCCTCGGTGACTTCGAACCGCAGCACCGACCAGGAACGCAAGGCATTGGCCAACCGGGCGCCGGTGCCCACCGGACCGACCCAATTGGTCACCGCACGCAGCTGTCCGGGCATCGCCGGTTGCGGGGTCCACTTGAGGTTGGGCTTGGCTGCCAGCGTCGACGACAACGCCCACTCAACATGCGGACACACCGCGGCGGGCGAGGCGTGGATGTACACCACGCCGGTCGTCACGTCGGCGAACTGGTTCGACGCGCGCATCTGTTGCTCCTTCGGCTCCACGAGGGACGTCTTCCCCAACGACCTGGTGAACCCGACGAGCAGGATGTAACGAATAATTTGTGTCGTGCGTGTCTATTGTGCCTCGTGAGACCCCTGTTGCGCTAGTCCGCGAGGCACTCCGATATCACGGCATCGGCGAGCGCCGGCCAGATCGGCAGTGCCCACTGGCCGAAATCGCGATCTGTGAGCACCACCAGCGCGAGCGTCGCTTCCGGATCTGCCCAGATGAACGTGCCCGTTTGACCGAAATGGCCGAAGGTCTGCGCCGAATTCTTCGCGCCGGTCCAGTGCGGTGTTTTGGCGTCCCTGATCTCGAATCCCAGCCCCCAGTCGTTGGGGCGCTGCACACCGTATCCGGGTAACACCCCTTCCAGGCCGGGAAACTGCACGGCGGTCGCCTCGGCGTGCATCTCCGGCGACACCGTCGCCGGACACAACAGGTCACCGGCGAACGTTGCCAGGTCTGCGACCGTCGACGTCGCCCCGAAGCCGGCCGCCTGCGCGCCCCCGTCGAGCCGGGTGGCTGTCATTCCCAGCGGTTCGAAAACCGCCTCGGTCAGGTAGCGGCCGAATTCGATCCCGGACGCCTGCTGGACGGTTTCGGCCAGCACCGCGAAGCCATAATTGGAATACACCCGGCGGGTGCCGGGCCAGGCAAGCGTGTCAGCGGACTGCATCGCCAACCCCGAGGCATGGGCCAACAAGTGCCGGACCGTCGATCCGGGTGGTCCAGCGGCGGTATCCAATTCCATGGCGCCCTCTTCCATCGCGATCTGCGCGGCCCGCGCCACCAGGAGCTTGGTCACCGACGCCAGCGCGAACTGCCGTCCGGTGTCGCCGTGGCTGGCCAGCATCCCCGAGGGTCCGACCACCGCGGCAGCCGCCGCGGCAACCGGCCAGTCGTCGAGTACGTCAAGTGCGGCCATCGCGGAGGAGCCTACCGACCAAGCACTAGGTTGGTGGGCATGAGTCAGTTAGTGCGCGGCGTGGTTTCACGAAAGAAGGCCGAGCCGGTCGAGGTGGTCGACATCGTCCTCCCCGATCCCGGCCCCGGTGAGGTGGTGGTGGACGTGACGGCCTGCGGGGTGTGCCACACCGACCTCACCTACCGAGAGGGCGGCATCAACGACGAGTACCCATTCCTGCTCGGTCATGAAGCGGCCGGCACCGTCGAGTCGGTTGGAAACGGGGTGACCGCGGTGCGGCCTGGCGACTTCGTGATTCTGAATTGGCGTGCGGTCTGCGGTCAGTGCCGCGCCTGCAAACGCGGCAGGCCGCAGTATTGCTTCGACACCTTCAACGCTGAGCAGAAGATGACGCTCACCGACGGCGCCGAGCTCACACCGGCGCTGGGCATCGGGGCATTTGCCGACAAGACACTGGTGGCTGCCGGGCAGTGCACCAAGGTCGATGCCGAGGCCGACCCGGCGGTGGCCGGTCTGCTGGGCTGCGGGGTGATGGCCGGTCTGGGTGCTGCCATCAACACCGGTGCGGTCACCCGCGACGACACGGTCGCGGTGATCGGTTGCGGCGGCGTGGGCGACGCCGCGATCGCCGGGGCCGCGCTGGTCGGCGCCAAGCGGATCATCGCCGTGGACACCGACAACACCAAACTGGATTGGGCCCGCAAGTTCGGCGCCACCCACACCGTCAACGCGCGCGAATTCGACGTCGTCAAAACCATCCAGGACCTCACCGACGGGTTCGGCGCCAACGTGGTGATCGACGCCGTCGGCCGACCGGAAACATGGGAGCAGGCCTTCTATGCCCGCGATCTAGCCGGAACCGTTGTGCTGGTGGGTGTTCCGACGCCGGATATGCGTATCGACATGCCGCTGGTGGACTTCTTCTCCCGCGGCGGCGCGCTCAAGTCGTCGTGGTACGGCGACTGCCTGCCCGAACGCGACTTCCCCACCCTGATCGACCTCTATCTGCAGGGCCGGTTACCGCTGGAGAAGTTCGTCTCCGAACGCATCGGTCTCGACGGCATCGAGGAGGCATTCCACAAAATGCATGACGGCAAAGTGCTGCGCTCGGTGGTGATGCTGTGATGGCCCCCATCCAGCGCATCGTTACGCATGGCACCTTCGAACTCGACGGCGGCAGTTGGGAAGTCGACAACAACATCTGGCTGGTCGGCGACGATTCCGACGTCGTGGTGTTCGACGCCGCCCACAGCGCGGAGCCGATCGTGGCCGCCGTCGGCGGGCGCAATGTGGTGGCGGTGGTGTGCACCCACGGCCACAACGACCACGTGACGGTGGCGCCGGAGCTCGGCGATACGCTCGACGCGCCGGTACTGCTCCACTCCGGCGATGACGTGTTATGGCGGATGACCCACCCGGACAGGAACTTTCGCGCGGTGTCCGACGCCGACACGCTGACTGTCGCGGGCACCGAGCTGCGAGCGCTGCACACCCCCGGACACTCCCCCGGGTCGGTCTGCTGGTACGCCCCGGACCTGGGCGCCGTGTTCAGCGGAGACACCCTGTTTTCCGGTGGACCCGGCGCCACCGGGCGGTCGTTTTCGGACTTCCCGACGATCCTGCAGTCGATCTCGAGTCGTCTCGGCAAGCTTCCCGCGGACACCGTCGTCTACACCGGCCATGGCGACACCACCAGCATCGGCGACGAGATCGTGCACTACGACGAATGGGTGGCCCGAGGCCATTAGGGGCCGACCGCAGGCTAGCGGCCGTCGAGGATCCTGCGTTTCTCGGTCTCGAACTCCGCTTCGGTCAACGCCCCGGAATCCCGCAGCGATGCAAGTGTTTTCAGCTGCTCCAGCTTTATCGCCTCACCGGTCGGAGCATGCGACGGGAGTGCTGGCTCCGGCGCGCTCACCGACAAATCCGCGTCGATGGGGTCGGTGGGGCTGTACAACGGGAAGGGTTGCTCCGTGGTTGCGAACGGTCGCGTGACCCGCCGGGTTCGCGCCAACCACAACGTCGAGCCGACCAGCCCAAGGGTACCGATGGTGAACAGCCCGACAGACGGCCATACCGACCAGCCGTAGGGACTCTCCTTACCGAACGCCAGGCTTGGGCTAATGAATCCGTTGACCTGACCGTCGGTCTTGATCGTGTACGTGCCGTCGGCCGGAACCTGAACGACCCAGACCCGCCGGTGCGCGTCGTTGTTGATTGTCGTTGTGCCACCATAGCTTTCGGCGACCGCCGGATCTGCAACACCCTGAGGTGCGTCGATATCCATCCCAAGTTGCGGCACCGGCAATCCACCGCCGTTAGGTCCGGAGATGACCTGGGTGTGAAAGCTAACGGTGACTTTGCCGGCCGGCAGGTGCAGGCTGGCTGATCCGGGGATGGGCACCTCACCGTAGGCGTTGTACTTGTCCATCACGAACGCGTTGAGCATCGGCAAGACGATGAAGCCGATTCCCCCGACAATCATCGCCAGGATGGCCAGTGCCAGCGAAATCTTGGCGAGCCGTCTGCTATTCATTCACGCAGTGTGTCACTGGGAGCTGGGCGGCGCCAACGAAACCGCGCCGCCCGGTTTCGCTGAGGCGAGGCGAAGAGGAGACTACGACTCATGGCCCCCAACCTCGTCGCCACCGTCCCCGATCTGTCCGGAAAACTCGCCGTCATCACCGGATCCAACAGCGGCCTAGGATTCGGATTAGCCCGTCGGCTGTCCGCGGCCGGCGCCGACGTCGTCATGGCGATCCGCAACCGCGCCAAGGGTGAGGCAGCGATCGACGAGATTCGCGCGACGGTTCCGGACGCGAAGCTGACCATCAAACCGCTCGACCTGTCGTCACTGGCCGGGGTGGCCGCCCTGGGCGAGCAACTCAACGCCGACGGCCGCCCGATTGACATCCTGATCAACAACGCCGGTGTGATGACTCCGCCGAAACGCGATACCACGACCGATGGATTCGAATTGCAGTTCGGCAGCAATCATCTCGGCCATTTCGCACTCACAGCGCACCTGATGCCGCTTTTGCGTGCCGCGGACAGCCCGCGGGTCGTATCACTGAGCAGCCTGGCTGCGCGCCAAGGCCGCATCCATTTCGACGATCCGCAATTCGAGAAGTCGTACACCCCGATGCAGGCCTACGGACAATCGAAACTGGCGGTGCTGATGTTCGCCCGTGAGTTGGATCGCCGCAGCAAAGAGGCGGGCTGGGGCATCGTCTCCGATGCCGCGCACCCCGGCTTGACCAAGACCAACCTTCAGATCAGCGGGCCGTCCCACGGGCGGTCGAAACCATCGACGATGGAGCAGCTCTACAAGCTGTCGTGGCGCCTGACACCGTTCCTGTGGCAGGAAATCGAGGAAGGGATCCTCCCCGCGCTCTACGCGGCAACGTCCCCGCAGGCCGAAGGCGGTGCCTTCTATGGGCCCCACGGCATCTACGAGGCCGCCGGCGGTGGCGTGGCAGCCGCCAAAGTACCCGCGCGGGCTCGTAACGAGGCCGATTGCCGGCGCCTATGGGATATCTCCGAGAAACTAACCGGCGTCAGTTACCCAAAACCGAACTGACTGCCGTTTGCGCTGCCGGCCATACCCCGGCAGCACAGTTTGGACCCATCACCACAGCGGGTAGTCGTCGAGGAGCGCCGTCGGCAGGCCATAAGTCTCGTCAGGACGGAAAGGTTTATGAGCGCACACGACAACAAGCAAAAGACCTCCTCGGAAACGCCCGAACTAAGCGAGGAAGGTAAAGAAAAAGTCCGCCAGATGCAGGAAGCCTACGACGATGATCGGCCGACGGTAGTGCTGCCCGGCACCGGGGGAACGATCACAGGCGTCGCGATCAACGAATGGCTGGACATCAACGAATGGCTGGACGACGAGGCCAACCCGAAGTTCGGCAAGGACAAGCCGCAAGACTAACGGAAACCCGGTTCCGGTTCAGGGAAGCCCCGCGGCCCGCGGGGAAATCTCGGAAAACGCGGCGGCTCCGACCCCTGAGTCGTGGTGGGCGCCCCCGTGGTTGTCGGTGCCGAAGTGGTTGTTGTGGTGGGCGCTTCGGTGGTGGTCGTTGTCGTCGGCGCCTCGGTGGTGGTGGACGGGGGTGTCCCGGTGTCCGACTCGGTCGATGACGGCGGACTGGTCGCCGGGGCCTGAGTGTTCGTCGCACCCGACGGAGCCGGCCCTTGGTTAGACGGCGCAGGTGCGGTGCTCACGCTCGGTGCCGGTGTGGTCGGTGCGCTGCCGGAGGTGTGACGCAGGGTGATCATGACCGCGGCGGCGACCGCCAGCACCACAAGCGCGGTGCCGACCATGACCACCGCCGGCCGGCGATACCAGGCGTCGGCAACCGCGCGGGTCACGACGGGTTGGGAGTCGCGATCGACACCGACCTGCGACCGCGCGGCCGTCAGCCCGGTGGTGCTGCCTTGTTCGGGGTACTCGCCGGGCCGGATCGGCATGATGTCGGAGTCGTCGCCGGCCTCCGACCAGGCCAGCGCGGGAACTGGCCTGGGTTCTACCGGAATATTCGAGATCGTCGTGGTATCGGCGACCGTTCCGGCCGCTGTCGGCGCGATCGCTGTCTCGCTATCAACGGGGCCGCGTGCGGCCCGTAACGCCGCACCAATAGCGGGCGTCAGGTGCGGCCGCGGTGCCGTGATGATAGGTACGCCCAACTGTTGCGACAGGGTCGTAGTGACCGCTGGGATGCTCGCACCCCCGCCCACCAATGCGATCGCTGCCAGATCTTCCGTGCGAATTCCATTGCGCTGCAACGTTTCTTGGACGACTGTGATGAACCCGTCCAGTGGCTGGCGGATCGCGTCGCCGAGTTCGTCGCGGGTGACCCGGATATCGCCACGATAGCCGGGCACGTCAGCGGCCAGCGTGGTCGCGATGGTCGACGAGAGTTCTTCTTTGGCGCGTCGGCAGGCGCCCCGCAGCGGAGTCAGCGAGCCGATCGCCGAGGTCGCCGACGTGTCGAACGAGCCGGCCGAGGACAGATCGGCGACGACGTGGGTCAGCAACGCCTGGTCGATCAGATCGCCGGAGAATTCACCATGCCGCACGGCAGGAACGACCGCCTGGTATCCGTTGGCGGCGTCGATCAGCGCCAGGGTGGTTCCGGTGCCTCCGAAATCGCACACGGCGATGATTCCGCGGCTAGGCACCCCCGGGTTCGCCTGCAGCGCGATCAGCGCTGCCACGGAGTCCGGTAGCAGCGCCAGTCGCCCATCCGACCATTCGGAGACTCTGCTCAACGCGACCCGCACCGCGTCGACTGCCCCCGGCCCCCAATGCGCGGGATGGGTGACCGTGACCGCATCCGGCAGTGCTCGTCCATCTGTCACCGCGTAGGACAGTGCCCGCAGCGCATCGGCGACCAGGGTCTCGCTGCGGTGGGTCGTACCGTCGGCTGCCACGATGCCGGCCGGGTCGCCCACCCGGTCGACGAAGTCGGTGATCACCAGCCCGGGTTCGTTGAGCTTCGGGTTCTCCGATGGCACGCCGACTTCGGGTGGGCGCTGCTGATACAGCGTCAACACCGGCCTGCGGGTCACCGCCCGGTCGGCGGTCACCGCCGCCAAGTTAGTGGCCCCAATCGAGAGGCCTAACGCCGACCGTCCTCCGTCAGCCATATCGTCCAATCCGCGCTCGGGTCACAGTGCCGGTCTCCCCCGCGGGGGCGTCCCCCGACTCCCGCGCATCGGCCACCAATTTATAAGCCGTGTCGATTCTGCCGCAGGCAGCGGTCCGCGGCTCGGCCTTCATCGGATCGTGCCGACCCCCGTGATCAGCGGCAGATCCAGCGGGGTGACCCAGCCCGGCGAGAGTTCGTTGACGGCCGGCACCGCGTTGAGCGCACGCATCCCGGTCGCCAGACAACCGGCTGCGGCTGCGTCGCGTCCGGAGCCGTCGGTGAATCGAAATGCGGTCTCCTGGTAGATGCTCGGCGTGCCCTCGATGTCGACCCGGTAGACGTCGTCTTTGACGCCCGCCGGCCAGTCCGGGGCGGCGTCAAGGCCGATCCGGTTCACGTGCTCGAGCTGGATGCGGGTCTCGCCGTTGTAGACGCCGTTGATGGTGAACCGGACCGCGGCCACGTGTCCCGGCGGGATGACGCCCTTCGCCGTCTTGCGCTCGTTGGGCGTCACCCACTTGTCCCACGTGGTGGTGATCTCGTCGAGCATGATGCCGGCCGCATGCGCGATCATCGGCACGGTGGCGCCCCACGCGAAGATCAGCACATCGCGGTTCTCCAGGATCGGGCGGAATTCGGGCTCGCGCCCGATGCCCATCTCGTTCTCGTAGTCACCCTCGTAATTGGTGTAGTCCAGCAGCTCGGAGGCCCGTACCGTGCGCACCTCCGAGCACACTCCCATCAGCGTCATCGGAAACAGGTCGTTGGCGAAGCCCGGGTCGATGCCGGTGGTGAAACACGACGCCTCGCCCAACTCGCAGGCCTCGGTGATCGGCTGGATCCAGTTGGGCGGATTCAGATGCATGGTCGGCCAGACCCACGGCGTCATCGCCGTCGAGCAGACGTCGATCCCGGCCCGCAGGAACCGCGTGATCAGCGCGATGTTGTCGTCGGCGTGCGCCGCGGTCGGGCCGTAATGCACCAGCGCATCGGGTTTCAGCGCGATCAGCGCATCGACATCGTCGGTGGCGGTGATGCCGACCGGTTCGGCCAGCCCACAGATCTCGCCGACGTCGCGACCGACTTTCTTCGGATTGCTCACGCCGACGCCGACCAACTCGAACAGCGGATGCTTGACGATTTCGGCGATCACCATCCTGCCGACGAAACCGGTACCCCAGATCACGACCCGCTTAGCCATGCGCCACCTTTCGATCGACGAGTTTTTCTCATCGCGGCGATCCTAGAACCGTACGGTCTTTCCTCGCTGCGATCTCGGTCGCTAATGCGGCGAGTTTGTCTCGACATCGGCCGCCGCCGACGAGCCGGGAAAACGCCGATGGACATGGGCGCTGGGCGTGTGATCGACAAGCAAGCTGAGCAATTCGGGACGACTGTAGTGACCGCTGGAGTCCATGAACGCCTTGCGTTTGTCAATCAGCCCAAAGTCCAGATCGGCGATCACCTCGCCTTCACCGGACCGCAACGGCTTGCCGAGCAGTTCGCCTTGCGGGGTGATGATTGCGGTGAAGCAGCCACCCGATATCGGGTCCGCCGGGCAGCCAGTGTCGGCCATGATCTGCTGTTGCTGGTCGGGATCCAGCCAGGCCGTCGCAGCAACCACGAAGACACCGGACTCGAGTGCGTGGTTCCGCACCTGTATCTCGGTCTGCTGAGAGAACAAGTCGCCGAAGATCGAACCCGGGAACATCGCCGAATGGATCTGCTCGCCGTCCGCGATCAGCGCGTACCGGGCTAGCGGGTTGTAGTGCTCCCAACAGGCCAACTGGCCGACGCGGCCCACCGCGCTGTCGACGGCTCGAAGCCCGCTGCCGTCGCCTTGGCCCCACACCATGCGTTCGTGATAGGTGGGCGTGATCTTGCGGCGACGCTGGATCAGCGTTCCGTCGACATCGAAAAGCAGCTGACTGTTGAACAGTGACCCGCCGTCACGTTCGTTCACTCCGATGGAGACCACCATCTCAGCGTGTCGTGCGGCGTCGCCGATCGCCTCCGTGGCCGACGATGGCACCGTGACGGCCTGTCCCAACAGCCGCATTTGTTCGGCCATCATTTCGTAAGGGCGTTGCACAAACGAAAAATACGGGTAATACGGAACAACGGTTTCCGGAAAAACCGCGAATTGCACTTCCCGCTTTGCCAATTCGTCGATCTTGGTGACAACGCGCTCCACGGTGCCTTCACGGCTGTAGAGCACGGGGCTCAGTTGAACGGCCGCAGCTCGAACAGTGGTCACAGCGCCCGCCCTCTCGTGGTGTGTCCTGCGATAAGAACAGTGTGTGCCTCAAGCCAGCCGTTCGGGCCAGTTGTGCGCCAATCCTTCACTCGGTTTGAAACCTTCCAAAAGGCTGCCTTGACGGCGGCGCAGACGGATACTTGCACCGTCTCAGTCACGAATCATGAGCGTGCGCCAACCCAGCAAGCCCACCGACGGATTCCACGAGAGGCGCCGTATGACGTACATGGGAAAGCCCTATTACCCGTCGTGGTTAGACAACCTGGCCGAAGACGTCACCTTGGAGGCCGCGGCAATGGACGGCACCGCGCACGGCGCCGACGATGTTCGTTCCATCCTGACCAGTGCCCGGCAACTCTATGACCACCAGGAGTTCAATTACGCCGGCCCCTGCGGCGAGGACGGTTTCCTCGAGGACTATTCGAGTTCGGTCCGCGGCATACCCACCTACGTTGTCGTCCGAGTCACCTTCAACGCAGCCGGGCAGACCGAGCGCGTAGTGGTGAACCACCGGCCACGCAGCGCGATGCTGCAGTTTTCCCGCTTGATGCTTGAGAAGTTCGCCGGCACACCCCATGCGAGGCATTGGGAAGATACGCCGTAAAGGATCAACAACGGCAGCAGGACTCGACGACGTCGAAGCGAACGATTCCTGCGGCTCATGAGTCATCGGAGGCACGGCATGGCGTCGACATATTTGGGAAAGCCGTACTACCCGGCGTGGCTGGACAACCTTGCTGACGATGTAACCGGGGAAGGTCCGGCGTGGGACGGCGCCATCCAGGGTGCGGAGGCGGTCCATGAAGTCGTGATGGCCGCCCGCGAAATATACGAGTTTCAAGAGTTCCGGTACGCGGGTCCCTGCGGGGAGAACAGTTTCCTGGAGGACTACACCTCAGCAGTGCGTAGCATGCCCCTCTTCGTCATCGTCCTGGTCGTTTTCAACACCGCCGGGAAGGCACAACGCCTGGTGGTAAACCACCGTCCGCGCAGCTCCGTGCTACTGGTGTCCAGAGTGATGCTCGAGAGGTTTGCCGGAACACCTCTGGCCAAGCACTGGGAAGGCACACCTTAAGAAGCGAGCGCTGGTACTCGACCGGATCAACGGCGGCGGGCCAACCGGAATGTCATCCTCTCGATCATCCGGTCGCGCAAGGTCAATGTGTGCAGCAAAACCGCGGAAATGTGCGCGGCGATTGCGGCCATCAACGCATACGCGACGACCGAATGAGCTTGCCGCAGCAGCCAAAACAACTGCGCGTCGAACGGTGCGATGCGCGGGAGCCGCAATGAGCCGAACACGACGACCGGTCCCCCCGCGGCCGAAACCATCGCCCAGCCGATCAGCGGCTGGAGCAACAGCAGCGCATACAGCGACACTTCCGACAGCACGACGATCTTGCGTTCCAGCGCGCCGACCGTGGACGGTAACGGCGGAGCGCGATGGGCCAACCGGTTGACGAGACGCACCAGCACCACCACGAGGATGGTCACGCCCAGCGTCCGGTGGATCATGATCAGCGCGGAGTAGTCGCCGACCGAGTTCACCATCACGAAACCGATGAACAGGCCGCAGAACACCAGCGCGGCCGTCAACCAGTGCAGGACCCTGGTCAACGCCGTGTATTGGCCGGGTTCGGGCGCTGCGGTCACAACGCGACCTTGTCGACCTGTACCGCGGGCGGGCTTCCGGTCTCGCCGGTGCGACGCCGGTACGACGCGGCGTACACGGCCGATCGCGGGCTCAGCAGCGGATCGTCTGACGGCTCGATGCCGGCGGGCAGCACTAGCGGATCGAAGTTGATGTCCCGCGCATTGCCCGGCGCTTCGGTTTGGACAGAGTCGAGCGTGAGCACCCCGGCGTCGACGCTGCGGCGACCGGCAGGCCAGGGCAGCGTCGCATCGTGCGTCGGATCGGACGCCGCGCCGACGGTGAGCACGAAACGCCAGCGCAGTGGGCTGGCCCGCAACTGCCGGACCAGCGCATCGAACAGCGCATTCGGCCCCGACGCGGGTGGCAGCGCCTGTTGCAGCGGAGTCAGCGACCACCGCACCGGCGCCCGCGCGCCGGATGCGTTGACGAAGTAGAAGGCGTTCAACCCGCTGTACACACTATCGGCGAAGCCGGTTGTCGGCGGATGCTGCTTGACGATGGCCATGGCCCGCGCCGTTTCCGGATGTGCGGCCAGGAATTGCGCCATTGCCGTCGGATCGGGCTTGCCAGTTCCGGGAACGGCGGCTGAAGCGATCAGCCGGTCGTAGAAGCCTTGCGGTGAATTGTCCAGGAAGACTGGAAGATTCAGTGTGGCCATCCGCCACTGCTCTCCGCCGGGGAAGCCGAACACCAGTCCCAGCCCGCGCGCGGTCGACGACGCATCAGTGGCGTGCGGATTGCCGCCGGCCAACGAAAACCGTCCGGTCACCGGGGTGCGACCGGACGCGAACACCACCGCCTTCGACAGCGTGCTGCCGTTGCCGTTGCTGTCGAAGTAACCGGTGACGGCGACTCCCTTGGCGTGGTTCTTGCGAAACCCAGGTTGTCGACCGAACACCTTGGCAAAGCCGTTGAGGAAAACCCCCTGCGTCAGCCGCGCGGGACCGATCCATTTGTTCGCGTAGAGCAGTGCACCCAGGTCCGCCGCCAGGAAGGCTCCGACCACCGCGGCACCGAGCAGTACATCACGCCTGGCAGGACGCGCGGTGCCCCATCGTCCGGCGTCCTCCGGCTGTTCAGTCATCACTAGCCTTTACGACGGTCAGCTGACATCGGTTCAAGCATGGCCGCCGAATGGTCGGCTCGGGGTGAAAAGACCCGAAAACATCCCCACGCATTTGGCCAGAGTGACACTATGTCGCGGGAGGATGACCATGAGCACACGTCCGATCAAGGCCCGCACAGGTTCATCGATCCTGCTTGCGGTGCTGACCGCTTCCGCGACCACGGTAGGGATTTGCGGGGCGGCGAACGCAACGGGCCCGCAGTCCCAGGTGACCTATCAGTTGACTGGCAGCGCTCCGGTGGCTGACTACATCTCCTACCAGACCGACACCGGCCAGACCGGCCAGACTCAGCAAGCACACGTGCCATTGCCATGGCAGACGCAGTTCACCGTTACCGGTTCCAAAGTCTTCGTGCTCAGCGCGCAGAGCCCCGGCTCGATCACGTGCACGATCCTGATCGACGGCAAGGTGGTCAGCCAAGCGACTGCGAACGGGGCACCCGCCCGCACCGTCTGCTCGCACTGACGGTTCGACCGCGCGGGCGAAATCACCGATTGGCGTCGACCGGTCTGCGTGGTTTCGGTGGTGGGTAGACGACGCGCGCGATGCTCGCCGACAGCCAACCGATCGCCCACCCACCGGCGAATACCGCAAAAGTGTGCCGGGTGGCGTCGCCGGCGTGAGTCCACACCGTCGTCAGGATGACGGCCCAGACAAAGGCACAAGCGATGCTGTAGCCGACGTATGAACCAGAATATTTGCGCAACAAGCGAATTCGCTCAGTCAGGCCGGATCGGAATAGTGACATCCGGACACGCGGCGGAAGCTTGTCGTTGCCGTAGGTGTCGTCCAGCATGGCGATCAACTCCTCGCCGTATCGGCGGCGCCAGGCCGCGGGGTACCAGCGCAGGACGCCGCTGACGTCGCGCGGATTCATTGCGCCCACCCGGCGTTAGGAGCATGCAATGAGATCCCGAGCCGGCGGGCACCCTCGGCCGCAATTGCCCCCAGGCTCCGCACCGCTGTGGTCAGTTCGGCCCGTCCCGCGGCGGTCAACCGATACGGACGCCTCCGCTCGTCGTGGCCCGCCGGTTCGATCAGGCCGTGTTCCTCCAGTGCGGTGATCGCTCCATAGAGCGTTCCCGGCCCGAGCGTCACGCCGGCGAATCTCTCGATATCGCGTGCCAACGCGTAGCCGTGCTTAGCGCCCGAAGCCAGGCTGGTCATGATCAGCACCCCCGGGTCGTTTCGCCTGCCGAGCTTCCGGGCCGGTCGAGAACCGCGTGCCATACCGGCTAACATTAGTACGTGCTACGTATTACGGCAAGCGTAGTACGACCCGATGACCCAGCGGCCATATCCATGGCCACTGGACTGTTCTCGACTTAGTCGATAGCGTCTATCACTTGATAGTAACTATCGCTATCGTCAACCGCAGGGTGAGGTGACCATGCCCACACACCGCTCATCGGTCCTGATAGCCGGCGCTGGGATCGGCGGTCTTTCGATGTCCGCCATGCTTGGCCGCCGAGGCGTTGAGTCCCTCTTGGTCGAAAAGCGCCGTGCGACTTTCATATACCCAAAGGCCCGCAACCTCAACTTCCGCAGCTTGGAGATATTGCGCCGTCTGGGCGTCGGAGATGCGGTAGACGCCGTCGCCGAACACATTTCGACGATGGTCTGCAAAGAGCGCTCAGCAGCCCCGAACAGAGCGGGGTATTCGATGCGGCGTCGATGCTTTCCAGCGCCGAGGGGCTCAGCCCCGAAGCGCATGGAAGATATTGTCCGCAAAGCAGACTGGAACCGATCTTGCTGGATGAAAGCCGTCGGCTGGGCGGCGAGGTGCGATACCGCACAGAACTGAAGTCGTTCAAACAGGACGATACGGGCATCGTCGCGACGATCAAAGACCTTGACACCGGTATGACGTCGGACGTGTTCGCCGACTACCTAGTGGCCGCCGACGGCACCCACAGCCCGATTCGGGAGAAGCTGGGCATCAGCACATCTGGCTTCGGCCGGCTGCCGATCTTCGTTGTCTTTATGTATTTTCGCGCGCCGTGGCGTCAATTCGTCCCCGACTTGGGCGACGGCGACGGTATCCAGATCGCCAATCCGGACGTCAACGGAATACTCATTGTGGCCAAAGACGACCTCGGTGTTTTTGCGGCCACCTACTTTCCGAGTCGGGGTGAAACCGTTGACCAGTTCACACCGCAGCGCTGCCGCCAGATGCTGCTCGCAGCCATCGGGTCGCCAATCGACGTGGAAATTGTGGACGTCGGACCTTGGCAACCCTCCGAACAAGTCGCCGATCAATTCCGTTGCGGCAGAATCTTTCTCGTCGGCGACTCGGCCCATACCATGCCCCCGTTGAAGGGCGGCGGGGCGAACAGCGCGATCGAGAGCGCGCACAACCTGGCATGGAAACTCGCAGCGGTGCTGAAGGGGACGGCGGGTCCCGGGCTACTTGACACCTACCATGCCGAGCGGCATCCCGTCGGACGTTTCGCGGCGCGGCAGTCGCTGACCGGGCCGGCCATGTCGTTTCTACCGTTGGAGGACGACCGGCCAAAGCTGCCCGCCGAAGAAGATCTGCCTTTGTTTTACATGATCGCCGGATACAAGTACTGCTCGTCTGCGGTGGTGAGCGACCAGGCGACGCCGGCGGACCCCGACGCGGTGCAGCTGGTCGAGACCGAGGAACTGCGGGGGGAACCCGGCACCAGGGTGCCGCATGCCTGGGTGCAGGGCGGCGAGGGTCCCCGCGTGTCCACACTGGATCTGCTCGGGCGGGGCTTCACGCTGTTCGTCGGTTCAGCCGGAACGCCATGGACGAAAGCAGCCGACGCGGTGTGCAGATCGCTCGGTGTCTCGGTTGACGTCCGCAGTATCGGTGCCGACGCCGACTTCCGAGACGTCGATGGTCGATGGGCCGCGCTCACGGGCCTCCGCCCGGATGCTGCGCTGCTCGTGCGCCCCGATGATTTCGTTGCCTGGCGCGCCGACGACCTCCCCAAATCCACGGAAAACGCGCTCAACCAGGCAATGTGCCGCATTCTGGGCCGATGACGCAGCCCGAAACCGTCGCGTGTCTGGGCTCGAGCACGACCGCCGCAAAGGGCACCTATAACTGGATCGATGAACTGGTCAAGCGACCGCAAAACAGCCGGTTTCGATTCGTCAACTTCGGCGTGGGCGGTGACCTGTCGTTCAACATCGCCAGGCGGCTCGACCCGGTAATACGCATGGCACCGGACCGGGTCATCGTGCTGATCGGGACCAACGACATCCTGGCGAGCGTCTTTCCGAATTTCCGACGATTCACCCGCGCCTGGAAGCGGGTCTCTCAAGATCCCTCGCCCGCACACTTCAAAGACAACCTCGAGCTGATCACCCATCGCCTGCAGCAGGCCACCCACGCCAGAATCGCGCTGAGTTCCGTGGCGCCCGTCGGAGAAGCTCTTCGATCAAGCGATGCCGTTCAGTTGCGGCTCAACGATCTGGTTGCCGCCTACAACGGCACCATCGCCGACGTATCACGCAGCAGCGCCAGCTACTACCTTCCGTTTTACGAGTGCTTCTGTGATCAACTCACCCGCTCAACGATCGCCAAACCGTTTACCCGGTTCTCCTTCGCTGCGTTCTACCGCGACTACCTATTCCGCGAAATGATTCTGCGACGAAGTTTCGATCAGATCTCGCAGAGAAACGGCTGGGAACTCCACATCGACGGCATTCACCTCAACACCAAGGGTGGCCGCATCCTCACCGACGTCGTTCAGCAGTTCCTCGACTCGCCTTCAAGATCGGCCGGGGCGGTTTAGGCTCGCGCCTGTAGCCCGCTCAACGACGAGGACGGTCGACATGAGCATTGCGACTCGAGCTAACGGCACGGCGCCGCCCGAGGTGCCGCTCGCCGATGTCGACCTGGGCACGTGGGACTTCTGGGCACTCGACGACGATCTGCGCGACGGGGCGTTCGCCACCCTACGGCGCGAAGCGCCGATCTCGTTCTGGCCTGAGCCCGTCCAAGAAGGCTTCCAAGCAGGCGGCGGGCATTGGGCGCTGACCGGACTCGACGACGTGTTCTACGCCAGCCGCCACCCCGAGATCTTCAGCTCCAGTCCCAACATCACCATCAACGACCAGACGCCGGAGGTATCCGAGTACTTCGGCTCGATGATCGTGCTCGACGACCCGCGGCATCAGCGGCTGCGATCGATCGTCAGCAGGGCTTTCACCCCGAAAGTGGTGGCCCGCATCGAGGCATCGGTGCGCGAGCGGGCCCACCGGCTGGTC